>Ga0206886_1210_pt1 | contig 9630 bp, 8 predicted proteins | sample Alteio_BWOrgHeat_92_FD_152952 | JGI IMG/M metagenome (GOLD analysis project Ga0206886, IMG submission 152952) | Enriched cells from forest soil in Barre Woods Harvard Forest LTER site, Petersham, Massachusetts, United States - Alteio_BWOrgHeat_Nextera2 ... | reverse complement strand
CCCTTTTTGTTAAAAGTATATCGTCCGCGACGCATGGGCACGCACCACCGCTCCATCATTGACTGCTGTTTTTACCGCAACGCCGCCTTCATCATTCCAAACCGCGCTAGGTCACCAGCCAAACTCAGCGCCGGCTCATGCATCCTCTGCACGCCCGCGCTTAGGATCGGCCCACTCGACTGCACACTCATCACCTGATCGCGCAGCTTCCGACTCAGCGCCAGGTCAAATCCTTCACCCACATATACCGTCTTGCCATTGAAGGAGATCAGCACGTCGCCCTCATTGGTCGTATACACGCGTTCGCCGTCCTTTTCATCGCTCTCTCTGCGCTTCAGGCCGGAGTACTTCCGCGGCAGCTCCGCCTCATAAATCCGCACAAACGACCGCGCCGAATCTTCGTTCTTCCACTGCGAGTAGTACAGCAGCGCCAGTGACGCCGTCGTCTCCTTCTCCACCGGGGTCGCATTCTTCCGTTGCGCCGCGTAGTACACCCCGCCCGCCCACTCCGGAGACAACGCACCCGCCATCTGTTGCCCGCCGAACAACTCCGCCAATATCTTTACATCCAGCTCGCCCATCACGCCCACGTCATACGGCGCATATTCTGCATCGATCAGCGGATGGATGTCCGGCAGCCGCAGCACCGGCACTGGCGTATGCGCCAGGTAGGCATCCGGATGCATGATCTCCGTGCTCGACGCCGGCGGGTTCTGCAGCACGCCCGCAAAGCCCGCATCCACGCCAGCCTTTACCAGCACGCGGTCCTCGAAGCTCAGCCCTTCGTCATACGGAAATAGCAGCGACTCCTGCAGCAGCAGCGGTGCCCGTGCCAGCACCGGCGAATCACTCGTATCGGACCCCAACTCCTTCAGCCGGTCCGCCAGTTCCGGGGAGCTCGCCAGCGTCTTGCCCGTTGGCTGTAGCGCGTAGTCCATGAAGACCACCATTGCCTGCCCTTCCACCACCGCATCACGCGCCGTCGAAGCCTCATCAGTCTGGATGTGCTGCGTATCTTCCTTCGCGTTGTGGCTCACGTCCTCCATGGATACGTCCGACCACTTCTCCAGGTTCACCTTCTGGTCCTGTAGCGCATGGGTCAGTTCGTGCGCCATCACCGGCTTCTGCTCCTCAGGCGCCACCCAGTCCAATAGGTTCACCGTCTTCGTCTTGTTGTCGTAGAACCCGGCGATCTGCTCCGTCAGCAGCGTCAGCAGAAACGGCTTCAGATGGAAGTCCTGATCTAGCAGCCCGAACTTCTTCAGCACGATCTCGGACCGCTCCAGCCTCTTCGCGCCCTTGTCCTCGTTGAACTCCTTCTGCAGGTGCTTGTTCACCTCATCGCGCGAAATCAGCGTCCGCTTCACATCATGCTCGATCGGCAGGTGCGAGTCCTTGCTCACAAACTGTAAAATCTTATCGATAGAACCCAGCAGCTCCTTCGCCTCATCCGGAGTCATCTTCCTATCCTGCGGTGCACCATCTCCCTTAGTTCCGGCATTGCCCGTCTGCGAACTCTTTGCGCTCGTCTGCGGTTGCACGCCTGCCGTTCCTGTCCACGTCTTGCCACCCCCAGCGCTCTGTGCCCTTGCGCTCGCACCGCTCATCAGCGCCAGCACTACCGCGCAGCTCGCTGTCACTCTCCACCGGCCTACAAAGAATTCACAAACCATCTCCACCACCTCAACAGACCGCAGCCAGAATTGTTTCAGTCCTACAGCTAGGATGTCTTCCCAGTGTACCCACACCCTCCTTGCCAAAACCGCTGCCCCGCGAATACCCACGGAACGCGACGCCTTCACCCGCATCCTCTTCCAACTTCACACAATCAAATGACCACCCTGTAGACTGGAAGCAGGCAAAAGATAAGCTGGAGTAATAAGCCAAGCAGAATGAGCATCTTGCACGAACAATTCGAAGCCGGACTCAACGCCCTTCGCACCTCTGCTGGACTCTTTCCGCTGGAGAGCACGGCATTTCTTCGCATCTCCGGGGCCGACCGCACCCGCTGGCTCAACGGTATGGCCACGAATAATGTCGCGGCGCTCGCCTCCGGAGAAGGCAGTTACAACTTCTTCCTCAGCGCCCAGGGCAAGATCCAGGGCGACGCCTACATCTTCGCCGACGGCAAATCCTTCCTTCTGCAAACCACGACAGCCCAACGGGACACTCTCCAAGCCTTGCTCGACCGCTTCATCATCATGGACGACGTTGAGCTCGCTCCGGCGTTCACCGGCTACATCGGTCTCAACCTCATCGGCCCAAAGGCCCCCGCGCTCCTCGCCGATCTCAAGCTCCCCATCCCCGCGCCGCTCCACCTGCTGCATCACGGCGAAACCACCATCATTGCTGCCTACGCACCTACCGTGCCTCGCTACGAGCTCTGGACCACACCGGAGGCCGCCACCACGCTCCAGATGGAGCTAAAGAACTCCGGCGCCATCGAAGTTGTTCCCCAAGCCCTCGAAGCCCTCCGCGTCCTCGAGGGCACGCCCTTCTTTGGCATCGACATCCGCGACCGCGACCTCCCACAGGAGACCGGGCAGACACGCGCCCTTCACTTCAGCAAGGGCTGCTACCTCGGTCAGGAAATCGTCGAACGCATCCGCTCCCGCGGCAGCGTTCACCGTTCCTTTACCACTTTCTCGCTCTCCGGCGAAATTCCTACGGTCCTCGCAACGCTCGAGACTCGCTTTGAGGATGTCTCCCGACCCGCAGGCGAGCTCACCAGCATCGCCACCCTTCCCGGCGGTACGCATCTCGCTCTCGGTTACGTACGCCGCGAAGCCCTCGATCGTAACCTCCCGCTCCTCTACCCCGGTGGACGTGCCACGCCTATCCCGGTCCACTCCAAACTTTCTGAATCCGCATCCAAACCCTGAGAGAGCCACATCATGTCTGAACAGAAAAAGCCCTTCATCGTCAACGACCGCCGTAAATTCACCGCCGAAGGCGAGATCCGTCCCGACGCTCCCAAGGAAGAAGACCGCAAGGAAGCTCCCCGCGCGGAAGCCCCTAAGCCGGCCCCCGAGCCTGCAACCGCGGCCTAGCCCGAGATGCCGCCTCCGCCCACCGCCGAGGAATCCGAGCAGTCGCGTGCAGCCTACGCCGCCACCACCGATCGCCTCGATACGGCCTTCCGCGCCGCCAACCCCGCCGCCGGCGCGCCTCCTCCCATCAACATGGAGCGCGTGGTGCAGTCCATCTACATGAACGCCCTGCTCCAGCTAGGTGCCGTCGCCCCCGAGGGCCGCCAGCCCCGTGTTGACTTGATGGGCGCGCGCCAGACCATCGACATGCTCGGCGTCATCGCCGAAAAATCCAAAGGCAACCTCACCCCGGAAGAAGACCGTTTCCTCTCCAGTGGACTCTTCGAGCTGCGCATGATGTTCCTAGAAGTCACCCAGATGCTCGCCCGTCAGGCTGCGGACAAGGCCGGCGAAGCCGGCATGCCCGGTGCTCCCAAGCCCGGCGGCGGCATCATCAAGTGAATTAATGCGCGTCACGCTCACATTCCTCGGCAGCGGCACCTCCATGGGCGTGCCCACCCTCGGCTGCGACTGTGCCGTCTGCACCTCTACAGATCCGCGCAATCGCCGCACTCGCCCGTCCGTGCGCATTGAGTACGCCGGCCACACCGTTCTCATCGACACCGGCCCGGACTTCCACGCTCAGGCCCTTCGCGAAGGCATTCGCAAGGTCGACGCCGTCCTCTACACCCACGGCCACGTCGACCATGTCCTCGGCATGGACGACCTGCGCCCACTCAGCTTCCGACACAAGGACGGTGTCCTCCCGCTCTACGCCGACGAGCCCACAGCCCGCGCCTTAGAGCGCATCTTCGAGTACACCTTCCGCACCGAGGACAAGTACCCCACCAGCGCTCGCGTGCAGATCCATCGCCTCGCCCCCAACGCGGAGGTAGACCTCTTCGGCGCAAAATTTCACCTCATCCCCGTCACTCATGGCAAGCAGCAGATCACCGGCTACCGCTTCGGCTCCGCCGCCTACCTCACGGATATGAGCGACATCCCAGCGAAATCTGTCGCGTGCCTGCAGAATCTCGATCTCCTCATCCTCGACGCCCTCCGCCGCGACCCGCACGGCAGCCATTCGCACTTGGCAAAATCCATCGCCATCGTCGAACAGCTCAAGCCGAAACGCGCCTACTTCACCCACATGAGCCACGATCTGGACCACGCTGCTACGGAGGCCGAGCTCCCGCCTCACATCCGTCTCGCCTATGACGGCCTGAAACTGGACTTTGAGATAGTCTGATGCAAATTTATCGCTCGCTGACCGAACTCCCCTCCAACCTCGGGCCCGCCGTCGCCACCATCGGCAACTTCGACGGTGTGCACTGCGGCCACCGCTGGGTCATCGCGGAGGTCATTGCCCGCGCCCGTGCCCGTAACCTGCGCTCCCTCGCCATCACCTTCGACCCCCACCCCGTCCGCGTCCTTCACCCCGAGGTCGCACTCAAGTTAATCACTCCGCTCCAGCAGCGTCTCGATCTCCTCGCCTCCACTGGCCTCGACACCGCCATCGTCCTTCCCTTCACTTACGATCTCTCGCTGCTCTCCGCCCGCCAGTTCGCCTCCGGGATCCTGCGTGACACGCTCCAGGTGGTTGAAGTCCACGAAGGCGACAACTTCCGCTTCGGCCATGACGCTCAGGCTGGCGCCGACACCCTCGAACAGCTCGGTCGCGAGCTCGGCTTCGCCGTCAGCATCTATCCTCCACGCTCCTTACGCGGCATGCCCATCTCCTCCAGTCGCATCCGCTCACTGATCTCCGAAGGCAATCTCTCCGCCACACGGGCCCTCCTCGGACGCAGTTTCTCCGTGCACAGCACGCCAGCCTCCGGCCGCGGCTACGGAACCAAATATGCAGTCCCCACCATCAACCTTGCCGCCTATCCCGAGTTGCTGCCCGCCCACGGCGTCTACGCCACCCTGCTCCGCATCGAGAACGAAGTCTTTGAAGGCGTCAGCAACATTGGCAACCGTCCCACCTTCGGCGCGGACTCCTTCGCCGTCGAAACCCACCTGCTCAACTTTCATCCCATTGCGCTCACCGAGCAGACACCACTTGAACTCACCTTCCTCCATCGTCTGCGCGGCGAAAAGAAGTGGCCCACCCCTGAAGCCCTACGCGAGCAAATCACTCGCGACGTCAAGAAGGCCAAGCGCCTCTTTGACCTCACCCGTGCGGTGCTTCCTCCGCTGCAGCCGGGCTCTGCCGAATAATCGGGGCCGGAGCCTGCCCATTCGGCGCATCCGCAGGAGCAGGCACAGCCTTCGGCGTCACATTGGCGGGAGCATCCGGCACACCGATCCCTGGAGCCTTCGCATCCGGCACAGCATCCGGGTCACTCTCATCCACCGGCGCAATCTTCGGCTTCAGCAGCTCGTCATCGGACCGTGGCAGCGGCACATCCAGCACCTTCTTCGGCGCGCCAGCAGTCGCAAACTGCTCATTCGGCTTGCTCGCGATCGCCACCTTCATGAAGTCCATCCACATCGGGAGCGCCGCTTTGGCTCCGGTCTCCTTCTCGCCAAGCGACTGTCGGCTGTCAAACCCGATCCACGTCCCACACGTCACCGATGGCGAAAACCCGATGAACCACGCATCCGTATAATCATTCGTCGTTCCCGTCTTGCCTCCCAGTGGATGCTTGATCGCCGCTCCCGCCGCCGCAGCCGTACCATGCTGCACCACCGCCTGCAGCAGCTGCATCATCTGCCGCGCCACATCCAGTGAGATCACCTCAGTCACCTTCGGTAGCACCTCCGGCATCGGCTGCCCATCTACCTGCATCACCTTGCGAATGTAGTGCGGCTCGATCCGTATCCCGTCATTTGGGAACACCGTGTATGCACCCACCTGGTCATACAGCGTAATGTCCGCCGCTCCAATCGCCACCGGCAGAAACGCCGGTATGTTGCTCGTCACGCCGAACCGGTGCGCCATCTCGATCACCTTCGTGATCCCGTACCGGTCGGCCAACTTCAGCGCCGGAATATTCCGCGACTCCGCAAACGCATTCTCCAGCGTCATCGCTCCCCTGTAATCTCCCTCGTAGTTATGCGGAGTATACGGGCCATTCGGCGTATAAAAGCTCACCGGCCCATCCACAATGATGTCGGTCGGCTTCGCCCCATTCTCAATCGCCATCGAATACACATACGGCTTGAACGATGACCCCACCTGCCTCTGCGACTGCGTCGCCCGGTTGAACTGCGACAACGCGAAGTCCCGCCCACCCACCATCGCCAGCACCTCGCCGGTCGAGTTGTCCACCGCCATCATCGACCCCTGCACGCCGGAGTCCTGCTCCAGCACCACGTGCGGTCCCGCGCCCTTCTCACCCTCGGAGTCCACGCGCACATACACAATGTCGCCCACGTGCAGAAAGTCGTCCTTCGTACTCTTCTGCGTCCAAGCCCAATCCAGCGGCGTCATCGTCATCACCCGCGACCCGATCCGCACTAGCACCTTTCCCGGCGCAACCGACACCACCAGCGCATGGAGGTAACTTCCCTTGGTGATCGGCTGGCTCCAGTCCGGATGGCGGTACCCATCCAGATCTACATGCTGCAGCTCCGCATTCTGCAGATGCCCCTTCCACCCGTGCCTCCGCTCATACGCCGCCGTGCCATCCAGCACCGCCTGCTCGGCTACCTTCTGTAGGTCCATATCCAGCGTCGTGTAGACCTTCAACCCCGCGCCATGTACCTCGTCCGTGCCATACTCCTTCTCCAGCTGCCTCCGCACCTCCTCCACAAAGTACGGCGCTAGCGCATTCGGCGGTGGCTCAATGTTCAACCCCAGCGGTGCGGCCTTCGCCGTCTCCGCCTGGTCCTCAGTGATCTTGCGGTCCTGCAGCATCTCTTGGATCACCAGGTTCCGCCGCCGTAATGCGCGCTGCGGATACTTAATGGGCGAATACGACTCCGGCCCCTTCGGCAAGGCCGCCAGCAGCGCCGCCTCCGGCAGTGTCAAGTCGCGCACATGCTTGCTGAAGTAAAACTCCGCTCCTGCCTCGAACCCATACGTCCCATGCCCTAGGTAGATTTGGTTCGCATACAGCTCGAAGATCTGCTCCTTCGTGAACCTCCGCTCGATCTGCACCGTCAGCAGGATCTCTTGCAGCTTGCGCGAATACGTCTTCTGCGAAGAGAGAAACAGGTTCCGCGCCAGCTGCATCGTCAGCGTCGACGCTCCCTGGGCCCGCGCATTGGAATGCATATCTTGGTATGCCGCCTCCACCGCGCGAAACAGGTTCACGCCCGAGTTCCGCTCGAAGCTCTTGTCCTCAATCGCCAGGATCGCCTCGCGCAGCACCGGCGGAAACTCCGCATACGGCACCGACACGCGCCGCTCCAGCGCGAACGACCCAAACACCTTCCCGTGAACGTCATACAACTCCGTCGTCGTGTTCGGTCTGTAGCGGATCAGATCGGCGATCTGCGGCAGGTTGACCGTGTATACCAGTGTCAGCCCCACCAGGACCCCAAACAACGCCGACAGGCAAAGCAGCGTCAGGAACGTCGCCCGCGCGGCCACCTTCGGCAGCGCAAACCGCGGCCCGCCGGGCCCACCTTCATTCACTCGCCAGAACTGCTCGTTGAACTGCTTCCGCATCTCCTGTGTCCACGTCCAGGCACGCATCATCCACGCCCGCGCCACCTGCAGGTCCGCATGCAGGTTTGCCCAACCCCGCTCCCACAGGCCCGCGGGTTCCTCGACGCCACTAGGCAACTTCTCCGTCTCCGGCGCAGCATCAATGGCTGCGTCTTTATTTGGGTCTTTCGGCGCTTCTGTATCGAACAGCATGCTCAGCCCTCAGCTTGTCATGCCGGCATTGTAGGTATTAGGCAGGCTTACTCTTCAGAAGCTCCAGCGCCTTTTTAAGTTGCTCGTCAACTTGCACGGCAGGCTTCGCCGTAGGAGCAGTTGGCTGCGGAACAGCTCCCAGCACCGTCGGCTCATCCTCATCTGGACCCTCTTGGTCCTCGCTCGCGCCTACCACTGTACCCGGCGTCACACCCTCATCTTCCAGCTTCTTCCCTGCGGGCGACTCGTACTTCGCCACCGACAGGATCAGAGCAGCGCCGCTCGGCAGCTCAAAGGTCTTCTGTTCCGAGCCCTCGCCAAAGGTCTTCTCTCCCACCAGGTCGGCGCGCTTGTTGTCCTGCAGCGAAGCGGCAACCAGCTCAGCCGGTCCCGAAGTCCCGCGGTTCACCAGCACAACCACCGGGGCCGTCGCATTAATCGCCTTCGCCGGGTCCGCCGTGAACACCTGTTTCTGCACCGTCTGCCCTTCTAGCGTCGCAATCGTGCCGGACTTCAGCAGCATGTTCGCCAGCCGCGTCGCATCGGCCATGTCGCCGCCCGCCACGTCACGCAGGTCCAGCAGCAGCTTCTTGTTGCCAGCCTTCGGCATCGCCTTCAGCTTGTTCTCGATCTGTTGTACATGGTCGTGGTCCAGAATCGCGGGTTTCAGATACAGGATCGATGCGCCCTCGTACTGCGTATCCGCCACCATCGGCTCCGTCACCGCCGCGCGCGTCATCGTAATCTTCTGCGGAATCGACTGCCGCGGCCGCACCACCGACACGCTCACTTCGCTTCCCGGAGCGCCTTCCAGCATCAGCCGGATCACCGTCAGCGAGATATCGCGCGTGTCCCGGTCGTTGATGGCCTCAATAATGTCGCCGTCGTTCAATCCTGCCTTGTCCGCCGGGCTGTTCGGTACCGTCGCGACCACCGTCGCGTACCCATAGCGCTTGGAAACATTCAGTCCCACCTGCGCCTTGCCGCCGCGCTCGTCCTTGAAGAGCTTGTAGTCCGCCGGCGCCAGGTAGCTTGAGTCCGCATCCAGTGACTCCAGCAGCCCACGCAGCGCGCCGTCCGTCACCTGTTGGATGTTCGGCACATCAACATACTCCGTCTGGATGTGCTGCAGTACCTCGCTGTACACGTTGATCTGGCGGTACGCACCCTCGGCCGCATTCACATGGCTCACGGTCAATAGCACGCTCAACACCAGCACCACGGATACAGCCAGCAACAGGATCTTTGCACTCTTCGGCATAACTCGGAATCCACTCCTCAACAGTCGTCTCTGCCCTTTAGACGGCCTCTGCTGCCAAAATGATACTCTCGAAATCAGTCACGCGTCGTATTTGTCATCGAAGGTGGCCCCGGCAAGGATGTGTGGTGGCGGCGGGCAGAATCGAACTGCCGACCTACGGGTTATGAGTCCGTCGCTCTAACCATCTGAGCTACACCGCCAATGTTTGGGGGCCGTCTCGTTAGACACACCATGCGACGCACGAAAAGGTGCGCCACGACACAGCCAGATTCCATCATAACGGATTCAACTCAGCCGCGCATCCGCACCCTCGGCGTCATCCCGGCGCGGCTGGCCTCAACCCGTCTCCCCGGCAAGGTCCTCCGCCTCATCGCCGGGCGACCCATGCTCGCCTGGGTCTATGAAGCGGCCCGCGCCTGCCCTCAGCTCGACCAGGTCCTCGTCGCCACCGACTCCGAAGAGGTCGCCGCCCTCTGCCGCCAGAACAACTGGCCCGTCCAGCTCACCTCGCCCGATCTCCCCAGCGGAAC
>Ga0206886_1209_pt1 | contig 9714 bp, 8 predicted proteins | sample Alteio_BWOrgHeat_92_FD_152952 | JGI IMG/M metagenome (GOLD analysis project Ga0206886, IMG submission 152952) | Enriched cells from forest soil in Barre Woods Harvard Forest LTER site, Petersham, Massachusetts, United States - Alteio_BWOrgHeat_Nextera2 ... | reverse complement strand
GGGTAGAAATATGGTTCACTACTGTATCCCAAGTTGTGCCATTATTCAAAGAACGTCTGAATGAAACATAAGTATTTCCGAAAGTGCCTTTATTCAGTGCTACTACTACGAATGAATCGTGTGCAGCAATACCCGGCCAGAAAAGTGTATTGCTATCCAGGCAAAATTTAGAACCCCATGTGTTACCACCATCGAGTGAACGCCTGTAAAAAGAAGAGCTATGCCCTAATATGGTACTGTCGCGCCAGGCAATATGCACAGTTGAACCTACGACCGCAATGGTAGGAAAATCTGCTTCGCCGTTCGTATCTGTTATTGCAACCGGTGTGCTCCATGTATGACCTGTATCTGCAGAACGCGTATAATAGATAGCAGCTCCTGCTGTGTGTTTATCGCGCCAAACAACATGTACTGTGTCTCCACTTACGGCTAAACACCTTCCCATATTTTCATTGAGAGTGGTATTAATACCATTAGGGGAAATTTTTACATACGGAACCCATTGCGCTTTTGCATTGAATGAAAGTATGCAGAAAGAGAACAGGATAGTATATAGCTTAGACATAGGCGGAAAATTAGTAAAGACGAACAAATATAAAATTAAAACAATAAATACATATAAATCAAAAATATTTGAAAGATAGCTACTTATTAATTAAAATATGCAATTATATTTGTTTTTATATGATAATTTTGACTGCTTTGTACACTGTCTGATAATAATGATTTAATAGTGTAAGGGGGTTGCAAGGTAAAAGAGTATTGATTATCTTGACCCCTGATTTAGTATATGTTTACCCGCTTTTCGTATAAGTGGAATCTTTATGTTATATCTGAACCTAATCACGAATTAACATATTCGTATAACCTATAAAAATTGTAAACGAATAAAAAAACCATAACCATGATTAAAACGTTACTTAGTCTTTTTTGTTTATTGCCCTTTATCAGTTACGGCCAATGGGAATATGCTATTGGTGCGGGTATGAGCGTGAATAGTACGCCCAGTGATAATATGTATTATCAGGCTGATAAATACATCCCTAATTATGCTGTAAGCGGTTCTTTGGTAGATAATATCGGAAAAGATAAAAGCTGGCAGGTAGGAATACAAGTACATTGCCTGCAACTTGCCAATAAGTCGAGTAAACCATTTGCTTCAGACAATCTTTCCGCGTATGCTTACAACACCAATGCAACCATAGGCAACGATGGAACTAAATTTGTATTTGGACAGTATACCGTATCTGCTACATTAATAGCCAATAAAAAATTCCCGGTTAGCCAAAAAGCAGAAATGTATATTGGTATAGCAGCAGGTTATTCTTCTGTACGTAATTGCAGAGGCACGGGCTCTCCTGTTGTATCCTACCTGGCACCAGATGGCGGACAGGGTGCTGTATATGGCGGACAAATAGGCTTCATCGCAAAGAGCAATAGCAATACCAGCTTTTACATGGAATTGGCACCACGCTTTTACAGTCTTACTTTTCCCGGAGCAGAAGCACCATTTACAACTGCGCTGCCCCACCCTGATCTGAAATTTAATACTATCGCTTACCCTATCACATTGGGTTATCGTTATACTTTTCCAAACAATCACGGACAAGGGTTATCTAAACAACATATGGAACGTTTTGTAAGCCTTGATCAATTGGAAATTGGCTTGGGCGGGGGTATTAGTGAAAACGGAACTCCACAAGGCAATGCGTATTATTTAGGTGACCAAATGATACCTAATTATGCAGTGAGTGTTTTGATTGCTAATAATTTTGGCGCAGCGGGCGTATGGCAGGCAGGAATTGAGGCACATGTACTGGAACTTGCCAGCACGTCTTCTATTTCTTATACAGGAGAAGACAGACCCACAGTAGGCGGCGACAGTAAAAAAATTGTTTACTCCAAGATCACAACAGATATATGCGCAATTGGTAACAGGAAATTCAAGATCAGCCATAACGAATTTTATCTCGGTGTTGCTGTTGGGCTTGGCATAGCAAGAAATAATAATCACTATACACCTGACGAATCTTATGTAGCACCAGACGGTGGCCGTGGTATGGTATTTGGCGCACAAGCAGGGTATACATTGAACATCACTCAAAACTTTGGGCTGAATATAGAAGTTGCTCCCCGTTATTACTGCCTTGCATACGATGCGGAAGCTCCTTACTTCATCAAGCCACACAACAATTTATATTATAACGTATGGGCTTACCCTGTTACATTCGGTTTCCGTATAAAACTGAACAGGCCAAGTGATGACGATGTACCTCGTTTTGATATTGACAGGTACCAAAGAAAGAGAGAAAACTGGCACGAATAAAAACATACTAATCATATAAAATAAGCCTCCGCTGCGCGGAGGCTTATTTTATAATAATATCCTCTACAATCTTGAAGAGAATCTAAGATGGTGCGCATTATAGTTTTGCAAACCAAATACCAACCCTAAAAAAGCTGCATTACCACTCAGGTTGGTGCCACCGTGTGTATCAAAATCAAGAAAAGAATACCTTGCTTTAAACCCCCAATAAACTAAACCGACTGTACTAACATCATATTCTACACCAATATTAGAATCAAGCGTTCTTAGGTATTCTCCGCGTACATAATCTAATTTACCAAAAGTGCTTACCTGGTTTTTAAGTACTATTTCATGCCTGCCCATACCACCTTCTACAATCAACAACCCCTTCTGAAATTGATGCAGTGAATATTGCACCTCTCCACCAATATATCCAGCAGGTGAAGAATTAGTATGATACCATACTCCACGTTCAAAAGCGTCGTAATAATTGGGTGAAAATTGTGTTTCTGCCTGAAGTGAAAATGCGACCCCCACCCTATGTACTCTTAAGCCAAAAAGAAATTGACAAGCAAGGTGGTCACCAGTGAGTGCTAATTCCCCCGTAGGCGCGAATATCCCGGGATTGACCTGGAATATACTTTTAACGGTTTGGTATTGATCGTCTTTTGCAAATGATGTGAACGAAATGAATACGAGAAATAATGTAAATATCTTTTTCATAATTGTTTTATAGTTGATGGCACTACAAAGCAATTGATCTTTATTCACATCTAAATGAGTTTAATGAAATTTAAGATTTCTTTAAACAGGAAACTTGATACCCTGGGCCAATGGTAGTTGATCGCTCCAGTTGATAGTATTGGTCTGGCGGCGCATATACAGTTTCCAGCTGTCAGAGCCGCTTTCCCGGCCACCACCTGTATCTTTTTCCCCACCAAAAGCACCTCCTATTTCAGCACCACTGGTACCAATATTAACATTTGCTATCCCGCAATCGCTACCCATATATGATAGAAATTGTTCCACCTCGCGCATGTTCAATGTCATGATAGAAGAAGACAAACCCTGAGGGACCGCATTTTGCAAGGCAATGGCTTCATCCAATGTTTTATATTTTATTACATACAAAATAGGCGCAAAAGTTTCGTGCTGTACTATAGGCCAGCCATTCTGCACTTCGAAAATGCAGGGTTTCACATAGCAGCCGCTTTCATAGCCAGCACCTTTCAGCACACCACCCGCAATGATCTCTATACCACCCGCTTTCTTTACCTCTTCTATTCCATGTAAATAATTCTTAACTGCGTCTTTATCTATCAGCGGGCCAACATGATTGTTTTCATCCAGGGGATCCCCAATCCGCAATTGCTTATATGCCGCAACTATTTTAGTAAGAAATGCATCATACACTTTTTCCTGAATAATAAGGCGGCGAGTAGTTGTACATCTCTGACCGGCTGTACCTACTGCCCCAAACAAGGAAGCACGTAATGCAATATCCAAATCGGCATGTTCAGAAATAATAATGGCATTATTACCACCTAATTCGAGTAAAGACCGTCCCATACGGCCCGCTACTGCCACACCCAAAGCCTTGCCCATACGGGTAGAGCCTGTTGCAGAAACCAATGGTACGCGGGTATCGACGCTCATCCATTCACCTACATCGCGTCCGCCAATTACCAGGCAACATACACCTTCTGGCACATCATTCGCCTTCAATACATCTGCAATAATATGCTGACAGGCTATTGCAGATAAAGGCGCCTTTTCTGATGGTTTCCAGACACAGGTATTGCCACATATCCATGCTACCATACTGTTCCAACTCCATACTGCAACAGGAAAATTAAACGCGCTTATGATACCCACTACACCTAGGGGATGCCATTGCTCATACATGCGATGCTTAGGGCGTTCGCTATGCATAGTAAGTCCATATAACTGGCGCGACATGCCAACAGCGAGGTCGCATATATCTATCATCTCCTGCACTTCGCCATAACCTTCCTGCAGGCTTTTCCCCATTTCATAAGAAACCAATTTGCCTAATGGCTCTTTATACTTACGCAAAGCCTCCCCTACCTGCCTTACTATTTCGCCACGTTTTGGCGCCGGCCATGTGCGCCATTTTATAAATGCGTGTTGTGCTTTTGCTATAACAGCATCGTACGAAGTTTTATCAGCAATATTTACTTTTGCTATTAATTCACCGTCCACAGGAGAATAACACTCTATATTATCAGCAGCAGTATCCATCCAATCAGAACCGGTTGATGCAGCTTTATTTGTTGCGTGAATAGAAAGTTCTTTCAGGATATTGATCATGTCCATAATGTCAAAATTTACTACAACAAAGTACGTAAAGAAAACGCAAAGCTTAAAAAGGAGAATTAAAACCCTGCAAGAAAGAAAAAGAGATATCGCGGGAAGAAACAATAGGATGTTTCACCCCCCAGTTGAAACCAAAACTATCATATCGGATACCTGTATCGTGTTCTTTACTATATTCGGATGAAACGAGATAATAAGTGATTGCATCTTCTGTCAATGACTTGAAACCATGCGCAAATCCTTCAGGTATATAATAGGCTTTATGATTTTCCAAAGACAATTCCTGCGCGTAAAATTGTCCATAAGTGGTAGAATTTTTACGCAGGTCAACAATTACATCAAGTATTGCGCCATAAGGGCAAAAAACAATTTTGGAATGTTGGTGCGGCGGTGTTTGAAAATGCATGCCGCGTATAACGTCTTTCTTAGAAGTAGAGAAATAGCTCTCTTTCAAATCGAAATTAATGCCCATCTGCTTTAAGCTCGTTTCATGGAATGTTTTTAAGAACACTCCCCTGTCATCGGGAAATGCAGGGAGTGTTAAAACGTATGCTCCATCGAGTGGCGTGGCAGTGAACAGCATATTATCCTTCAAAATATTTTTTTATTTGTTCCATGCACTTTTCGTGTGCAGTATTCTTTTTATCTGCATACCATTCTGCGGACCAGTGAATGGCTTGTTTTGCATTGAGCTTAGGTTCCCAGCCTAACATGGACTTAGCTTTATTGCTATCAAGCAATAACAGCTTCGCTTCGTGCCTTGCATTGGAGTCTTCTATGTTTTTATAAGCGCCTCCCTTAAAATGCTCTAGGAATATTTCGGTGAGTTCCTGCACAGTGAGCATATCATCAGGGCACGGGCCAAAGTTAAAAGCAGTGCTGTATTTTACAGGATCTTCACTCATTTTTGCCGCTAATAATAAATAAGCACCCAAAGGCTCTAATACATGTTGCCAGGGGCGAACAGAATGAGGATTTCTGAGTCCTACTTCTTCACCAAATTCTAATGCACGAACTATATCGGGTATGATACGATCGTCGGAAAAATCGCCACCCCCTATTACATTACCCGCACGAACAGAAGCTATCGCTTTTTCATGCGAAGCATATTGCAGCGGATAGAAGAAAGAACGTGTATAGGATTCTATTACAATTTCAGCAGCTGCTTTACTTGCAGAATAAGGGTCGTGCCCGCCCAGCTTATCATCTTCTTTAAAAGCTGTGCCTCTTTCAGGATTTTCATATACCTTATCTGTAGTGATCATGAGCGCTACGGCAGGCTTATCCATCATGCGCAAAGCCTCCAGCATATTTGCTGTGCCTTGTGTATTTACCATGAAGGTATCAACCGGTTTATCATAACTGCGGCGCACCAAAGACTGTGCAGCCAAATGGAATACAAAATGCGGTTCAAAATTGACCAGCTCATTGTGCAGTTTTTCCGGATTGCGCAGATCTCCAATTACAGATTCAAAACAAAGTTTATCACCATCTATTTGATTATAGAGGTCATTATCTTTTTCCGGAACTAAAGAATAGCCCTTAACATCAGCGCCCAGCCAATTTAATATTTGTAATAGCCATGCGCCTTTAAAGCCTGTATGCCCTGTGAGAAATACACGTTTACCATTGAGTGCTGAACGCAGATAATCGGCTGTTACCATTTTTTCCATAAGGGTTTAGTTTGCCAAAGATCTTCGAGTTCTTCTTTATCACGCAATGTGTCCATACACTTCCAGAAGTCATGATGTTTATAAGCAGCTATCTGCCTGTCACGCGCGAGGTCGTCCATTGGCTTGCGTTCCCACATCATATCATCCGAATTTTCGGGAAGGTATTTTGCTATAGAAGGCTCTATTACAAAAAAGCCTCCGTTTATCCATGTACCTGAATCGGCAGGTTTTTCTTCAAAGCTGTTAATGGTGCCATCACTTTCCATTTTTATAACACCAAACCGGCTGGTAGCCTGGATAGATGTCATGGTACAAATCTTGCCACTCTTCTTATGAAATTGTACAAGATCATTTATGTTCACATCACACACACCGTCCCCATAGGTGAGCATGAATGTTTCGTTGCCAATATAAGGGAGTACGCGTTTTAAACGTCCGGCTGTCATTGTATCTAAGCCGGTATCAATCAAGGATATCTTAAATGGTTCTGCAAAATTATTATGTACCTGGAATGAGTTGGAAGAAAGGTCTACCGTAATGTCTGCATTATGCATAAAATAGTTGGCAAAATATTCTTTTATCATCCAGCCTTTATAACCGAGGCATATAATAAACTCAGTATGCCCGTAAGCAGCATATATCTTCATGATATGCCACAATATAGGTTTGCCACCTATTTCGATCATAGGTTTGGGCCTAAGGGATGATTCTTCTGATATACGGGTTCCACGCCCGCCTGCAAAAATGACTACCTTCATCAGGTTTGGTTTAAAATACTACGCGAAAATAGCTAAGTAATTGTGTTAATTCTTACTACTGCAAACTACAAAACATTTAGTGTGGAAATTATATATATTTTCTTAAACTTGCATAAATAATTATCGTCAAAAGTCTGTACCATCTTAATATTAACCTGGTTTTGTGATTTATAGTTACCTTATGAAGTATTTAACGCTCCTCATTGCATTTAGTGTAATAAGCTCTACAGTAGCATTGGCACAGCATACAACGCATAAAAAAAGAGACACACCCCAATCCGTTACAACTGACAATACAAATGATGATGATAATACTACCAAAGGGTCTTATTTATCTATCGGCGCTAACTATATAAGTAATAACGTGTATCTCGGAAGGAAGGATTCAATTGCAGTCCCCTATATATCTCCCTATATTGGTTATACTTTAAAGAATGGCCTTTATGCTAAATGCCTTGAGTCTTACCAGGCAACAAAAACAGACGCACATTTCGACTTATTTACTTTTGAACTTGGCTATACCCATTTATTCTGGAATACATTATCGACAAGTGCATCTTACGACAAGTATTCTTTCAGTGACAGCAGCGAGAACATAAAATCTTCTATTAAAAGCAGCCTGATGTTGTCTTTTCTTTACATGAATAATTATGTAGAACCATTGGCCACCTTCATAATAGACAGAACAAATGAAAATAAAACCGACATTGTTGCCAACTTTGGTATTGATCATACCTTTTTTCTGCTGCATGATAATATGAACATCATCCCTACCTTGTCTGCCAACTTTGGCACACAGAACTACTATAATGAGGCAATCATAAAAAAAGAAACGAAAAAGGGAAAAAAGGTAGTGAATCAAAGAGCAGTGAATGCTACCAACCAATTTGAGCTTTTAGATTATGAATTGAGCGTTCAGGCTATATATAAAATACAGAACTGGGTGTTTTTATTGGTACCGACGTACGCATTACCTGAAAATCCATCCACCACCACAATTATAACAAAAACAGGTGGCACCAATGTTTTTGCAGAACAGATCAGCAATAGCTTTTTTATAGAGCTTGACGCTTCCTACCGTTTCTACCATAAGAAAAAGAAAAAGGGTTAGTGCGTAATATCGAAGCTCGCAGGTATATTAAAATTATATTCCAGTTCCTTATCAAATTCCGCTGATTGAAAGTTGATACCCAGGTAATACTGCCTGCCTGCATTTTGAAAATTTGCTTCCCTGTTAGTAGAAAACTTATGACCCGATATAATAAAATAATTAGTAAACTGGGTAATGCCATGCAGGGAGTTATTGTTGCGCATAGCTATTTGAGCATTGGCAATGGTACTATCGCTTTTACTGTAAGTAATACGTTGAACACTACTATCATCCTGAATCTCCAACGCCCATGCATCCGGCAATGTAGTAACATCTGTTATAGTACCATTCTTTCTCATTGCCTCGCCCAATATAAAGTTTTGCAGGGTACCAAATCCTATAGGAACAGGCATTAATTGCTCTGCCTGCGACATTGGCATAAGTGTGGCTTCTTTTTGCAAATGGTTGATCCATTTTATAGAATCAGGTGTTACCAATAGTCTACCTACCTGCGCCTGTATACCTAAAAATGAACCCGTAATGTTGATCCATATTACACTATCCTTACGCATGTGAATGATAGCAACAAAATCGAAGCTTTTGTCCATTCCTTCATAGTGCATTTTTGCCTTACCACTGAAAGTCTGAAAGTCAATTTGCTGTTTCCATAAAGGCAAAACATTTTGAATTAATTTTTCTTTTGAAACAGCGCTTGTTGAAGTATCTATTTTCTTTGCAGCCGAATCTCTTGCCATTTTAGCCAATAACGCAGTATCTCCCATTGGATGTTTGCGTATAGGATGCTTCATTACCTTCATTAACTTACAAGCGGGTAAGCTGCAAATAATTACCAGAGCCAATATTGTCAACAAGCTTTTATTCATATAGTTTTCTGTCACTAATCTTTTTATCTATTAAAGGATCGTCTGTATTTTTTTGTTTTGCTTTTTGCCAACACTCTACTGCTTTTTCCGCATTTCCCAGTTTGTAGTATATATCTCCGAGGTGTGCCCAAACCGTTCCATCTGAATTACTATCTGCGGCTATAGCTTTTTCAACAAACTCACGGGCCTTATCATATTTCTTCTCTTTGTACAATATCCATCCATATGTATCTAAAAAAGTGGCTGAGCCAGGTTGTATCTCTAATGATCTTTGAGACATTTTTTCAGCGTCACTTAAACGAACACCCCTTACGGACAGGTAGTAGGCGTAATTATTAAGCGCACCTGCATCTGCTGGTTGTAGTTTTAATGTATGTTCAAACGCACTGTCTGAAAGCTCGAACTGCTTGTTACTATTATACAAATCAGCTAGTATTGAATACATACCGGCCATAACTGCAGTATCTTCATCGGGCTGCATTTCAATGGCTCTATTCACTGATTTGATTGCATCAGGATAATTCTTCTTGTTCATCAACCCAATACCATATAAAAAATGAACTTCTGCCTGATTAGGAAAAATACGCAATGCCTTTTTCGCATATAACAATAAAGAGTCAGCATCTTCTCTCCTTTCAGCATACCCTCTTAATATTTGTGTCCA
>Ga0206886_1190_pt1 | contig 9857 bp, 10 predicted proteins | sample Alteio_BWOrgHeat_92_FD_152952 | JGI IMG/M metagenome (GOLD analysis project Ga0206886, IMG submission 152952) | Enriched cells from forest soil in Barre Woods Harvard Forest LTER site, Petersham, Massachusetts, United States - Alteio_BWOrgHeat_Nextera2 ... | reverse complement strand
CCTATGTTTGTTGCTTGCTACGATAGTTCAGGTAATAATCTATGGGTTAAACAAGATACGTCTACAAATATATACTATGGCAATATCTATCACATCAGACAGGTATGGTAATTTTTATGCCGGTGGGCAGTTTTCAAGCACACTATATGTAGCATCCAATGTGCTAAACAGCGCAGGCGGAGAAACAGATTTTTTTATAGCTAAGTATGGTACTCCAAATTGCTCTGTACCGCAAACAGATACCGGTACAGGTATTGATAACATAACAATGGTGAATAATGATGATGTAAAAATATACCCTAACCCAACATCAGGGCAATTATTTATAGACGGTGTGGTAAGCGGCACTCTATATAGGGTATATAATATTTTGGGGCAACAAGTAGAGAGTGGTACTATTAATAATAAGAAAGAAGAAGTGAATATGGAAGTATTAAGAACAGGTACTTATATACTGCAACTGACGGATAAAAATGGTAATAGAATAAGCAGGACTGTAGTGAAACAGTAATAACTTTTTGTTTTATAAGAGATTGTGATATTTATTGCGAGGGGTTACCCTCGCTTATTTTTTTAGAAAAAACAGGAATGTCATAAAAATACAGGTTTTCACCTGTATGCGGTTATGTCCTTAATTGTATTTTTAAATGAATATTCCTTTCATGAAAAATTGTTTAAAATATATTATACACCCTTAAAAATCTATAAAATGAGACCTATGCCAAAGTTGCTCATCTGCAGTTTACTTATTTGTTTAGCTATAACAAGTGATGCCCAAAGTTTTTCATGGGCAAATGGCGTTCTATGTAATAAAACCCATTTAATTAATACCTCATTATTAGGTATAGCAACAGATAACCATCATAATATCATTGCTGCGGGCACATTTGCTGATAGTTGCACAATAGGAGCAAGTGTTTTTAAATCGAAGGATTATTCTGACGGTTATGTTGTAAAATATGATTCGGGCGGCAATGCGCTATGGACAAAACAAATTGCGGGTAGTGCCGGAGCATATAGCGCTGTTTCTATAAATAGTACAGCAACAGACATCAATGACAATGTATTTATATTAGGTAATTTCAAAAGTAATGTGGTTTACTTTACAACAACAGATTCATTGGTCAATAGTGTATCAAGCACTTTTTATAGTACCTATTTTTTAGCTAAATATAACTCATCCGGAAATTTTCTATGGGCAAAGACTGCATACCAGGGTACACATGGTAGCCCCTTAACCGCATACTCAGTAATAACAGATGGGAGTGGGAACGCGATAATTTGCGGAACATTTGGAGATACATTAGCTATATCAGGAGGGGTTACACTTACCGCAGCAAATGGCTTTTATTTTCATGCCTTCATAGCAAAATTCGATCCAACAGGTAACATATTGTGGGCAAAAAAAGGTATAGCTGCACATAGTTGCATTTTCAATTCAGTTGCTACAGATGCTTTAGATAATATTTATGCAACTGGTTACTCAGATTCGACAACAACGATCGATACAGGTACAATAAACTCGCTGTCAGGATCTAAAATACTAACAGTAAAATTTGACAAGAATGGAAACTATCAATGGGGAAGGCTTAATCCAAGTCATATGACCTTGCAAAACCTAACGGATGCCGGAAACAGCATTGCTGTTGACAGATCTGGAAATTCTTTTGTATGCGGAACCATATTAGATACAACCATACTTGGGCATTCTTCCAGCCTGAGCGGAATAGTATTGAAATATAATAATAACGGTATATTACAGTGGCAGCAATTAATAAGTCCCGGTGAGTATGGCAATAAATCATACACAGCTTGTAATGGTGTTTCATTAGATGTGAATGGTAATCCCTATGTTGTTGGTGATTATGATACTGCCTTTACAATAGGTACTACTTTATTGCCTAATCCTGATTCAGCTGCAGGTGTATTTGTAACCAAGTTAGACCGCAATACAGGTAATCCTCTTTGGGCATTGAGCGGAGCTGGGACACATCATGCTTACAGTAAAAATATTACTGTTGATGAAAATGGAGGAGGCGTTGCTGTTATTGGTTATTTTTACATTTCAACAAGCTTTGGAGGGAATTCAATTATTACTACTACTAATGCTGCTTATAATAGTCAGTATATAACGCACATTGCCAATTTAGTTTTAGATGTACCAGTTATTGCCACTAACAATAACTGGCTGCTATATCCAAATCCTGCAAAAAATAATATTAATATATCATTTACAAACAGTGTGTATCATAGAGTTGTTCTCAGCAATGAAATGGGTAAGGTACTTGAAACTACAGAGACAACTAATGACATGTTACAAATGGACATAAATACATTACCGAATGGCATATATTTTATTACTGTCTGCGATAACCAGAAAAATATAGAGACCAGGAAGTTTATAAAATTGCAATAGATTATATGAAATTATATGAAACACGATTATGATACTTTGTATAAGATACTTACTGGTCTTATAATCATATGATTATGTATTGATCCTTTTATTTCTTTTTATTGATTGTAATCAATTATATATCAGCAACTTAAATAATTATAATTTCATCAGACAAACATCAATTAAGCAAAGAATAAAGCATCTCATTGAGATCTTTATTCTTTGCTTATATATTTAATAAAAATTATATGAATATACACTTCCAAATCTTAGTTAATTTTGGATATATTTTTAGAAAAACAAAGCTTAGTCATAACAAAGTACAAATGGGGATATGGCGCTTGAAACTTCGCCATGAGTTTATAAACTCAAACCTTGTGCTTTTAGCTCTTACCCAGCATTAATTACGTTTTGCGTATCAGCGTATAATTTTTGTGCCTTTGGAGAATTTAATCTTAACCTGATGTTCGAAGTTTGCTGATTGCTGTTTGTGATAATTATATCTCTTTGAAATCCCTTATGGGTTTGAATCTGATCTCGGCAAAACGCCGTTAAGACAAGTTTGTCTGTGGGAGAGAGAAAATAACAGGGATTGTTATTCGAGACTCTGCATTTATATGATGATTTTGATGAATGCTAATTTGTTCATCCTCACTTCTCGCAATCTGCCACGCTTTGTATGGGCAGTGAAGCATAGCGTGTAATGTGTCCCAACTCGGCTGCATTGCCAAATATCTTTACTTCATATTGTAAAATTAATACAAAAGTAAATTTGCTGAATTCGTGTGCAAATGGTGTGCAAATGAAAAAGGGTTCCAGAAGTGAAATTTCTGAAACCCTTGTTTTTCTTAGTGGGAGCACACGGAACACTAAAAGTGTTATATGTTTTACCGAAATGAAGCAATATTGAATACGGGAAAGTGATAGAACTTAATTATGCTATACCATCATGTTTTATCTTCTTCGTTTTAGTTCTATACAAACTGCCACCTTTCTGCCACCACCCGTCTTTAATTAAAATTCTTCTTCTTCATTATTACATATCAATCCCAATACAATTTCAACTCTATTGGCTATCAAACAATCATATTTATTTCTCCTGAATTCAGTCATAATTCCTATTAAAAAAGCCTCAGAAACGATTTCATCTTTATCTTCGTCAAACTCCATATTGATGTACCATAAGCCGCCACCACTAAGACCGTAATGTTCAGTTTTAATTTTGTCAGTTTCTCCGGTTTTAATATTGACTGCTTTTCCTTTAAATTCAAGGATGTAATGCGATAGTGGGTTGAATTTATAATATTCATAAACTCTATCTTCCAAAGGTCTCATGTAATAAGCTGAGCCAAATGTTTTTACCTTATCACCTTCTTTTTTCTTGTTGATAACAGGGTAGCCAAATGCGCAATAGTTTGCTTCATCAAAGACTTTTCCACCATGCAAGAATCTATGATAAGGAAGAAATCTATACCACTGTACTAGCAATTGAACTAACTCCGGTTTTAACTTTATATAAGCTGTATCACTGCTCTCTTCTTTTCCTAATTCAGTACCGCAACCTTTTCCTACAATAGACACATAGTCATCTTTAACCTTGACAAATAATCGGTTTGAATCAGACCATTCTTCAATTACATGCGAAGCAGTAAGGAGATAAAACGATTCTCCCAAGAACACAAAAACACCTGACGCAAACGGACGAACTCCGTTAACTAAGTCGTGTTTGAAAAGCTGACAGGTACAAAGACCAATATCGCCCTCTATCAACTTGACTAACTCCGCATTGATTAAGTCGTCTATATACTCATCTAACTCATCCCATTCTTCCATGCACCTTTTAATATTAGTTTAAAATTCCGTTTCTCTAAATTACCTATTACTTTCGTCTTGCAAAAATTATTTCAATTATGAATAATGCAATAATAGCGGTATATGGTAGATCCAAAGAAGGTAAGTCTACTACTGCACAAAATGTTTGTCGCTTGTTAATTTCAGGGTTTCCTACTGCACCCTATGCCAATCTAATAACCCCTGGTTTAGCTATTGACTATACTGCTGACATTTTAGTTACGATTCAAATTGGTGGTATCAAGATAGGCATTGAAAGCCAAGGTGATCCTTACGGCAGAATGTTCAAGACCATTGAGCAATTAGCTAAAATTGAAAAATGCGATATAATTATTTGTACAACTCGGACAAGTGGTGCAACGGTTAATGAGGTAGATAGAGTTGCAAACATTTATAGCTTCCACACAATTTGGATTAGCAGTTTTTATTCTCCAACGCTCAATCAATCTATTCTAAATATGCAAGCCGCCGAGAATATTTTAGTAGTAATAAACATGATAATGAGTGGTGTTCTTTAAACTTAGGTCGCGTTTAACTGCTCCTTTCTATGTCGCCATTGTTCAATGACCACCAACAATATTTTAGTTGACTCTTGCATATTAAAAGTGAAGTCAATTTTTCTATCTAAATCAAAGAAATCATAGTTGCCAACGCTTATTCCGATAGTTCTATCTTTCTCAGGAACTAATTTGGTATTAATAAAAGAGTGCTCATTACTTAAATGTATATAGCCAGATGTGTTTTGATACAATTTATGAATTCCGGGAAAATATATATCTAATTGTCTTGCCAAATAACTATCCGTGAGTAGATTCCCTTTGGCATCTTTTATTTTACCGATTTTTGTTCCACCTAAGTATTTACTAAAAAAATCATTATAGTCACTTACTAAGGTAGTCGCAAAAAATCTCAATGAATTGTCAACTTGCATCCGGATTAACGGAACTGCTGAAATGAAATTATTGGCTTCTCCCAAGGTGATAAAGCCATTTAACAGTGCTATTGCTCTATTATTTATTGTTGATGCAAATAAATCCATTGTATATAACTTGCCATTGCCCACCTGAATAAACCTTTTAGTGCTATCAATAAACTCGCTTTCTAATGCTTTCAGGTTAACAAATAGTTGTTTGAGAACCCCTGATTTATTTTTGACCATGCCCCAAGTTAGTAGATTTACCTCTTATATAGCAGCAAAGTGTTTGCAAATCGTTGTTGAAATAGCTGTTCAAGATTTCCCGGATTTGAAGTAAACTTTTCTGTAAGATATGTTTACATTCAAATCAGTATTTCAATAGACATATCAACTCTTTTGGCTTTTAGCAGGAACAATAAAAGGCAAATGTGTTGATACAATTTTAGTCTTTAAAATAATGATTTATAAAAATATTGCCTACCTTTTTAAAATGTTCTTCTATTTCTGCCTGCGTTATCGTCAGGGGAACACACGGAACACTAAATATGTTATGTGTTTTGTCGAAAAGAAATAAGAATGAATACAGGCAAGCGATAGAGAAGAATTACGATATGCTATCATGTTTCATGTTGTTCACTTTTGTTCTATAAAAACTGCCACCTTTCTGCCACCACCCCTGATTTTAAGCAATCTTTTCTTTTGATAGGATTGCATTAAAATCAGTATTTCAATAGACTAATCAACTCTTTTGACTTTAGCAGGAACAATAAAAGGCAAATGTGTTGATGCAAATAATTATCTTAGTAAAGTAACGATCTAATTCAGATAAAAGCTGCTATGCTTATGCCAGAACACGAGGTTCTTGCCCATAAGATAGTGTAATGCAATATATAGCATGGGTGTTATTGCATGGCCCTCCATATTTGTGGTTAGTTTTAGGTCATTTATCTGTGGGCCGTTAACTGTTACCTGGTAAGTATTAATGCCGTTGAGTAAATAAATATATTGGCAAGAGACGCCAAAGCACAAATACACAGGGCTATTAACAGATTGGCCGTATACATATTCAAAACCCACGTTTATCGCAGGAAAATACTTGCTTATATTGGCGGTTGAGTCTACATATGATTGCATTGCCAATCCATTCTTACCTGCTATAAAAGTGTTTTTCTCGACAAGTTTCGCAAATCCTATACCTCCTAATAAGTATAGCGTATTACTCTTTTCACCAAAGGTTATAACATAATTTCCGTTTATTATGAGGTCTAGGTAATTATAATTAAGGTCTACTACATTTTCTCCAAATTGTTTCAGTGGTAGCCTTAGTCTGCCGAATGTTACTTTTAAAGTAGGGAAGAACTGAGTATTAGTTGGTTTGTAACTTACTCCTAACGATATGCCAGCAGAAAATTGTTTGTAGAAAAAATCCTGGTTGTTTTTGTTTATCATAATGGGGTAGCCAAAATCAATACTGTTGACAAATTCTATCTGTGCATTGCAATTTGAACTATACAATACTCCCAAACCTAATATGATGACAGTTATTATCTTTTTCATTGAAAGTATGAAATTAGGATAATTTGAAGTAGATGTGTTGCATGTACTTCTTTTTAGAAGGATAGTATGCAACAAAATAGCAGTAGTATTTATTGGTGTTATAAATACTATTGTTATTCATGAAATAAAAAATCACTATTATTCATAGCGGAACATATTAGGATGTTATTGGCAATTTGCTGAGCCACGGTAGCGTTGGTAAATGGAGTTGCTATACTTTGCGTTTTAAAGTTTATACCCCCTGAGCTGCGAGGAAGGAAATTCTGATTGAGTCCATCGAAAGTTATATCTGAGGCAGTTATAAATAGCTTATTTTCTTCTCTTGTACCTCAAAACAAGGTAGTTCGAAAAGTCTACGTTTATAATTATCCAGAGTAAAAAGCCTTTATTATTTCAGTGACAGTTTTTCTATAATTGCGTCCGATTGTGATTTCCATATTATTTATCATACAAATATTATTCTGAACAGAATCAACCTTTTTAAGGTTAACGATATAAGATTTATGAACCCTTAAGAAATCATAAGGAGACAATATCTCTTCCATATTTTTTAATGTGCTTATAGAGATAATAGTTTTATTACTACAATATATCCGAACATAGTTCTCTAAGGCTTCTATATAAAGTATGTCCTGGTACTCCAGTTTAATAAAATCCTGGTTTGATTTAATAAAGAAAAATCCGGTTTGTTTTGGCTGTTGGTCTACATTTTTGCCAGGCGTTATTTCATTCCACCTATTTAAAATTCTATTAACTGCTTTAAAAAAACGTTCTACAGATATTGGTTTTAATAAATAGTCTATTGCTTCCAGTTCAAAACCCTCAATGGCATAATTTGGATAGGCAGTGGTAAAGATAACTGCCGGAGTCTTTTTTAAAGACTTTAAAAAAGAGATGCCGGAAATTTTAGGCATCTGGATATCTAAAAACAAGAGATCTACTTTCTTTTCCTGAAGAATGTTTACAGCTTCAATGGCACTCGCACATTTACCAACAAGATTAAAGTCTGCAACCATGTGGATATAGTCTTCGAGTATCTCAACCGCGATAGGCTCGTCATCTACAATAAGACAATTAAGCTTCATGATAAAACCAGTTTCAATTGAACAATGTATTCATTGTCATTATCATTTATTGTAAGCTCATGTGTGCCAGGGTATATCAATTCAAGTCTGCGTTTTACGTTGAGTAAACCTATGCCACCTGCATCAGGCACTATGTCTTTTGCATGCATTTTGAAATTACTGTTAATACACTCAAAAAACAGGGTATTTCCCGATACAAATAATTTTATATTGACCCAGGAAATATCGCTGTCCCAAATTAAACCATGTTTAAACGCGTTTTCAATAAACGGTATTAATAATAAAGGTGCAATTTTCTGCCGGCCAATATCTTCTGTAATGTCGAATTTAATATTGTTTTTATTTTGGTGGCGTAATTGAGTAAAGGTTATGTACTGACGGATCATTTCTATTTCTTTATTAAGGCTGATTGCCGGTTCGTTGCACTCGTATAGATTATACCTTAAGATATCTGATAACATAAGCACTCCCTTTGCTGCTTCCAGATCAGTTCTTCGCACCATACCATAAATAGTATTTAAAGCATTGAAAAGAAAATGCGGATTGATCTGTGATCTTAATATTTTAAGTTCGCTTTCCAAACGGTTTTTTTGTAAGTCTTCGAGTCGTAACTGATTTTGTACTGCATCTGCTATTAACTTACCAAAAGACAGGAGTACAAAAGTGAGTATAGTAATAAAGACGTAATAATAAAGGCTATATCCACTAACCTTAGCCAGCATATCCAGTGATATTAATTTTTTATTTACCCAATTACCAATAAGATAAGAGTAAATACATGAGGCTATTAACAAGCTAATGAGAAGGGGTATATAGAGGGCATATTTTCTTGATAAAAAAAATTTGGGTATCAGATACATATTATGGATATATGCAGGTATGCCAAATGAAACAGCTAAAAAGAATACAAGCAAAAAATAATCAAAAATAGTACCCCTAAAATGTAACATGGCAAATGCCAACCAGAATATAATATTGCGGCTAAGCCTGCTGACCAACCAGGATATCTTTACTTTAAGAGCCATACGAGATAGAGTAAGGTAGCATTTTAATAAAATTTAAGCAAACAAAATGATAAAGTGAAAGCTATTAAGGATGAAAGGCTATTTATTAATGACAACTGTTTGTGCAATGGTATGTGCATGATATCAAATTGTTTAACCTGTTTGTCATTTAGGTATCATTGAGAATAATTTTACGGATAGTTTTGAATAAAATTTATACTATGAGATATCTAATAAACTTCTTTTTATTGTTTACTGTTATAGCCAATTATAATGCCAAAGCGCAATTCCAGATATTGAACCCTGGTATTACTATACATGCCGTACAGAACTTAAAAGTGAGCAATAACCAGCATATAATTTTTGCTACTGACAATGGGATATTAATTTATTATGCAGGAAGCTGGACACATTTTGATCTAAGCAATGGCCTTTCAACCTTAGATATAAAGGGGATATCACCCAATAGCGGTGGATTTTTATATAGCGGAGCCGGTAAAAAAATTGGATACTGCAATTATTTAACTGCCACTGATTCGATATTTCCGGTGTCCGCAACATTCTCATATATTAACGCTATTTACTACAGTACAGCCGACAATCTGATTTTTTTTGGAAGTGATAATGGCGATACATGGGCACAAAATGCCACAGGTATACACCACTTAGCTTTTGATTCTACGTTCGGTATTACATTAGGCTCTGTTTCCGATATTAACCAAATGTCAGGCACGGTTAATTTTTATGTGTTTTCAACCACCAACCAAATAATGCTTTACCAGCTTTCTTCAGGGTCTGCGGTACTGATCAATTCAGCAACGTCCCCACTACCGAGTAATAATGTTATATCTAATGCGGTTTCTGGTTCTATCTCATACGACGGAACAGATAAGGGTATGTATATAGCTAATTTTACGGCCTTTCCAACTGTTACTACTTCTATAATCAATAAAACAAATACCCCGATTCCCAGTGATACGATAAAAGCTGTAGCCATAAAAGGAGGTAATATATTTATAGGTACTCCAATGGGGTTAGCTGTTCGT
>Ga0206886_1207_pt1 | contig 9895 bp, 6 predicted proteins | sample Alteio_BWOrgHeat_92_FD_152952 | JGI IMG/M metagenome (GOLD analysis project Ga0206886, IMG submission 152952) | Enriched cells from forest soil in Barre Woods Harvard Forest LTER site, Petersham, Massachusetts, United States - Alteio_BWOrgHeat_Nextera2 ... | reverse complement strand
TATTGCCTGAAGCGGAACCTGTTGCAGCAGGTTGAGAGGCAACCTGTGGTTGGGGCTTAGGTGCCGGGGCTTGCGGAACAGTTGTTGCAGCAGGAGCTACGTGTGCCGACACACCAGCAGCGTCTATTTTTGCTATAATAGTGCCTACCGGCACTACATCGTTTTCTTTAAATAATATTTCTGTAATAGTACCCGCAGCAGTAGATGGCACCTCGCTATCCACCTTATCAGTAGCTATTTCTAAAATTGTTTCATCCATTTTCACTTTATCACCCGGCTTTTTGTGCCATTTCAGCACAGTTGCCTCCATTATGCTTTCACCCATTTTGGGCATTACCAGATCTACAATAGCCATAAAAAGCTTTTTATATATTTTTCTTTATAAAGAAGGGTACAAAAATAATCAAATGGCTGTCAAAACAATTATCTAATATTTCAGGTAATATTTTCAAATATTTCGTTTACTGATATACGAGAAGCTATTGAGCAGCATCTCTATAATCTCTTCGCCTTAATAGCTTTAGATCTTGCAATGCTGACGCTTTTACATTTAATGTAAATGTATAGTTCTTACGCGGTCCAAAAGGAATTGTGGTCATACTCATTTGCCAACAATGCAAATCGCGGAAGATACCTAACTGAGTAAGTGTGAGCTGGTGATTTGTAAAATCGAAACCGGAACTAACAGTAACCTTCCATCTTTCAGTTAAATTAAAATCGCCGCTAAACATTATATTCTGGGTATAAACTAATGTATCGCTTTTAGAAAACGGAGTCCAATTGCTATTTACACTAAGCGCATAACTTAAATTCAGGCTCCAGGGAATATGAAAGTCGAGATAATCATTGTATGCGTTATTATGCATGATACGATTATATTCTTCGCTATTAGTTGTTTTGGTATCACCTGATTTTGGAGCCGAATGAAAATTTGACCCCAAAGCTACAGTAGCGCTTGTAAAGCGGCCAATACCACCTCCCATATCCCATAATGTCTGTGGTAATCTTCTACCTGTATTGTAATCGAGTGCATAGGGATCGAAGGTAGCATTTGCAGTAATATTTACTTTATCAAGAACATTTGTACGAAAACCCACTGCAATAGCGCTCCATTGAAAAGAATCAGCAGCCAGGTTGTAGCCAGTATTAATGCTAAAACCATCAATCAGTGATATATTTTTATACCCGGTAACAGTATCCTTATTTGAACGGACCTTCATTTGCAGGTTATTGTTGATACCGAAATTGATAGCGCCTTGCTTGCCTAACTGCGGATACCCCACTACCGACGTTGAATATGGAGATAAATAGCGCAATACGCTTGTAGTATCCAAATGTGTGTAATAGCCATAATTAAAAGGAGATGCTCCAAAATCAGGGCGATAAGTGAACCCAACATTGGGAGTAAGCACATGACGTATACCTTTTATCCTTCCTGATTTAAAGAATTTTGTACCATATATGCGAGTAGTAAACTGTACACCTGTATTAAAATCTCTTGCAGTGTAAAAACCATGTGTATCTGCACTATCTATTTTCAGATTTGTGTTATTGTACTGTTCATATAGCTTATCTGTCAGCCAATACTCATTATAATTAACACTGAAAGACATATTAATAAACCTAAACACTGTATATGATGCACTGATAGGTATAGAATGGCTCAACCCATTTTGCATATTGTTTTGCGCAAGCGAATTGAAACCAAATGTGCTGTCTACAAATGTGGCTGTATTGAGTGCATGTACGGTATAACTTACTGTTATTTTATCGTACCAATGACTGCCAATACTTGTTTTGCGCTGGAAAGGATTTATTTGCGCAATAAAAAAGTTCATCTCAGGCAGTGTCATTTGAATAGTTCTATTGGCGGTATTCTGACTATGCCTTGCACTCATTGTAAAACTAAAAGGAGTTCCCTGCCAGTTTTTTGAAAAACTGACATTCGAAGAATATTGGTTCTGTAAAATTTTATTGGGGTCGTAGCTATTATTGGAATAATAGGAATTGGTACCAGCATCTATTGAAACATTAAAGGTTTGCCCGGGTTTCGCTTTGGCATCGCTTTGGTGCCGCCACACCAATCTGAAATCTTTGGTAATAGACGAGCCTTGTTCATAGTCTTCGCCTGTTTTATTATATGCATAGGCAAAAGAAAAATTACCACTGTAATGATACCGGCTCATATAATTTGATAAGGAGCTGATTGCCCAGCTACCTTTTGAAAATATATTTGCTTCCGTGAGCAGATCGGCATGATCGCTTAAATAGAAATAATAACCTCCGTTTATCAAGCCTAAACCACGGCTTTGCTCTATAGTATAGGTAGGCAGTACAAATCCTGAGCGTTGTGTTTGAGATATAGGAAATATACCAAATGGAAGAAATAAAGGGGTTGGAACGCCCTCTATTGTAATATTTGCCGAACCACTGGCAATTACCCTGCCGGGTATCACTTTTATCCTTCTTGCCACAATACCAAAATGTGGCGTATCCAATGCACAAGTGGTATATATACTATATTTAGCGTACACAGACTGGTCAGGGTTTCTTTTTATTTGTTCACTATACATATACCCCTCACCATACTGGCTGCGTACATTACGGCCTATGAGCCGGACGCTTTTAAAATTATATTGTACCGAATCATAAGTAAACTTATCTGCTCCTTGTGTAAACGATGGCCTTAATGTGGCAGATGTAATAGTATCGGTAAGCGGTTCTGCAGTTACAATACCAGTTGCCTGGTCATAAACAATCCTCCCCGCATCTAACTGTTTATCTTCATATTTAACTTTGGCATTGTTATATAAATAAAACAAGTTCTTTCTCATATCCATTACAGCAGAATCAGAAGCATCAGCCTTTACAACTGATGATAAAGCGTCTTTAGAAATTTTTATTCCAAGGTCCTTTTCAACTTTTGAACGTGTGGTAGTATCGTTGGCAACACTGTCTTTAGTATTGTTTTTTGCAGATAGTGTATCAATTTTTACAGTATCACTAATATGTTTAATAGAATCTGTAGTAGTAGTTATTGCTGTTTGTGAGTAAGCGTTTGTTAAAGTGAATATAAAAATCACCGCCATAATGATGGCAGGTGTATGTAACCATACGAATTTTGAGATAATTTTACCACACAAGTTCATGAACGGGGACAAAAATAGTTATTTGCTGTCTACGATTTATAGTTTGTATATTTATCTTGATACCTAAATCTGCTTATGCGTATACTATTGCTGCTTATTGCATTTTCTTTAACAATTTTTGTGCCATTTACTGCATCGGCTAACGGCAAAAAGGTGGCAAAAATTGTATTAGATGCAGGGCATGGGGGGCATGACATAGGAGCAAGGGGCAAATATTCCGAGGAAAAGAACATTGCCTTATCAATTGTATTACGATTGGGTAAAATGATGGCGGATAGCATGCCTGATGTACAAGTAATATATACCCGTACCACAGACGATTATCCATCTCTTAAAGACAGGCACGAGATAGCAAACAGGGCTAATGCTGATCTTTTTGTAGCCGTTCACGTTAATTCGACTGCTGACAGAATAACCAAAGTTTTTGAAGGTTATAGAACGGTAAAAAAGGGCAAGAAAAAAGTAAAGCAACGTGTATATAAAATAATACGTCATCACGAAACAGCCACACACGGCACTGAAAGCTATGTATTAGGCCTGCATAGAAATTCTCAAAAAGAAGATGCTATAGGCGAGTATGGCGAAAACGTAACTGAAGAACCAGGATTACTGAATGAAAATGACCCCCAAACAGCTATTATTATTTCTCAGTACACCCAGGCTTTTTTAAAACGCAGTGTTTCTCTTGCCAGTGATATTCAAAGGCAGTTTGCAAGACAAGGAAGGCCGGATTTTGGTGTAAAACAAAAAGGGCTAGAAGTATTGGCAGGCAGTGCAATGCCGGGGGTATTAATAGAAATAGGCTTTATTAACAACCCTGAGGAAGAAGACTACCTCAATTCAGAACAAGGCCAAACAGAGGTAACCCATGCTATCTTTCGAGGCATAAAGGCGTATAAAGCTGAAGTTGAAAAATAATATAAAAAATTATCTTTAATACCACTACATTATTTGCCAACAATAGAATAAATTGGGCTCAAATCGCTTTCCTGTAGGATTTTTTACAGATTATGATTTTTTTTAAGTATATTGGATTTTAAAATTGTTTCTTTTATCTTTAAGCTCGTAAAACAATACTGTGCTAATGAACGCTCGTTTTAAAACTATTATTCTCTCAACCCTTGGTGCTGTGGCTTGTTTGTATGCTATTACCCAAAGTTCCTGCACAACTGACAAGTGCAAAGCTATTGCCTGCGCATATGGCGGGGTTTGTAAAGAAGGGGTTTGTATATGCCCATCCGGCTATGAAGGCATTCAGTGCGAAACTGTAACCCGTGATAAATTTGTTGGGACCTGGACAGTAACCGAACAAGGTACGCTTACCGGTAATAATATATATACTGTATCTATAGAACCTAGTTATGATTCAGCTATAACAGGTATTACAATTAAGAATTTTTATAATAGGGCCAGCTCTAACACCGGAAACGGTAACGTATATGCTTATGTAAAAGCCGATACCGTCTATATTAACCAACAGGTAGTAGATGGTGACACAGTAATAGGTAATGGATACCTGGAGCCTGACGCCCACTATGCAGAACATGGTAAACTTACTATGTTCTATGTAGTAAGACATGGCAAATCTGACTACTTTGGTTACGATAGCGTAGGGACACCTTCTATATGGAATAAATAAAAACTATTTAGCAAATAAAAATGCCTTTAGCAAAAACTAAAGACATTTTTATTTTAGTGTATCTAGTATAACTATTAGGAAGTGTTTCAGATTGTCGTTAACATAACTTCACCGTTCAAGGACGTTTATTATCTCTGTCCCATATGCTCCTCCATGCCACAGCCACATCCGTGATTCGGACGAGATATAGCACAGGCCTGAAATCCGAATACAAGGCATAAAGCAATAACATAAATAATAAGGCGCATACTATAGGCACTATTAAATTTAGATTATTATCGACTATCAAATCTAACAATAATCGAAGAACTTAGCACGTGTCAATTTCAAACTGAGCAGTACCAATTATTGAGCTGTAATGTCAGGTGTGTTTGTTATAACCTTCCTATCTTTTTTAGTGATCTGCCTTATCATACTTAGCAGAAAACCAAATACCATAACAATAACACCTAACCACAATACATTAATAAACGGGAACACAATAGCTTTCAATACAATAAAGTCACTATTGGGATTTGTCTGGCGAATCATGATTTCAGCAGCATTCTTTTCAGGAATTATTTTAGACAGGCGTGCGTATAAATACTTGGCTCCTAATGTATCGTCTACCTGGTATTCATACCGGTCGCGGATATAATAAATGGGCTGCATGGTCTTTACAAGGCCTTTTATATCATATAGCGCCAGCTTTGCAGATACAGCAATGTCTCCTTCTTTAGCAATGTAGCGTGGATCTTTTACCTGTGCATTAAACCCGTTGAATACCATATAACCATTGTCCAGGAATATTGTATCACCGGCATGTACAATGTGACTTACAAACTTGGTAGTATCCGTTTTCTTTCCTGGGTCTATAACAGAGCTTACAAATGTAAATATATCCCTGTTCCAATAATGCTTTGTTGAAGGGTTAGAAATAAGGCTCTGGTTACCTTTGTGATTAACAAAAGCATCCGGATAAAGCGTAAAAGATTCAGTAACTCTATTTGTTTCAGAATCCATACGAACATAATCAACCTTATAAAAAGTTCGTGGATCGGGCGGCGCAACTGAATCTCCTACATAAGTAGCAAAATAATCGCCCATAGCTACAGGAGTATTCCTATATAAAAGCACGTTTTCATAATTCTCCTTCAGCATTTCCTCACGGGTAGGTTTTTCAAACCTTAAATTTATCCCGAGCGTGTTATAGGAGATAATATGTTTGTTGAATGAAGAAAGCAAGATGCCTAATAATACTGTTGCAAAACCAAGATGGGCTATAGCCGGACCTAGTTTTTTAAAATTCACCTTTTGAACAAAACAAGCGTAATAAATATTAGCCACTATACCAAAGCAGGCAGCATATAGCAACAGATCGTATTGCCATGCATTTATTTTTTGATCGAACCCAATGAATAATGAAAGCACCGCCGTCATTGATCCTGTAATAGCTAAGCGCTTTGCAACTAATTTCCCATCACTTTGTTTAAACCGCATGTGTAATACAGCTGCAGAAAGTAAGGCAACCACTGTTGCTACCCATACCTGTATGCTATTATAATGCTGAACAGGATTAACAGGAGGTGCCACATCTTTTCCTGTTATCATTTTTGCAAGCGGTGACCATACTGGTATAGAAGTAGTAATTGCTATTTGTATGGCTGACAGCAATAAAATAAAAGATCCTATAAACATCCAGAATTCACGGGTTACTGTTGCTTCTTCAGTTGTAATACGTGGTAATTCTTTCCACCTCTTTATCAAAAGCCCTATACAAAGTATCAGCAATAAGCCTATTACAGTTGTTAAATGATAAGTAAGTGAACTACCATCTCCTGTAAATGCATGTACTGATGTTTTACCAAGAATACCTGTACGTGTAAGAAAAGTAGAATACCATACCAGGCAATAAGTGATCATGAATAAAATAAAGGTGACTGGTAACGATCGTTTCGTAGCCTTATAAACAATTAATGTATGCAGGGCAGCAACTAAGGTGATCCATGGAACCAATGAAGCGTTTTCAACAGGATCCCATGCCCAGTAGCCACCGAAGTTGAGAGATTCATACGCCCAGGCGCCACCCATCATTATACCTGTACCTAATACTGCTCCTGCAAACAAAGACCATATCACTGCTGGCCTTACCCATGTGGTATAATCATTCTTCCACAAAGCACTAATGGCAAACGCAAATGGGATCAGTGTAGATGAAAAACCAAGAAATAATACAGGTGGGTGAATCACCATCCAATAATTCTGTAAAAGAGGATTGAGGCCATTGCCATCATGAATAAATGACATATAGTTGGGCGAAGCAAAGATCGGCGCATCTTGCATAACAGTACGCAAGAGCATAAATGGCGAAGTACCAATTTGTATATCCGATCCAAAATAAAGTCCCAGCAGCATGCTTGCTATGCAAGCCTGCACAATGGCTATAATTGCCATTACACGTGTTTCGAGAATTCCGGCAGTGCGCATTACAATAAGCCCAAGTACACAATGCCAAAAAGCCCAAAGCATAAAACTACCTTGTTGTCCTTCCCAAAAGCATGACAAAAGATATTTGGTAGGCAATATCAATGATGAATGTTCCCATGCATAGTGATACTCAAACAAGTGGTTGGCAATAATATAATAGAGAAAAGCAAAAATTCCGAAAATGGAAATAGCATGAATAATAAAACCAGCACGTCCTATTTTGATCCAGGAGTTGCTTTCTCCAATTAATTTGTTTTCTGTCCTTACTGCTTTATAATAACTAAATGCACTGAATAGTGCACATATAAATGCTGTAATAACACAAAATTGACCCAGTTGCCCGGGCCATAAATGTTCACCTATAAATTGTGTTGTATTCAAAATATCAGATCTTATTTATTTAACTGTTATCTCCTACTGCCATGTCTTTCTTGTACTTAGAAGGGCATTTCATCTGTATACCGGAACAATGAAATGTGCCGCTTGCATCGTTATATCCTTTCATAACGATCTGTTCGGATTTTTCAATATCAGTAGGTTTAGCGCCATTGAATATGACTTTGGTAATATTTCCTGCCTTGTCTTTTGCATAAAAAATAAAATGATTGGGGTCTGTTTGGGGATCGTATTCCATCCCTTTATCTTTTTGTAAATACCCAATTACATGAAACGATTTACCAGGTTGCTTTGCTGTAGAAGCAAATGTTTCATATGTGCTGAAATCTCCAAACATGCTTACTATAACACCAACAGCTACAGCCACCAAAACCAACAATACAATGTGCGATTTTTTCATATCATTTACATCATCAATTGTAATAGCTGCAAAAATACGATGAAAGCACCATTTTAAGTTTTAATTTCGCACTTATAAAAGAAATTTATGTCTGCCACATTGCAGTTTGACCCCAACTCAGTCGGATTAAAAACAAACAACATATTTGGATTACCATTTAAACAGGAAGATGCGTCTTTAATACTCTTACCTATACCATGGGAAGTAACTGTATCATACGGACAGGGAACTGCCCGCGGGCCGGAAAAAATATTTGACGCCTCTATGCAGGTAGACTTGTATGACCCTGATGTAGTAGACGGATGGAAGAAAGGATATTTTATGTTGCCAATTGATAAAAATATTCGGAAGAAAAGCGACTATTTAAGGCAGTGTTCTGAATTGGTAATATCTTATTTGGTAGAAGGTGGTGATGTATTAGAAAACGAGCAGCTTGCTGAAAAGCAAAAAGAAATAAACCTCGGCTGCATAATGCTGGCAAATTGGGTACATGAAATGACAGCAGGCTTGCTACGTGAGGGCAAAAAAGTAGGGCTTATCGGTGGCGACCACAGCACCCCGCTGGGTTACATCAAAGCTTTATCTGAGATACACGATGGTTTTGGCATATTGCAAATAGATGCACATGCTGATCTGCGAAAAGCGTACGAGGGCTTTACTTACTCTCATGCTTCTATCATGTACAATGTAATGAATGAAGTGCCACAAGTAAAAAAATTAGTACAGCTTGGCATTCGTGACTATTGTGATGAAGAGTTGTTTATGATACGCGACAACCCCGATCGTATCTTTACTTTTTTTGATAAAGACATAAAAGAACAACAATACGAAGGTGCTAACTGGAAAAAAATATGCGAACAGGTAATAAATGAGTTACCTCAAAAAGTATATATCAGCTTTGACATTGATGGTCTTGACCCAAAGCTCTGCCCGAATACAGGCACGCCGGTACCGGGTGGTTTTGAAATGGAACAAATATTTTACTTGTTCAAAATGCTGCGTGCAAGCGGTAGGCAACTAATAGGCTTTGACCTGAACGAAGTTTCTTGCGGAGAAAAGAGCAACGACAGTATTGATAGTATTGTTGGTGCAAGGGTGCTGTATAAATTATGCAATCTGATGGTAGGGTAAGCCTATTTGCTTTTTATTTCATGAAGCGGGAAAAATTCTTTCATCTTCACCCTACCATCTGTTTCCTGTAATGAACAGGCTTCTATTTTATGATCATGTTCAAAAAAGAGCACCCAATTATTGGCGGCAGCTTCTTTCAGTATTCTTCTTTTTTCATCTAATGTATTCAGCGGCCGCATATCGTATGCCATTACCCATGGCATAGAAATATGTGCTGCGCTGGGTATCAGGTCAGCACAGTACAATACGGTCTTGCCATTATAATCTATCTGCGGCAGCATCATGGCATCTGTATGGCCATACACATAATGAATACGTATACCTTTTATCCATTCAGCCCCGTCTCTTACATCAATAAACCGAAGTTTACCGCTTTCCTGTATGGGAACAATATTTTCTTTTAGAAAAGACGCTTTTTCGCGCTCATTGGGGTGTATTGCGGCACCCCAATGAGCTTCTGTGCTCCAGTAAGTAGCATTTTTAAATGCAGGAACCAGTTTATCTCCTTCTCTTTTAATAGAACCTCCGCAATGATCAAAATGAAGGTGCGTAAGAAATACATCTGTTATATCATCTGCTGTAAAGCCATGTGCAGCGAGCGACTTATCTACACTATCATCTCCATGAGGGTAATAAAAACTAAAGAATTTACCATCTTGTTTATTACCCATACCGTTATCTATCAATATCCTTCTTCCGCCATGTTCCACCAAC
>Ga0206886_1206_pt1 | contig 9911 bp, 11 predicted proteins | sample Alteio_BWOrgHeat_92_FD_152952 | JGI IMG/M metagenome (GOLD analysis project Ga0206886, IMG submission 152952) | Enriched cells from forest soil in Barre Woods Harvard Forest LTER site, Petersham, Massachusetts, United States - Alteio_BWOrgHeat_Nextera2 ... | reverse complement strand
CCGGCGGAGTAATGGCCGAATGTCGGCACGGTTGTGTCTTGATTGTTGCACGAGCGATTGCCGTAATAGGGTGTACCGAGCAGGCTGGCGAAACGCATCGATCCCGAGTAATCGAGAATGAAGCAGACGTCGCGGGCGCGATGCGCCGCTGTGGCGGTAGCTTGAAAGTTCGGCAATGTAAAATTGAAGATTTTGCCGAAGCCCAAGCTGCCAGTCACGTTGGCGGTGACAATCGCCTGCACCATGTTCCAATTGCCGCCACTGCCCGGAAAATTCCCCTCGAACTGCTGCGTCGAGGCGTTGTAGTTATAACGGCCGATATTGACAGTAAGCTGCGGAGTGCTTAGCGACGAGCCGAGGACGTTGTTATTGGTCAGCGCGTTCTGAGCGGCGGGCGACACGCCCGAGTAGTTATTGTTGTTCGACGTGTCGCCATTGATCGCCCGGCAGCCGGCCAGCGCGCTGGCGTCGGCGGCGTCGCGCAATTGTGTCTGCGCGCAGGTCAGCATGCCCACGTCGATGGCAAAGGCCATAAAACCGACGAGGGGAACGAGTGCCACAATGAAGAGCACCGCAACGGCGCCGTGACGTGCAACGCGCCCTCTACGTCGGACGCCCGGCAATAGCACACCGCTTCGCGTGCCGGCTGCTTTGTAGCCTAACAAGCAGTATCGCATACAAGTCGATTGGCAATTTGCTTGGTTTTTCATGGTTAATTTCCCTCGCTGCGGCGCACGGCCATGAACGTCGGACTATACGACGAAGGCAGTTTCAAAAAGGTGGAAGGCACGAAGGTGAAAGTTCCCGTGAGCTTAACGCACACATAGCTTCCCGGAGTTGCGTAAGTGAAAAGCCCCGGGTTGTTGCCGGCGCTGTCGGCCACGGCATTGCCGTTGGCGTCCGACAGGTAGACGCTTATCGTCGGATTGGACAACTGCTGCGATCCGATTGTTGAATTAACAATGTTTGAAACGTCGCTAGTGCCGTTGTTGTAGGTTGTGCCGCTGAGTACGATCGGCGACGTGTGCTTGCAGGCGTACGCCGCGCCGGCCGATACGGCGTTGCTGCACACGTGGATCATGAGGAAGTAGCGGCCGTAATCGACAAGGCCCATAATGAACAGCAAAACGACCGGTAGGACAAGGGCCGCTTCAACGATGGCCGCGCCGTGGCGGCGACGGGGCTTGCTCGCCCGCCGGAGCTGTTGTGTGCTTGTCATGATAGATGAGATGAGTTGTGCTTTCAGTATGGCAATTGCGTGTTCACCACGACCAGCGCGTCGTTGGCCGAAAGCCAATCGACCGTTTCCTGCAATTGCGTCACTCCCGAAAGCGATGAGGTGAAGAGCAACAGGCTATTAAACGGCGCGCCGGACGGTATCGTCACGGTTACGCGGAAATGGTCGAGCGGCAGGGCATTACCCGGGTCCGTCCAGGTGTCGGCGCTCAGGTTCGACACGCTGATGACGGCCCCGTTGACGGCCGTGGCCGGCATACCGGACGACGTCAAATAGTTCTGTACAGCAGTCTGCACCATGGACACGGTGACCGGCGAACCGTTGTTGACGCCGCCGGCTGCGACGCGTGCGCCTTCGCGAGCTGCGTCCTTGAGAATCCGCGACATTTGCGCGATCCGGCCGACCTCCCACATGCCCATCATCATAGCCACGATTACGGGCAGACAAACCGCTGCTTCGACCGCTACGACACCGAGCCGGTGCTGATGGGGAAGCCGCCGGCAAGCGGCGCTGCGGCGGTGCGCAGCACGTTTCGTATCACGGGTGCTGGGCGATGCAATCATTTTTCAGTAGCCCGAGTGCGATGAGATGAGTGCGGGCTTCCTCTACGACAACTATAGGTTATTTTTCCCGGCCATGCGGAAAGCGGTTGTCGATTGTCGATTTAGATGTAGCCATTAGTCAGTGCTTCAGATACAGCCGGTACAATGTGAATTAACCGCTGGTTCATCGCGATTGGCGAAGTACGGTGAACCGGATATGGCGGCTAGACACCTTGCTCAAGAGCTTGGCAAAGCCGGGCGGCGAAGAAGAGCCTTGGCTAAAGAGTGGCGGCAATACTAATCACTGCTTGTTATTTCGAGGCAAGCCGCGAGTTGCGGATTGCAACGAAACGATGACTCGCGCTGGGTGAAATTGCTACACGGAGCGATGAGGAAGCTGCAAACAGATTGGCCCAACGATCGCGTGGATCGGCTCTGGTAGGGAAGTGAGCGATCGAAGGGCCGCAATTTGAAGCCCTAGTGCTTGCCCTGGACGATTCGCAAAACGGCTTCGCGATTCTCCGTTGACCACGGCCGGCGACGGTTCTTGCGCCGACGCAACGCCGCGCCACCAGCGGCGAGTGCCGTGCCTACACCCCAGATTGCGGCACCCACCGGCTCGGGAACCGACGGGCTACCGCCGTGGGTTGACGTGCTAACAAGAACGATTTGGTCTTGGGCGCCAGTGCCATTGTGGGACAGGAAAAACGCGTTCAGATCAGTTGGAGCCCAACTGGTGGAATATGAGCCGCTGATGTCAACTTTCGTTGCCAAAATGTTCGCAATGAGCGTATTGGCATTGTTGTATTGATTTGTCGTATAGCCGCCGGTTCCAGTGATTTGCGCTTGGGAGTATCCCTCACTTTCCCAAAGTGCAACTTGCACCGCGCCAGCATCCGCGGCGTCTTGCGTAATCAAGTTATTCGACCAAAGATCAAAGATATAAACCCCTGAGAGGTTATTAAACTTGTTTCCCGATGAGTTTGCTGTTCCACCCGTCGCGGGGGTGAACATTTGGCCGATGGTGTAGTTAGTACCAGTGGAGATGCTCTGTTGCAACTCAAGACAAAAGGTCTGGAAAGTAGTTCCGACGGGCGACGAAGCAGGCGAGGCCACCACCGACGAGATACTCCAATTAAACGCACCACCATTCCCTTCAAACAGGCCGGCCGCATGACCGTTGTACGTCACAATGTCGCCGGTTTGTAGAATAACCGATGCTTGGACCGCAACGCTGGCGGAAAATACAATTGCAATCGCGAGGACGAATGACAGTTTCATAGAAGCGCTCCAAGTTCAAGTTGCTCCGACATCCCCCGCCAAAATGGCTATTCACTCCCGTATACGCGGAGTGACCGGAAGAACATCTCTTTGTCTGACGCTTATTCTCCGCCGCCGACCGCCTGTTCCTGACAGGTTATTATCTAACCCCCATACAAAACGCCACTAGTCCAAGAAAACCTACAGAATAGTATCACGATTTACGTTACTCTAACTTACGGAAAAAGACGGGCCGGCGCGCCAGAAGGCACCGCCTGCGAAGTGCATACTGCCGACAGACCTTATAGTAGACTCCGCCGCCCGTGGAAATGAGAATTGCGGCGAAAAGTACGGGATGCGGGCCGACAGTCATTCAGAAGAACTTATGCCCACCGCCTCTTTTGGCGATGCACGTACGTTTGCCATCACCCGCACTGGCACGAGCGGCGCATCAACCTGATTCGTTTTCAAATAGACGTATTCGCGTATTCTGCCCTCGAGCGCGTCATCCTTGAGTTTAACAGTGAGCCGGTAGGCGACTGTCCCTGATCGGCGGACCGGACCGCTGAGAGTCGCCTCGATATGCAAATCTCGGGCGACGACAACTTTACTGATCTCCCAGGCAAGCGTTCCGCAATACTCAATGTCGATGCTTTGGGCCGACGCTCGACCTCGTACCACTTCGCCGAGGTTAATTATCCGATCTGGCTTGAATACAACGTTGGTTTCGCTGATGGCAGATACTTTAAGCAGGCAAAAAGACTTTGGATTTGGGCCGACGATAACGCGGACTGTCTCCGTGTTCGCGCCCGTGAACGCTCGCGTGTCCAGAGCGACGTCGATTGTCGTCCGTTCGCCTGGACGGAGCGTTCGTTTGCCCGCGGTGGCGGTTACGCAGCCGCAGCCGACCCGTAACTCGACTATTTCCACCGGTATCGCGTAAACGTTGGTGATCTCAAAGCGATGCAGGAGCCTGGTCCCAAACGGCACGGCGCCGAAATCATTGCTGCGGCCAGCCGTAAACATTCTCGCAGCCCACTCAGTGGAATCTGCTTTGCCGTATGTCGTCGTATCGCTTCCCAGCGAGAAACGATTGTCGGTTGTCGTCGCTGGCGGAGAACCAAGGGCTTTGGAGATTGCCATCGCCGATGTCCGCTGTTGGCGCGGCGGGGCCAGTTCGCTTGCGCGCACAAGCGGCTGACCGGCACGCGCGCGCGCTAGGCCGTCCAACAAGGCGAGCACTACCATTGCCATCATCGCATTTCGCATGACCTATCACTCGCAGCCAAAGCTCATTGCAAAATGCCGGTGCCGCCGGAAGCTTGAAGTAGGCTAACCAGCGCCGCGCTTAACTGAGACGGATCAGTCACTTCAAGATAGATTCCCTTCCCCCTTACCAGAGATTGCAACAGGCTTTCATCGTAGCTGCTTCCGCCATGGTTGTAATACAACACATAGACGGAAATGCCCTGTGCCCAAGCAGCGTCCGCGGTCGATTGGGCGAGGGCGTCCAACTGGGTGTCGCTGTAGGCCGGATGTTGACCGTTGCTGTCGGAATTCGACGCGCCATCGGATGAAACGACAATGGCTTTCATCGCATTCGTGCCGGCGGAGGACGTGTATGCGCTCGAATTGAACATATTGATGGCCTGCTGGATCCCGGTTGCCAAGTCCGAGCCGCAGCAATTTGGCGTTTGCGTCGTTACCGCGATGCTCGATGTCGTTCCGCCGTAAACGTTATAGGCGCTCGTGGTGTTATTGTCGCAGTCCTGCAGGTTGCCGATCGTGGTGTTCAGGCTGCTATAATTTGCGCCGACCTGCTGAAGCGCCGCCCAAGTGCTGCCCCAGCCGCCGTGCTGTGCGACGCCTAAATAAGAAGAGGGCGATGACGTTTTGAAGTCGGACAAGAGTGCCTGGTCACCGGCTACCGCGTAGGACAGGTCATCGGCATAAGAACCGCTTATGTCCTGACTGATAACTGTGTCCGCTCGGCCGGATCCACCAGCAATTGCTGTAGCGGCAATATCTGACTGGCTCATGCCAAACACTTTGGCAAAAAACAGATTGACGGGGTTGCCCCGCGCGGAAGTCAAGTTCACGGTAACCTGGACCGCATTCGCGCTGCTCGTGCCACTACCTGAGAGCGCGGTAAAGGTCCTGCTGGAGCTATTCCAGGTTCCTAAGACCACATCGGAGCTCTGCAACGTCACCGACTGGCCGTTTGCCGAGTTCTTTGCCGCACAAGACTGCGCATTTGCCACGGCTGTACCCGAACTCAATCCCGCGGCGCCTGCCATTGCCGCCGCATCGGCGGTGGCTTGCGCTTGGGTTTGAACGACGAGCAGGTAGCCAATGTCGACCGCGAACGCGACCATGCCGATCAGGAAAACCATGAGCACGGCGGCAAGGACTGTGATCGCTCCCCGACGACGTTGAGAATCTCGATAGCGTGAGTGCATCAATATAAACCTTTCGTGTTGCAAGCCGGCTCGGCGATCGCACGACGGCCCGGTTCGGACCCGTTCCGGCGCCGACTTAGGATGAGGAGATTTACTGCTTTACCATGACGACACTTTGCGTGAGCGTCTTTCCATTGAACCATGTCGAACCGCCCAGCCAACTGACGGTTTGGCAAGGCACGCTGACTGTCAGCGTAAGCGCCGAGCCGGACGCCGGGCTTGATGCGAGCGTGGGAGAAAGCGTCTGCGTGTAGCCTGCGATATTGGAGTTGGCCATATAAGTGCTTACCACTGTGGTAACCTGCGAATCGGTTTCGCCGGAGATGGTTGCTGCGCGTGCTCCCTCACGGGCGGCATTGATAAGGATTTGTTCCACCATCAGCATCCGCCCAAACTCGATGATGCCTAGGATGAGCGCGAAGAAGACCGGCGCGATGAGTGCGAACTCGACGATGGCCGCTCCTCGGCGGGCCGTGCAACGTCTGCGAAAACCAGGCGGCTTAATCATGAGACACCCTGATTGTGAAAGCGTTTTTGCGGAACTTGCGGCATGTGCAGAATCCCCTTCGGCGGCTAGGCGACCGTTTCCAGATCTTTGGAGCGGCATTCGCCGTCGTGGGCGAAACCGGCAGGAACTTCCTCCGAGCGTTGATCCTGCAGCGTCTCGACTGCCCTGTTCAGTTCGTCCGCCATCTCTTGCCAGAAATCACCCTTGCGGAATGCAACGCGCTTATACTGCTTTCCATCAGCTAAATCCCGCAATGCACGTCGCAGCAACTTTACGGGACCGACAAAACGGTTGCTGAGTTGAAATGAATCGAGGACGAACAGCGGCAAGAGGAGCGTCAGCGACACGAACATCGCAGCGAGCACGCGGCAAACCGTCCCCCATTGCTCATACGACGGCGTGATCAAGCCTAGCGCCAGGAACTGTAGCGCGAGGAGCGTCATAGCGGCCAAGGTGAACGCCAACCAGTGGATCACCGCTTGGCGGACGATGGCCCACTGGACGCCGGGGTCCACAAGAACCCTTTTTCGCTTGTTCCTCAATGCCATGTTATTTGTCTCTCGCCGTTCGTTGACTAACTCAGCTCGGCAGGAGTCGAGTCGCTGCCTGCACACTATCACGCTTCTACGAGCCTAGTTCATAAAACCGCCGTTACCAAGCCGGAATTGCTGTCGCGCAACCTGCGAAATCCTCTGGCCGGGCCGAAAGGTTGTTCTAACCGCGCGAACCCGAAACAAACGGCTGAGCGGATGAAGCCACGACACGACGAACTGAGTTGGAATACTTGGCGAGAGCCCTGCCGGAGTATTGGTAGGTTGATGCACTATCGGTCTTACTCAATCCAGTTCAAATGCTGCCCGCGCCTACCGGTTCCAAGTCTTCATCGGGCGCCGGCTCTGCCACGCGATTGCCGATCTGACCCTGGACCCGGCTGCATACGGCGTTAAAATCCGTTGCTATATCTTGCCAATAGTCGCCGTCGCGAAAACGCAACGGCTCGACGTGCTCGCCGCGACCCAGTTCTTGCATCGCTCTGCGGAATCGCAGCATCGGACCGGCGAAACGGTGGCTCAATCGCACCATGTCGATCACGGCCAGCGGCAGGAAGCCTAGCGTTCCGAACAGCGCGCATCGGTAAAACGCCGACATGTCGTCGGCAATGTGCTCTCCGCCGGTCGCGGCCTTGAAGCCGAACAGCAGCACCGCCATCGTGAACTGGCAGCCAAGCCAATACAGCACAATGCGGGCCACGATCGTCCCTTGCAGCTTGTAGTCGACGAACACGCGCCTGCGGAGGGACTTCCGGGTGGATGGGGAACCGACGCGGTCAGAAGTGGAGCGCGATAACATAAACGAAACTCCAGGTACATAATGGGGCGTTTATCGTAAACCTAGTTCAATGGTCATCCTGCTATACCGATTTTCAAACGTTAATTCCGCGAAGCTATTAAAAGAAGGTAGAAAAACAACGACCATGCCGGATATGCCGTTGATTTAGTCCGCAGTTTAATCGCGCAACGACAACCGCCAGCGTCCGCTTTGGTCCGGCATCAGACGCAATTCGATTTGGCCTGCGAGCTTCTCGCCGGCGAGCAATACGTCAATCCCATCATCAGTCCACGTCGTAACGCTGAATGTGCCTTGGTCCCAGCGCGAGACCTTTCCGCGATTGCCCGAAACAGGTCCCTCGTAGTCGAGATAGATTAGGCGGTGATCGGGCAGCGCTTCACATTCGATTTCATCCCCAGGCGTCGGAATTCGCGGCAGCGCCCAGGTTTTTAGCACGTCGCCGGCTTCGAGGAGCAAGTCGTAGTGCAAGCCGCGAGGACTATCGTGGATCAGCAGTGCAAAGCGTGGCACGATGGTCTTTCGATGTAGGGTGGGACAAGCTCGCGTCAAGCGAGCGCAGGCCCACCGTGAACTAGATTGAAACCCGATTATGGTGGGCCGGCGTTCGCCTAGGCTCGCTTGTCCCACCCTACGTTCCGCCGAGCAACTCGATCAACCGCGGCACAATCCGCACGGCGGCCCGCGAGCGGTGGCTCAAGTGCGACTTCGCCAGAGCGCTAAGGTCGCCGAAGCTGCGGTGGTATTCGACGATTTCAAAGAGCGGATCGTAACCGAAACCGCCCTGCCCGCTGGCCGATGGGAGGATGCGACCGCGGCACGAAGCAGAGCTCGTAGCGCGAACATTGCCGTCCGGGTCCGCGACGCTGATGTAACACACGAACTGCGCCCAGCGGCGATCTCGCGGAACATCACGCAAGGCTTCCAGTAGCTTTGTATTGTTGCTCTCGTCCGTCGCGCCTTGCCCGCTATATCGAGCGGAATAGACTCCGGGAGCGCCTCCCAGCGCGTCGACCGTCAAGCCGCTGTCGTCCGCCAATACCCATTGCCCCAAATGCCGAGCCTGTTGCGTTGCTTTCAGCTCCGCGTTGGCGGCGAACGTCTCTCCATCTTCGACAACTTCAATGGCCTGAGGAAAGTCTGCCAGTGTGCGCAGCTCAACGCCGGCAGGCGCGAGCAGCGCGGCAAGTTCCTGGCCCTTCTTACGGTTTCCTGTGCCGATTACCAATAATGGAGGCATGACGGGAATCTTACCGTCATTCGCTCGCCGTTTCCAGCCTCTGCCCAAGCTGCCGGCTGATGGACCGCCGCGGCACTTCGATTGGAATCGGCTGCGCGTCGAAGAAAATGCCGATGCACGACCGCATTTTGAACTGCGTCGGCTTGCCCGGCTCTTCAACTTGCTCGATGCCGAACTTTTCAATAATAGTGCGGACCGGCGGGCAATACTGCATCTGGCCATCGGGTCCCGGCGAGCCGACCGTATCAAAGCTGCCTACGGTCACAATGCTGGAATTGCGATCGTGGAACTCGTACGCCTCCCAACCTTTTTGACGCAAGGCTTTAGTCAACAGATGGGCGTCTTCGGCCGCCTTCGCCAAGCCTTGCTTCGTCGATTCCGGGCCGGGCCGGCTGCCGCTCTCGATCGCCTTAATCTCGCCCTGGTTGAGGATTACCTCGCCGGTGAAATGGGCGACCTGCATCGTGTACTTGCCGGGGCAATCCAATAGGCTGAACTCGACGTTCTTGTTCATCTTCACGACAAGCTCGTCGAGGCCGGTCTTGGGAACGAAGTATTCGTCGGGCAAGAGCGGGTTGCGGGTGATGAACGCGCGAGAGAGCGGCCCGTTGAGCTTCCGCCCTTCAATCTCCTTGGGAGCAAGCGCCTCCGCCTCAGCCTGGATCTTCCGCCACCAGGCCAGGGAGCGAGTTTCATCTTTTGCTCGCTTCGGATTCAAACAATCCGGGTCGGCCGCCTTGAGCTTCGCCAGCGCCCGCTGGGCATCAGCATCGTCGATCGCCGTGAAATTGCCCACCACGACCGCCGTTTCCTTGATCTGGCCGTCGCTGTAGTCGTTGGGATTCTCTGTGACTTGGTGATAGACATGGCGATGCGGCGATGCGTTGAGCGACTGCGCGCCGCTATTGGGATCGTCCAGCTTGAAGTCCATGTGGTGGACGTAGGCCTCCATACGGTATCGCTGCCGCAGTTCCAAGGCTAGTTCATGTGCCTGCTTCTCGCCCGTTGGCCCACTGAAACTGCAAGCCATGATGATCCACGGCCCCTGCTCCTCCTTCAGCCGATAGTCCTTGCTCGGATCGGCCTCGACATGATTGATGGTCAACAGATTGGACCAGGGCGAATCGGCGCGCGAGACGGCCGCTGCTCCAAGTCCGAATCCCAGCGGCGCGGCCAACAACCAGCAAAACGTCTTACGGAACATTTTCATTGCCCTATAGCGCATAAAAAGCAACTTCGCACGGAATTGCGAGAAAAGTCGGGCGAGAGTGTAGCAAAGGGCGGAGCGCCCTGCCAGAGCGAAACCGCGGAAACTTGT
>Ga0206886_1203_pt1 | contig 10017 bp, 6 predicted proteins | sample Alteio_BWOrgHeat_92_FD_152952 | JGI IMG/M metagenome (GOLD analysis project Ga0206886, IMG submission 152952) | Enriched cells from forest soil in Barre Woods Harvard Forest LTER site, Petersham, Massachusetts, United States - Alteio_BWOrgHeat_Nextera2 ... | reverse complement strand
CGACGGGGCGAGCGCGGGTGCGCGCCTGGAAAGCGCAGAGCCGATGGAGCCTCCCGCGCCGGTGATGAGCATGGGCCTGCGGTAGAGGGCATCGAGGACGCTCAGCGGCGGAGATGGTAAGCGACGGCGGGCAAGAAAACCACTCCAATCCAGTGTGCTGAGCGAGACGTTCACATGGAAAGTATAAAGGGAACGCGGTTGGTACGTGGGCGGCTTCGGCGCCGGGAGCGGATGCTTCTGCGGGGTTTTGCGCGACTCAAATACACTGGATGGGATCTTCAGGCAAATGGCGACAAGATGGATCGCGCGGGAGTGGATGTGGGAAAGCGAAGGATGAGAGTAAGCAGGCTGCTGGCGATGGCGACGCTGGTCATGACGTGCGCCTTGGCTGTGGCCGGCACCTATGAAGACTCAGTGCGCCTGAATAATCGCGGTGTGGCGCTGATGGGGCAGCAGTTCACCGACAAGGCAGCGGAGAGTTTTGCCGCCGCAATCAAGGCCGACCCGAAGCTGGCGCAGGCATATGTGAACGAGGGCATTGCGCTGCTCACGCTGCAAAAACTGGACGAAGCCAAGTTGGCACTGAAGCAAGGCATTGCACTGAACGCCAAGAGCGCGCAGGGTTGGTACAACCTGGGCCTGGCGCAGCACGCGGGCAATGAACTGGACGACGCGCTGAAGAGCTTTCAGGATTCGGTGAAGCTGGATCCGCAGGATGCGGACTCATATTACTTCGAAGGCGTGTGCTTTTCAGAGATGAAGCAGTTCGACCAGGCGGTTGCGATTTTGAACAAGGCGCTCGAGGTGAATCCGCTGCATGCATCAGCGGAGTTCGCGCTGGCGCGCGCGTTGCAGCGGTCGGGGCATACGCAGGAAGCCAAGGATCATTTCAAGCGGTTCCAGCATTTGACGAGCGCGAAGATCTCTTCGGCAATCGGCCTTGCGTACGGCGAGCAGGGGCACTACTCGACGGTCACTCCGATTGAACTGCATGAGAGCGCGAGCCGGGCGATGATTCCGGTGACATTGCAGGCAAGCCAGATGATTGCGCCAGTATCGGCGTCGAAGGGAAGCTCGTTTACCGGGGGCGCGTGCATGCTGGACGTGACGGGTTCCGGCGCGATGGACCTGGCGCTGATGCAGTCGGGGGAACATGCCCTTGCGGTTTTGCACCGCAATGCGAATGGCAGTTTCGAAAGCGTTGACGTGGATGCGGCGGGGCTCAAGATCTCCGGGCACGGCGTGGCGTGTGCGGTGGGCGATTACGACGGCGACGGTCTGAACGATCTGGCTGTGGCGCTCGAGGACGGACTGGTGCTCTTTCGCAATCTGGGCAAAGGCAAGTTTGAAAATGCGACCGCGGAGGCGGGGCTGGCTTTGCGCAACAAGCCGTCGGGTCTCACGTTTGTGGACTTCGATCACGATGGCGATCTGGACCTGCTGGTGACGGGGGCCGCGCTGACGGCGGGTGGTCAAGCCAACATTTTGTGGCGCAACAATGGAAACAAGACGTTCACCGAGTGGACAGAGCCAACGGGGCTGGGTGGAAGCGGGAAGACTGCAGCGGCGATTCTGACAGACTTTAATAACGATCGCGCGGTGGATTTGGCGATCAGCGGAGATGGAGCATCGCCACTGATTTATGTAAACCCGCGCGAGGGCAAGTATCCGACACAGGCCCTCTATGAGGATGCGAAACTGCCTGCGAGCGAGGGGATTGCGGTCCTCGACTTCAACAAAGACGGTTGGATGGATTTCGCTGTCACGCATGCGGGGGCGCCGGGGCTCACGTTGTGGCGCAATGTGGAGGCAGCGGACCACGCGGGGCGGCGGTTTGAGCGTGTGACGCTTCCGCTGGAGGGCGCGCTGCGGGGATGGGGTGTTACGCCGATTGATATCGACAATGACGGCTGGATCGACCTGGCGGTGATTGTGGAGACTGCGGCGGGACCGCGCGTGCGGGTTCTGCGCAATCGAGGGGACGGCGGCTTTGAGGATGTGAGCCGCGTGCTGGGGCTGGACAAGGTGGCGCTGAGCAATCCGCGGGGATTGATTGCCGCGGATGTGGATGGCGATGGCGCGGCCGACCTGATTGTGACGCAGGTAAATGCGCCGCCGGTGCTGCTGCACAATGTGGGCGCGAACAAGAATCACTTTGCGCGACTCGACCTGAGCGGATATGCGGACAATAAGACGGCGCTCGGTGTGAAGGTAGAGGTGTTCGCCAACGGGCATTGGCAAAAGTGGGAGTTGGCCGGGGCTGTGGGCTACCAGACGCAACCCGCGCCACAAATTCTTGTCGGGCTGGGACAGGCGGACGGGGTGGATTTGCTGCGCATTCTGTGGCCCACGGGCGTGCTGCAGGACGAAGTGGATCTGCCCAAGCTGGCCGATGGACGGGTGGTGATTCCCATGAAGGAGGCCGATCGCCGAGGTAGTTCATGCCCGGTGCTGTTTGCGTGGGACGGCACGCGCTACAAGCTCGTTACCGATGTGATTGGAGCCGCGGTGGTGGGGCATTGGTTCACGCCCGAACGGCACAATATCCCAAATCCGGGTGAATGGATCAAGGTGGATGGGGCGCAGGTTGCGCGCCTGGGCGGGAAGCTCAGCCTCCGATTTATGGAGCCGATGGAAGAGGTGAATTACATCGATCAGCTTCGCATGGTGGCCGTCGATCATCCGGCAAACGTTGAGGTGAATCCGGACGAGCGTTTCCTCGATGATCCGCCGTTCGCTTCGGGAGGCGTAGTGGCATCGGAAGGCGCGCGGATTCCGGACCGCGCGTGGGACGGGGAACAGCGCGACGTGACCAGTGTTTTGAGCCTACGCGATCATCAGTTCGCCAGCGGGTTTACGCCGACTCCCTACGACGGCTTTGCGAACCTGCATGCGTTGACGCTGGATCTCGGCGACGTGAAGGCGGGTGCGCCGTTGCGGCTCTTGATGACGGGATACGTAAATTACTTCAGCGCGACATCGTTGTATGCCGCGTGGCAGGCGGGAATCAAGCCTGTATCACCATATGTGGAAGCGCAGAAGCCGGATGGAAGCTGGCAGCGCATTACGGGAGAGGCTGGATTTCCGGCGGGCCTGGAGCGCACGATCGTGGTGGACCTGACCGGCAAGCTGCCTGCAGGCGCCCACCTCATACGGCTGATAAGCAATCTCGAAATTTATTGGGACCAGGTACTGGTGGATCAGAGCGACCATGCGGATGCGCGCACGACAGAAGTGCCGCTTTCGAATGCCACTCTGCATTTCCGCGGCTACCCGCGCCAGGTTGAAGGGGCCAGTCCGGGAGATCTGGACTATGACTACAATCGCGTGAGCCTCACTGGGCCTTTCCAGCATCAGCGCGGCAACTATACGCGCTACGGCGACGTGACGCAGTTGCTGAAGGGGGTCGACGATCGCTACGTGATCTTCGGCAGTGGAGAGGAGATCGCCGCGGAGTTCGACGCGAGTGCCTTATCCGCGCTCCCTGCGGGGTGGAAACGTGATTATTTCTTCTACGCGAATGGATTTGTGAAGGACATGGACTGGTGGGATGCGTCACCGTTTACGGTGGCGCAGATGCCGTTCCATGGCATGAGCAAGTATCCGTATCCCGAGAACGAGTCCTTCCCCGACGATGCGGGAGCACTGAGCTATCAGCTGAACTGGAATGATCGCTTCGACTCGGGTGAGCCTGTGCGCTCGTATCGATTCGACTATCGCGATTTGCCGTCGAGCCCGGCCGACGACACAACCGGGGGAGCCAGACCGCGGTGAACGAACCGGAAATCGTGCTCTTGCCGGCGAGGCGGCAGCTTGAGAAACTGCGCGGCGGCGAGATTGGCATAGCTGAACTGGCGGAGGAGCATATCCATCAGTTCGAGCGGCTGAATCCGCGGCTGAATGTGTTCGCCGATTTCGACGCCGAACGAGTGCGTGCGCAGGCTCGAGTGCTTGAGGCCGTGCGCGCAGATCGGGGAGCGCTACATGGGCTACCGGTGACCATCAAGTCGTCGATTGCGGCGGCTGGATATCGATGCGAGATTGGCAGTCTGCTGAATCGAGGCGATGTGCCGCGCGACGACGCTGTCGTGGTCGCGCGCATGCGCGCGGCCGGCGCGCTGATCCTGGGCACTACGAATTGCCCTGAGTTCCTGATGGCCTACGAGACGGCGAACCTGCTGCACGGCCGCACGAACAATCCATGGGACCTGGAGCGCACGCCGGGCGGATCGAGCGGAGGCGAGTCTGCGGCGATTGCGGCAGGACTCAGCGCGTCCGGGCTTGGTTCGGACAGCGGAGGGTCAGTGCGCGTGCCTGCACATTTCACGGGCATCTGCTCGCTCAAGCCGACGCCAGGACGCATCCCTGGCCGCGGCCATCTGCCGCCTTGTGTGGGCCCGTTCTCGATTCTCGGGGCCATCGGCCCGATGGCGCGCACGATCGAAGATGTCGCGCTGCTCTTTCGTACTCTGTGCGGACGGGATCCCGACGATCCAGTGAGTCCGCCGGTTTCATCGCGTACGCCCACCCTGGGCGAACTGCGAAGCAACGCCATCGGATTTTTTGAAGACGACGGGCTGGCTCCCGTTACCGCCGAAACGCGGGCGGCGGTGAACGCCGCGGCGCAGGCGTTGCGCGAGTCCGGCTTTCGCGTTGAGCCGTTTCGGCCACGCACGCTGGAGAAGTTGCGCAAGCTGTGGACCAAATTCTTTGTGCAATGCGGAGCGATGTTCTACGAGCCGACAATTCGCGGCAAGCACGCGCAGCTGAGCCCCATCTTTCGGGAGTTTCTTTCCATTGCCGCGGCCGCCGGGCCGCTGACAACCGTAGAACTGCTAAATGCCTGGGCCGACCTTGACACGCTCCGGGAGAAAACGCTGGAACTGATGCACGAGTTTCCCGTGCTGTTGTGCCCAGTGGCGAGCACTCCCGCCTTCAAGCATGGGGAACGCACCTGGGTCATCGATGGCCAACAAGTCGAGTACCTGGAATCGATGCGGTATACGCAATGGTTCAATGTGCTGGCCGCTCCTGCGGCCGTGGTTCCCGTGGCGCGCTCGTCAGACGGGCTGCCCATCGGGGTGCAGATTGCCGGGCGGCCGTTTGCAGACGAGATTGTCCTGGGAGTAGCGGGCATTCTCGATGCGGCCTTCGGCTACAAGCCTCCGCCGCTGGCAAGGTCGCGATAATCCCGCTGTCAAGTTCATTCATCACAGACAAGTGTTCATTGCGTGGCTAGAAACGAAGAGACGGTAGGGCACGAAACTGCCACTGCCCATCAATCCTTTGGATGAGGCATGGAGCGCGCCACGGGGCGTAGCCTGACTCTTCCCCAGAACGGAGCAGGCAGCGTGCGCCCGAGCTGGCACGAGCGTTTTTGTGATTCACCTGGTGTTCTGAAAACTGCGCGGTGCGACCAGACAGTGGTCCGCGTGCTGGACCTGAAAATCGGCGGCCATGATTTTGTGACCATGGCTGGGCCGTGCTCGGTAGAAACCGAACACCAGCTGATCGAGACTGCGCAGCATGTGCGCGGCGCAGGCGCGCGGATCCTTCGCGGAGGCGCCTTTAAACCCCGCAGTTCCCCTTATGCATTTCAAGGGCACGGCCTGGCTGGGCTACAGATGCTGGCGCGCGCCCGTGAGGAGAGCGGCCTTCCCATCGTGACGGAAGTGATGTCGGAGTGCGATGTTTCTTTGGTCGCCGAATATGCCGACATCCTGCAGATCGGCTCGCGCAACATGGAAAATTATGCACTGCTTGAAGCCGCGGCCCGATCGGGAAAGCCGATTCTCTTGAAGCGTGGGATGGTAGCCACCATCGCCGACTTTCTGAACTCAGCGCAGGTGATTCTCGACAATGGCAATCCCAACGTGATTTTGTGCGAGCGCGGAGTCCGCACGTTCGAAACCGCCCTGCGCAACACATTCGATGTGGCTGCCATCGTGCTGCTCAAGCAGATCTCGCATCTGCCGGTGATCGCGGATCCCAGCCATGCGGCCGGTTGTCGGGATCTGGTTCCGGCGCTGGCGCGCGTTGCCGTGGCGGCGGGAGCCGACGGGTTGCTGGTGGAAGTGCACCCACAGCCGGAAAAGGCCTGGAGCGACGCGGACCAGACGCTAAGCTTCGCCGAGTTCGACCAGATGATGGATTCGCTCGAGCCGTACGTTGCGCTACGCCAGCGAAGCCTGCAGGTGGAAGAAATCGCCGAGACCGTGATGGAGACCGTTGGATGATTCGGCCATTGCAGGCAGCGATGTTCGCGGTGTCGGTGGTTGTTCTGGCGCCTGTTTGCGGATTCATTTCCCCTTCGTCACACGGTTCGGTACCCTCGCTGATCGCGACCGCCGCGCCCGTTTATGATCCCCTCGCCGCACTGCGGGGCGGGGAGAGATTTCCCAAAGGCGCGCAATTGCTGCTGCTACGTGACGGGCAAGCGACGCCGTTGATCGAGGGATTTGCCGCGACAGCCGATCCGAGCCTCTCGTTTGACGCAAACACACTTCTGTTCGCCGGGAAGCGGGACGCTGGTGATCACTGGTCGATCTGGGAGTTCACTTTCGCGGGCCGCTCGGTGCGCAAGGTGGTCGGCGGCGATAGCGATGCGATTCGCCCCTTGTACCTGCCCGGCGATCGCCTGGTGTACGCGCGGATGACGGCGCGCGGTTTCCAAGTTGATGCTGCCGGGCTCGACGGCTCGAACGGGCTTCCGCTCACCTATGTGGCGGCCAGCGCGGTGCCCGAGACGGTACTCTCTGATGGGCGAATCCTTTTCCAGGCAGGTTTCCCTCTCGGTATGTCAATCGAGCACGGCGCCAATCCCGAGCTATTCCTCGTGTATTCAGATGGTTCAGGTGTGGAGTCGTATCGGTGCGATCACGGTGCTCCACGTTGGGGAGGAACACAGCTGGCGTCGGGTGACGTGGTGTTTACGCACGGAACGCGCATGGCGCGGTTTACCTCTCCGCTCGCAACCGAGGTTCCCGTCGTCGCACCGAAAGCCGACTACGCCGGCTCGATCATCGAGACTGAATCGCACGAGTGGGTGGTGAGCGCCCGTCCGAAAGCAGGCGAGCACTATGCTCTGCGCCTCTGGAAGCCCGGAGCCGCTAGTCTTGAACCGCTGACACGCACAGGCGAGGACGTTGTTGAGCCGGTGTTGCTCGTTCCGCGCGACCGGCCCAACAGGCATCCTACCGCGCTGCACAAATGGGATTATGCGAATTTGCTCGCGCTCGATGCGCGGCAGTCGCGCGACGGCACGATCGACGGAAAACCAACGAGCGTGCGGCTGGAGTCGCTCGATGCAGACGGCAGCGCAGTCGCCATGGGGACGGCGCCGGTTGAGAGCGATGGATCGTTCTTTGTGCAGGTCCCCGGAGACAAGCCGATTCGTTTTGCTCTCCTCGATGAGAAGGGTTCCACGATTCGTGCAGAGCAGGGATGGTTCTGGATCCGCAAGGGAGAGCAACGCTATTGCGTGGGATGTCATGCAGGTCCGGAGCATGCCCCCGAGAATCGCGTCCCGCAGGTTCTGCTCCGGACAACGGTGCCTGTCGATCTGACCGGATCGAGCAATCACCTATCGCGAGGAGGACAGTAGATGAAGGTCTCAGGGATTCTTCTCGCTTCGGCGATGCTGATATTGGCGGCGTCTGTGGGGGCGGGCGCTCAGAGCGCAGCCAAGCCGGGTTCCCCGGGGATCCGTTTTGAAGATGCAACGGATGCTTCCGGCATCAACTTTACCCATAGCTTTGGTTCGCGGCAGTTGGGTTCGCTGCTCGAAGGCACAGGCGCTGGCTGCGTCTGGTTCGACTTCAATAACGATGGCAGCGCCAAATGGGCGCACTGCATAGCGTTCCAACTCATCGAGCGGGACCTCAACCGGATTTCCTACGTCGGCGCCGAAGAGCGTGATGGTGTCGGCGAAGGCGCCGCCGTGTTCCAGGTGTGCGAGTGGAACAAGATTCTTCGGATGGAGATTCGCCACAACCCCCAGGCGGCCGTCGCGTGAGAAGGCCACACGAAAGCCATGCGCGATATTGACAAGAGGAATGCGGTCGGCGACAACTGCTCTGGCCGCATTGACCACCGTGATCTCCGATCGCGGCGCGACGCGATTTCCCCCTGATGTGTCCTCGCGCGCGGGATTAGGGTAAACATGTGTCACGTAGAGGCGCGCGCCATCGGGCGATGGCGTGATGTAGCTCGCTCCGCGCCCAGCGGCAATTCGCTTCTGTTCTTCTCCCGTCTGCGCATCAAGCACAGCGACATCATTCGAAATGCGGTTGGCAACGAAGAGGCGCTTGCCGTCGCGACTTTCGGCTACCCCGGAAGGTTCTGCCCCCACAGACCACGTTGCGATCTCCTTGAGAGCGCGCGTGTCTACGACCGAGACCGTATCGTCCCAGGTATTCGCAACAAAAATGCGCGTGCCGTTGTGCGAGAGGGAGAAGCTCCGCGGAATGTGGCCGACCGACACTCTCTTCAATTCAGCAAAGCTTCTAGCGTCCAGCACGCGTATCTCGTCGCTGCCCTGGCAGAGAACGTAGAGCCTGGCGCCATCGGAAGAGAACAGCATTTCCACGGGAGAGGCGTAAACGAGATGCTCGCCCGTCCGCGAGGTGCGTGCAGCGGCTCGAACGCCGAGATTGCCGGACGCGGTCCCGACCGTCGCCAACACTACGGAAGCAACGACAGTGATTGCCGCGCGACGCCGTGTCTGTTCGCGATCCCTCACCGTGTCTCCTCCACGGTAATCACGCCGTCCACAGGGACTTTTTCGAGCCTTTGCTCGGTCCCGGCTGGCCAATGAATCACGATCCGATCGACAACTGTCGCGGAGCCGAGACCAAAGTGCAAGCGCCCATCATCCTGCGACAGATATCCGGAGCCGGCGACACGCTCGGCGGTCCAGTGCTTATCTCCGGCAAATACCTCAACCTTCGCGCCGATGCCATCATGATTGCTCTTCGTTCCTGTGAGCTTGATGGCGATCCAGTGTCCCGTGTTCGCCGACACATTGTGAACGAGCGTTCCCTTGCCTCCAAGATTCACCACAAAGGCATCCACCTTGCCATCGTTGTCGTAATCGGCAAAGCAGGCGCCCCGCGCCGTAGTGCGTACGCTCAGCACATTGCCGGCATCGCGGGAAACATCCGTAAACCGCCCGCTACCCAGTCCGCGAAAAACCGTGTGCTCCTGCGGGATCAGGTGAATCAGCCCGCCGTGAAAGATCAGAACGTCGAGTAGCCCATCGTTATCAAAATCGTAAACGCCGGTTCCCCAGCTCACATATTGAGCATTCGTCTGCGATACGCCATTCGCCGCGCCGCGATCTTCAAATCCCTGAGCTCCCGCATTGCGAAGGTAGCGGTTATAGTGGCCGTCGGTGACCCACAGATCGAACACACCCCGGTTTTCGAAATCAGCAAACACCGGGCCCATGGAAGAAGTGGATTCGCCATTCTGCCCAAAGGCTGTGCCCGTGTCGTTCGCAACCTCCTCGAACGTCCCGTCATGCTTGTTGTGGAAGAGGAAGTTTTCCGTGCGGTCGTTGGCAACATAAATGTCGTCCCAGCCGTCGCCGTCGTAGTCCGCCGCGGTAACGCCCATGGTGCGGCCCACGAATGCGGCAATTCCGGACTTCTCGCTCACGTCGGTGAAGGTGCCGTTGCAGTTGTTGTGGAATAGCTTGTTCGTCTCGCCTTCGTAGTCAAGCGGTCCTGGATAATTGTCCGCCGCGTAATAGGCGCGGTACTTTGGATCGAACTTCACATACCGGCCTACAAAGAGATCGACGCAACCGTCCTTGTCGTAGTCGAGCCACGTGGATGAGATGGCCCACCCATCGACCTTGACGCCCGCCTTCTCCGTCACATCGGTGAAGTGGCCGTTCCCGTCGTTGTGATAGAGCACAACCTTGCCGTAGCCCGTCACCAGAAGGTCTTCAAAGCCGTCATTATCGAAGTCGGCCGCGGCCACTGCGATCGAGTACATGTCGGGATTGAGCCCGGA
>Ga0206886_1202_pt1 | contig 10050 bp, 9 predicted proteins | sample Alteio_BWOrgHeat_92_FD_152952 | JGI IMG/M metagenome (GOLD analysis project Ga0206886, IMG submission 152952) | Enriched cells from forest soil in Barre Woods Harvard Forest LTER site, Petersham, Massachusetts, United States - Alteio_BWOrgHeat_Nextera2 ... | reverse complement strand
CCGACTCGCCGTTTACTAACCCCGGAGCGGGCGGACACTGGGCGCATATCACCCATGGTTTCTTTGATCGTCACGGCAATGGCGCTCTTGCCACGGTAGGCAGCATTATTACCGTCGAGATCCTACCCATGCAGCTCGGCGAGCCGCATCCTCATCTGCCGGGCAAGGAAGAAGTATGGTGCGAGATTTCCGGCCGGAGCTTGGCATTCGTCGGCCCGCAACTCCGTATGCAGCACGCGGGTGAGGCCTACATCCTGCGGCCAGATGGTCTGACAACACACTCCAACATCAATATCGATGAGCCGGAGACCAAGCCGATCGAGTTCCTCTGGTTCAGCACAAATACGGGATTGTCAGCCGCGCCACACTAATCGCAGCTAGCAGCTAAGCCATCACCTTACGCAGCGCCGCCGCCGCCTCCTCCGGCGTAATGTCGCGCTGTGGCGTGCCTAACAGCTCAAATCCAACCATGAACTTGCGCACCGTTGCCGAGCGCAACAGCGGCGGATAGAAGTGCAGATGCAGCGTCCACTCCGGATGCGGCTGGCCGTCCGCGGGCTCTCCGTGAACGCCCATAGTATAGGGGAAGCTTGTGTCGAAGAGCTGGTCATAGGCTGCGGTGAGCTGCTTCAGAACGTCCGCAAGGCCATCGCGCTCAGCAGAAGTGAGTTGTGTCAGCGCTGAGACCTGGCGCAAGGGAAGCACCATCGTCTCAAACGGCCACACCGCCCAGTAGGGGATCAGGACTACGAAGTGTTCGTTGCGCGTGACGATGCGTTCGTCGAGCTGCAACTCCATCCGCAAATAATCCATCAGCAGGTTGCTGCTATGCTGTTGCAAATAGGCACGCTGCTGCATCGTCTCGAGATGCGGTTCATTCGGCACCGACCGGCTGGCCCATATCTGGCCATGCGGATGTGTATTGCTGGCTCCGATCATGGCCCCGCGATTCTCAAAGATCTGCACGTAACCAATGTCCGGTCGCGAGCCGAGATCGACGCTCTGCGCAACCCATGCATCCACCACCTTGCGTATGTTCGCAACCTCCATCCTGGCCAGCGTCAGATCGTGGCGTGGGTGAAAGCAGAGCACGCGGCAGATGCCGCTCTCCGTCTCGGCGACGATCAGGCCCGCACCGTCCTGGTCCTGCCGGAAGGAAGGCGCATCCGGCGTAAGAGCGGAGAAGTCATTTTCGAAGATATACGTGGACGCGTAGCGCTCCGTCACATGACCACCCGCGCGAGCATTTCCCGGGCAGAGATAACATGCCGGATCGTATGCCGGCATCGTCAGCTGCTCCGGCATCTCGGCCTGCCCCTGCCACGGCCGCTGCAGGCGATGTGGCGACACCAGCACCCACTCGCCCTTCAAAGGGTTCCAGCGCCGATGAGATCGCTCGAGATAATTAGCTGCATCCATCATAGGGAAACCTCATGCAGTCCGTCAGCGACCTTCGGGATAAAGTATTGCGGCTCGATACCGGTACGACTCCGATACTGTTCGCGCAGAGCTCCCGCGAAGGCCGCGCTCTGCTCTGCATCCACTAAGCTAACAGTGCAGCCGCCAAAGCCGCCCCCCGTCAGGCAGGACCCATAGCAACTAGGCAGCGCCACCGCCAACTCCACCAACAGATCGCACTCCTCGCAGCTTCCATCAAAGTCATCGCGATAGCTGGCATGCGACGCAACCATGATCTTGCCTGCCTGTCGCAGATCGCCGCTGCGCAGTGCCGCTGCCAGGTCCAACACCCGCTGATTTTCCGTAACGATATGCCGCGCGCGCCGAAAAACTACGCAGTCCATCTGCTCCTGCGCGGCATTGAGCGCCCCCAGCGAAACATCGCGCAGCGCGCGCACTGCGGGATCAAGCGCAGTCATCATTCGCGTGGCCTCGGCCACCTGAGCACGCCGCACACCATATTCCCCTCCGGCGATGGAGTGTTTCACCATGGAATTGAGGATCACCAGTCGCACAGTATCGGGTATAGGCGCTGGCTCCGCCGTAAGTGTGCGGCAATCCAGCACCAGCGCATTCCCCGCTACGCCATGAACCGCGATGAACTGGTCCATGATGCCGCACGGCGCTCCCACATAGTCGTTCTCCGCTCGCCGCGCCAGCCTGGCAATCTCCAGACCGGGCATCTCAGCACCGGCTACGCGCAGCAGCGCCGCCGCGGCCGCTACCTCAAGCGATGCGGAGGAGCTCAGCCCTGCGCCAATCGGTACGTCTCCGCTAATGGTCAGTGTTGCTCCATGCAGATCCACTCCGGCACGCTGCAATTCGCGCGCCACGCCGGCAATATAATCGCTCCAGTGTCCATAGCCTTTGTCACCCAACGCCTGCAATGGAAGCACAGCCTCCTGCTGCAGCTCGACAGTATGGATTCGGATCTGCCCATCGCTGCTCGGCGACGCAGCAACCAGCGTACTCAGGTCCAGCGCAGCCGGTATACAGAAGCCTTCGGCATAATCCGTATGCGCACCGATCACAGAGACACGCCCCGGTGCACGAAACAAAAAAGGATTGCGCCCGTTCTTTTCGCGATGCAGAGCACGCAACTCCCCAGCACTCAACATTTTTTGCCCGCACCCATCAGGATGAGCGAGCGCTGGGCAAAGGGCGAATAGACCAGTAGCGCGGTGCAGGCCAGCGCCAGCCCGAAGTTAATGTGGTGCAGCAGCAGGAAGGGCGAGAGCGACCACAATTCATCCAGCAGTAGTAGAAGCGGCCACATGCGCAGCAGCTTCTGCTGTGCTCCGGGAGCGTGGAAGAGCACCGCGCATAGGACGAAGGCACGTACCGGAATCATGACCGCGGCGGTGATCAGCAGGGCGTTGAAGGTCACGTTGGTCCGAGGCAACATGGAAAGCAGCTCCTGGACCTCCGATAGGTTCGCCAGTGCGCCTATGTAAAAGCTGACATACATCAACTGCAGCAAAAGAAAGAGAGTCTGCACCACAGAATAGGATGTTTTCGGAAGGTCCTCCGGAGAGGCCAGGATGCGGCTCAGAATCTCAGGCTCCGCTGGAATGAACTGCGCCGGCTCAGGTGCAGCGTCTGCGTTCGCGCCGATGCGCTCCACCGGTGCCAGGAAGCGATAGCCGCGCCGCGCCAGCGTCTCAATATATCTGGGACTGCCGGCCTTGTCGCCTAACGCCTCTCGGATACGGTTGATCGCGGAGTTGACGCCGTGCTCGTAGTCGACGAAGGTCCCATCCGGCCAGAGTTCGCGGGATATCTCTTCGCGCGTCAGCAGACTGCCGGGACGTTCGAGCAGCAGGCAAAGCACCTGGAATGGCTGCGCACCGAGCTTAACGAGGATGCCCTGCCTGCGAAGCTCTCCGGTGGCTGCATCCGCCTCAAATACTCCGAAGCGATAGCGCGTGGCTGGGCGTGAGTCTGTCATCACTAGCGTCCAGTGTATCCAATCGCCTGCCTTTTTCCGCCCTGATTGGCAAGAGATAATTTTTCGTAACCTCCACATCTGCAACGGTTTGAACGGTGAGAATCAAAATCTCCGTGCGTGAGACTCCATGCATTGTCCTGCATGCCGTTTTAGCGCAAGGTGCAGTACATGAAGCGTCGCATCTCCAATCCGAAAACTTTTTGCGTTGTCTGTGGGCTGCTGATCCTGGTGGCCGGCCCCGGCCATCTCGTTGCGGAACCCGCCCCGGCAGCCGTCTCCGCCTTCAATGTATACGTCCGCGGTGTGGAGCTGCGCCTCACTCAACAACACCAGTCAGCGAATGGCTTCCTCGCTCCGCTGCCCACACCGGACGAGGCGCGCATGCGCCAGGGTGAGTTGATCGTCGAGCAGATTCCGCCTTCAATTGGCGCTGACCTCTCTGGCGCACTGCTGCACCACTGGCGCGGCAGTGCGTTTGTACCAGGAGCGACCACTGCGGATTTTGAGCGGCTGATGAAGGACTTCAACACCTACCCTAAACACTTCTCCCCGCAGGTGCTGCAGGCGAAGGCCATCATCCAGCAGGACGATCACATGCAGGCGTGGATGCGCGTCCGCCAGAAGCACGTCATGACGGTAGTGATGGATACAACCTATGACGTCACCTTCGGCAGGCTGGACGCACACCATGGATACAACATCTCGCGCAGTACGCAAATCTCTGAGATCGGTTCGCCCGGCACGCGCAGCGAACATGTGCTGAGCCGCAGCGAAGAGCACGGCTTTCTCTGGCGACAGAACACCTATTGGAGCTATGAGGAGCGCTATGGCGGCCTCTACATCCAGGTCGAATCGGTCTCGCTCAGCCGCGCCATCCCGACTGGTTTGGGCTGGATGCTTCGGCCTTACGTGGAAAGTGTGCCGCGCGAATCGTTGCAGTTTACGCTGCAATCGACATGCAACGCACTTCGCAAAGCAACTGCACCACAACACGAATAACAGAAGAAGGAGAGAAAGATGAACGTGAAATCGGTGACAATCCACAATAACGATTTTGCTGCGGCCAGCCGGATTAATCGTGCGCTGACCGCATCACTCGAAAGGCGCATCTTGCATTGGATGGCAGAGCAGGCGCCCGCATGGATTACCTCAGACCAACTCACTCTGCTTGGACTACTCGCGCAGATAGGCGCAGGCATCTTCTATGCCCTGGCGCGCTACCAGCGCTGTGCATTACTTCTGGTGATTGCCTGCATAGTACTCAACTGGCTCGGAGACAGCCTGGACGGGACACTGGCACGTGTCCGAAGGCAACAGCGCCCACGCTACGGCTTCTACGTGGATCACATGGTGGACATCTTCGGCTCCATTGCGCTGATGGGAGGTCTCGCGCTGTCTGGCCTGGTGCATTGGCAGGTTGCTATCACAATGCTGATTACGTTCCTGCTGCTGTCGAGCGAGAGCTATCTTGCGACCTACACCTTGTTCTACTTTCAACTTTCGCAAGGGCTCTTCGGTCCTACGGAGATCCGCATCCTGCTCATCCTCGGCAATCTCGCATTACTGCGCAGCCCATATTCGACAGTCTTCGGCCATCGTATGCTCCTCTTCGATCTGGGCGGTACCATTGCATCGACCTGCATGCTTGCCGTAGCGATAGCCACGACGGTGCAGCATACAGTCCAGCTCTATCGCGAGGAGCCGCTGTCATGAAGATGCTTTCTCGCTGGGGCAGATTCAATCTCGTTGGAGCAATGGGTATGGGCGTGCAGCTCACCGTCCTCTCGCTTTTGAACCGCTGGATTGCTGAACACTATCTCTTCTCCTCGGCTGTGGCCGTTGAGTTTGCATTGCTGCACAACTTTGCCTGGCACCTGCGCTACACCTGGAGCGACCGCCGTGATGGCTCCTCGTGCCTGGCGCAGCTCGTTCGATTCCACCTATCCAACGGCCTCGTCTCTATGCTCGGCAATCTTGTGCTGATGCGGCAGCTGGTGCATGGGGCACATCTGCCGCCGCTCGTCGCCAACATTATTGCGGTCCTTTGCTGCTCACTCGCTAACTTCTGCTTGGGGAATAGCTGGGCATTTTCCGCTGAAGAAGCCCATCGTCTACTAAAGCGGGGACCCTCGAAGATGCGAGCCAGGTTGATTGCCATTTTCATTGCATGGGTAATACTCTCTACAATGGCAAGCGCGCAGACAACCTCATCCACCCCGCCAGATGCACCTGTCCAGAGGGCGCCAGTCCGATCGCCTGCACCTTCAAATACCTACACCAATCTTTATGGCGCCGGAGTCTTCTGCGGAATCTGTGCTACTACTTCGTCTGTGACGACAAAGCCGGCAGTAGGCTGTGGAGCCGGAATGACATTTATCCCACTGCCACTCTTTGTTGAGTTAGGTGTCATGGGGCCACAGGCCAATCGCAGTTATCTCTCCGGATACATCAGCCTGGACAGCAGCATACCCATAGCGCACCCGAAGGTTAGATATCTTCCGCTGGTCATCGTTGGCTACAGCCGTCTCTTTGAGACCGGCCATGCCCTCGACTATGGTCTCGGTCTGTCACTTCCGCGTTCCAATAAATCAAGCAACGGCGGCAAGAGTCTCCGCAATGAGCTGAGGGACTATCGGACCTTCGCCACCCCACTCAGCATAACGTCATGCTCCGTATAGGCTGGATGGTGGAGGAGTCTGATTGAGCATGGCCCACAATGTGCCATCAACTCGACATCACACTCTGTCGGGAACGCCGGTCCCAATTCAATTAAGAATATTCGTCAGCCCGTCCATCGCGTCCTGTCCAGTCAGGATCTCGCCGCCGGCATCCAGCCACGCATGCGCCATGAACTGCTCCTTCGACCACCCGACGCCCAGGTGGATAGTTGAACCATATCCCCGTCTCGCCAGCAGCATCTTGGCGGCAATGGCGTTCGGCAGGCACACGCTCTCCCAAGGCAGGTTCTTCACCGCCACCTTGATGCTTCGCTTCACCAGCTTCTGCATCTCCACTGGGGGCAACGCATCCGCCTTTGCGCGGGGCCTCATCGCCCACGGAGCGATCGCCCGAAAGCAGAGCCGCACCGCGATCTGTGCGCAGGTCAGCGCAAACACGGACTCCATCAGTATCAGCCGGGTCTGGTTCGACATCCGCAGCCACAGTCTCCACTTCTTCAGCACTCTCTCATCTTAAACCAAACCCGATGCTAAACTTGCAAGCATCCGCCGCTCCATGACTGATCTCCGCCCCCTGCCAGACGCCTTCATCCTTGGAGCGATGCGCTCAGGCACGACCTTCCTGCATGCCGCTCTGGAGCATCACCCCTCCGTCGCCGCGGCAAACAAGAAGGAGCTGCAGTTCTTTTCCCTGTATTGGCAGAAGGGAATCGAGCACTATCGCCGCCAGATGCCGCTCCGCTGGCCCCGCTGGGTCTACGAGCTCGCCTGCCGCCCTCGGCCCCTGGTCGTCGATTCCTCCCCTTACTATCTCTTCCATCCGGAGGCTCCCGCGCGCCTGGCCGCCACCATCGGCCCATCGGCCAAATGTATCGTCCTTCTGCGCGAGCCCGTCGCCCGCGCATGGTCCGATTATCAGTTCAACCTGCATCGCGGCCTGGAACACCTCGGCTTCCGCGAAGCCCTCGCGCAGGAACCTCAACGCAGCCGCATCGACCAGCCGCCCCCTAACCCGCAGCATCCCCACCTCATCGCCCATCAGTTATATAGCTACGCTGCGCGCGGTCTCTACGCGCAGCAGCTCTGCGCCTGGTGGCAGCACATCCCGCGCGACCGTTTTCTGCTCCTGCGCAGCGAAGACCTCTTCGCTACCCCGCAACTCGTCTTCGACCACGTCTGCGACTTCCTCGGCCTCGCGCGCATGCCCTTGCCCGAAGGCCTGCCGCGCAACGCGCGCTCCCGCTTTACAATGGCAGAAGACCTTCGTGCTGGCCTCAACCAGTTCTACGAAGGTTCTAACCGCGATCTGTACGATCTGACCGGAATCTGCTGGCCGCCTTCGCAACCGTCCGCGCAGCAGGCCCCTACGGAGGACCCATGTTTGTAGTCATCGCCGGCGAGCCGCGCCCCGATCTTCGCGCGCACGTCACGGCCATGGCCTCCGCGCTCCGCGGGGCCACCGGCAAGCTCGGCATCTGGTGCGATGAGCAGCGCGGCCTCGCTGCCGTTGGCATCGCGCGCGGCATCCAGCCCGAGGACGTCTTCGACACCCAACCTTATGTTGACGACCGCCTCTGCTTCGTCGCCGACGGCATGGTGGACGACCGTGCCGCCCTCGCCACCACCCTCGGCATTCCTACGCCCCAGCTCGCGTCCATGTCCGACACCGAGCTCCTCTATCGCGCCTATCAGTGTTACGGCGAAGATCTGCCCCATGTCGTCTACGGCCATTACTCCTTCGTCGCGCTGCATCGCGACACCGGCCGCATCGTTCTCTCTGGCGCACACATCAACTCACATCCCATTTACTATGCTGAACGCGGTGGCACATTCGTCGCAGCCAGCCAAATGGGCGCAATGCTTGCTCATCCCGCCATCCCGCGTAGGCCCAACCTCACCGCGCTTTCTCTACTCGTCGCCCCCAAGGCAGTCCAGGGCGTTACCTCCATCGACAATGTCTCCTTGCTGCCCGCTGCCACAAGCCTGACCCGCTCGCCCGGGGTGCCCATTACCACCCACCGCTGGTGGAATCCTGAGGATATTTCCCCCATCCGCTACGCCGACGAACGCCAATACGTCGAGTACGCCGTGCAGCTCTTTGAGCGCAGTGTCGCTCGCGCTCTCTCCGCCGCCAACGGTGTCAACGCCACTTGCAGCGGCGGTCTGGACTCCTCGCTCATCACTGCCTTCGCCGCCCGCCAGCTTCACGCCCGCGGCCAACGCTTCACCGCCTATATCTCCGTCATTGAAGAGGGCCTTAAGGGAGAGTTCCGGCCCAACTGGGACCACGACGAGTCCCATCTCGTCCGCGACCTTGCCGAACTCTACGGCAACGTCGACCTCGTTATCGTTCGCCCCCGCGGCCGCTGCTTCCTCGACATCATGCCGCAGATCCACGCCTTCTGCCACACCGCTGTGCGCAACACCTCGAACCATCTCTGGGTAGACACCATGGCTCAGGCGACCCTCGCCCAGGGCAAGTGCGTCCTGCTCTTCGGTGGCATGGGCAACGCCATCACCAGCCTCGAAGGCCGCTCGGTCCGCAGCATCCTCTTCACCGAAGGCCGCTGGCGGAAGGCCATGCAGCTTGCCCGCCGCGACGGCAGCCTCGGTGGCCAGCCTGCCTGGAAGGCCCTTGGCATGGAACTCCGCTTCCGCCTCGGCGATCTCTTCCTTCCCCGTCCCAAACCCAAAGAGCGCGTCGGCGCCTATCTCTTCCGCCCCGCCTACAAGCAGCAGATCCAGTCCCTCCTCGACGAGCGTGTCACGCCGATGCGCGGCCGTGAGGGCCAGGTTCAATTCGCCATGCCTCGCGGCAAGTTTTGCGCCGCCGATGGCTTTGCCCTCTGGGGTCTGGAAGACCGCGATCCCATCGCCGACCGTCGCCTCATCGAGGCCTCGCTTGCCTTTCCCATGGAGGCCCATATGGCTGGCGGCCGTAGCCGTGGCCTCGCCCGCGAGATGGGCGCCGGCATCGTGCCAGACTCCATCCGCCTCCGCCGCAACCGCGGCGCGCAGTCGCCGGAGACCGCCTCCATCATCCAGCTCCATGCCGGTCGGTACCGCACCGCTCTCGAGGCCCTCCGTTCCTCGCCCGCCTGCAATGAGATATTTGATTTCGATGCGGCAGCCAAAACCATGGATCGCGTCGCCGCTGGCCAGGGCAACCTCACTGACGCTTACATCCTCGAACGCCTCATCGACGCCGGTTCATTGATTAAGGAGATGGGATTCTGATGACTACCAGGACGCTCGCCGCTGTCCCCGATGCTATCGTCATGCAGGTTGCCTCGCTCCCCGAAGAGCTTTCTGGTGCCCAGCGCGTTGGCCGCTTCATGCAGGTCAAACCCGGCGCGCTGCTCCTGCGCGTTCCCCGCGTCGCCGCCTTCCTCATCGAGGACGGCGTTACCATACACATGGCCATTGTGGACGGTGCCGATCCGGGCGCTGTCGACCTCTTCCTCCACGGCGCCGCCCGCGCCGCCTTGCTCCATCTGCGCGGAGACCTCCCGCTTCATGCTTCCACCATCATGCCCGTCGGTGATGGCAAAGCCATCGCCCTCTGCGGCTTCTCCGGCGTCGGCAAATCCACCCTCGCCGTCGAGATGCATCGCCGCGGCTGGACCGTCATCGCCGATGACACCACCCGCGTCACCCTCGACGCCGGCCACCCCATGGCGTGGCCCAGCCACCGCGGTGTCAAGCTCTGGCAGGATGCCTGCGAGCGCTTTGAACTCCCTTTGAAAACTCTCCAGCATGTCCGCCGCGAGATGAAGAAGTTCTACTACCCCGTCACTGCGGATTCCGCCCCCGTCCCTCTCGGCGCGGTCATTGAGCTCGTGATCCAGGGCGACGGCCTCAGCCGTATCGAGAACATTCCTCAGCGCATGAATCTGCTCACCCGCCATACCTTCCGCCAGCGTCAGATCTTCCCCCTCGGTGTCATGCCCCGACACTTGCAGCTCG
>Ga0206886_1200_pt1 | contig 10081 bp, 9 predicted proteins | sample Alteio_BWOrgHeat_92_FD_152952 | JGI IMG/M metagenome (GOLD analysis project Ga0206886, IMG submission 152952) | Enriched cells from forest soil in Barre Woods Harvard Forest LTER site, Petersham, Massachusetts, United States - Alteio_BWOrgHeat_Nextera2 ... | reverse complement strand
GCAGCAATCCGAGGGCGGCGAAGATGCCGACCAGCAGAGCGAAGAAACGGCGCGGGCTGGTGGCGTGATCCACGTAGGACTGGATGGGGAGGAACTCAACGCGTGGCTGGTTGGGGTTGATGTCGTGGATCTTCTGGAAGACAGCAGAGGAGAATGTGCCGGCCGGAAGCGAGCTGCGCATGACGAGATGCGTATAGTTAGGGCCCCACTGCTTCTGGCCGATGGAGATATAGGCCTGCCAGCCGGCAGATGATTCGATATCTGTCTCATGCAGATCGGGCACGACGCCGATGACACGCACGTTGTCGACGCCGGTGAAGTTGACGACCTTGCCGACGGCGTCGTGGTTGGGGAAGAGGAAGTCGGCGCAGCTTTGGTTGATGATGATGACCAGTTCGTGCGAGTCGTCGTCCGACCAGGCGAGGTCACGGCCGGTGACATGCATGCCCATGGCCGCAAGATAGCCGGGTGAGATGACATAGACGAAGGGCGACGGGCGGGGATCTCTTCTGCCGTTGCCGCCGTAGGTCACGCCCCTGATACCCGGAGGGCCCCAGGTACGGTTGAGGCTGAAGGGCAGGCTGTCCGTAATGCCGACGGCCTGGATGCCAGGAATAGTGCCGACGCTGTCGACCACATTCCTGAAGTAAGCAGTCTGGCGGGCATAGCTGGCGTTGCGCTCCTCGTTCGTCGTGAAGAACTGCGGGATGTCGAGCTTGACGGAAGTGGCCTGGGCGGGGTGGAAACCGAGGTCGACGTCGAGGACGTGGAGGAAGCTGCGCAGGAGCAGACCTGCGCCGACGACAAGAACACAGGCGAGTGCGACCTGCGAGATGACGAGCGTGGTACGGAGGCGGTCGTGCTTGCGGCCCTCACTGGCCTGCGTGCCGGAATCCTTGAGTGACTCCTGCAGGTTGGCGTCGGCGATCTTGAGGCCGGGAGCGAGACCGAAGAGCAGGCTAGTGAGGATGGCGACGAGCAGCGTCCAGAGGAGCACGATGGCGTCAACATGCAGACTGCTGAGGAGAGGAAGATCAAGCGATCCCTGATGCGCGAGCCAGCCGGTGGCGGCGTAGGCGATGCCGAGTCCGAGGAAGGCGCCGATGCCGGAGAGCACTGAAGCTTCGGTGAGGAGCTGGCGGATGAGGCGCCCACGGCCGGCGCCGAGGGCGATGCGAAGGGCGAATTCCTTGCTGCGAGCGGCGGCGCGGGCGAGCATGAGGTTGGAGAGATTGACGCAGACGATGAGCAGGATCATGCCGACGGCGGCCCAGAGGACGTAGAGCGAGCGACGGAGCTGGCCGGCGACGTGGTCCTTCATGAGGACGGGCTGCGCGGGGCCGTAGGCGCCTCTGCTTTGTGCTTGCCTCTTTTGCCAATAGAACTGCGGGAATAGCTGCGCGGCCTCGGATGTAACTGCGCCGAGGGTTACGCCGGGCTTCATGCGGCCGATGAGCGTGAGGGTGTTGCCCTCGTAGCGGATGTCATCCATCGGCTGGGGCATGAACATGTCGATCTTCTGGCCGGGGACGAAGATGGCGCCGAAGTCGAAGTTGGGCGGCAGGACGCCGATGACGGGGCAGGGTGTTTTGTTGATGGAGACAGCTTTGCCTACGATGTTGGGATCGCCGTGGAACTGTGACTGCCAGAAGGCGTAGGAGAGGATGACGGCGGGAACCTTGCTGTTGTTGCTTTCAGCGGCGGTGAAGTCGCGGCCGAGCATGGGCGTGACGCCGAGGAGGTGGAAGAAGTTGCCGATGACGGGAACGGCGGTGGCCGGCGTGGGAATGGGGCCGAGGTCGAGCTTGGCGTTGTCGACGCCGTAGAAGGCGTAGTAGCCGGTGACGCCGGAGTAGGAGTGGTTCATGTCGCGGAGGTCTTCGTAGGCGTCGGCGGAGTAGGTCCCGCCGGAGAGGCCGCCGTGATTGTTGGGTTGCGCGAGCCAGACAAGGCGGTCGGGCTGCCAGAAGGGCAGAGGGCGGAGCAGGATGGTATTGACGAGGCTGAAGACGACGATGTTGGCGCCGATGCCGAGGGCGAGGATGAGCACGGCGACGGTGGTGAAGCCAGCGTCGCGCTTGAGTGTGCGCAGGGAGTAGCGGAGGTCCTGCAGGAGACGGTCGAGGCCGGGGAGGCTACGAGATTCGCGGTGCGCCTGGCGGGCCTGGTCGACTCCGCCGAAGCGGGCGAGTGCTTTGCGGCGAGCTTCTTCAGGGGACATGCCTGCGCGGAGATTGTCTTCGGTGGCGAGGCGGATGTGCTCGGCCATCTCTTCGTTGAGCTCACGGTCGAGTGGGGATTTGCGGAAAAAGGCGGCGATGCGGCGAGTGAGCTGGCTCATTACTGACCTCCTGCGCGCATGGCGAGCACGCGTGTCATGACGGAGCTGAGGCGCTCCCAATAGGCTGTGTCCTGCGCGAGCTGCTTACGACCGCGCGCGGTGATGGCGTAGAACTTGGCCTTGCGGTTGTTATCCGAGGTGCCCCAGGAGGCGGAGATCCAGCCGCGCTGCTGCAGACGGACGAGCGCGGCGTAGATGGTGCCCTGATTGAGCAGGACTTCGTCGCCGGAGACCTGCTCGATGCGGCGTGCGATGCCGTAGCCGTGGATCTCGCCGAGCGAGGTGAGGGTCTGTAGCACCATCAGATCAAGGGTGCCTTGTAGAAGATCGAGCTTGGATTCGGCCATAGTGGTATGACTCCTGTGGGCTTGCCACATCAGAATGCCATATTTTCTGTGGCAATGCCACAGGAGTCATTTGGTTCTACGCAGGAGGTGTGGCGTTAGTTCCGTAAGCTTGCCGGGGCTGGCGGGCTCAGGTAGCTTCAACTCTATGGCGATTTGCCACAGATGCAGTGAGACGATGACGGAGGGTGCGAGCTTTTGTGCGTATTGCGGCGCGCCGCAGCTTTACGTGGCGGAAGAGGACACTCCGGCGGCAGCGGCAGAGGACGCGCTGCAGGCAGCGGCTGCACGCGCTTCAAAGCCTGGGATGGTGGATTGGACCGTGGCGCTGCGGGCGGTGTGCCTGGTGGGGGCGCTGGGGTTAGCAATGTTTGTGGGGTCGGAGTGGCTGCGGCTGCTCGGGATATTGAGCTTCATGCTGGTGCTGAGCGCAGGGCAGCTTGCTACTAATCTGTATCTTCGCTGGAGACCGCAGGCGCGGATGGATGGAAGAGTAGGGTTGCGCATCGGTTTGCTGACGGGGGTGGTGCTGGCGGCGTGCATCGTGGCTTCAACGGCGACGGCGGAACTGACGGACCGGTATCTGCTGCATCAAGGCGCGGTGATGGATGCGCAGTATGTCCAAAGCATGCATGATGGAGCGCAGATGATGGAAAAGATCACGGGGAAACCTCTGACGCCGGAGCAGGCGGGCCTGATATCTTCGCCGGAGTACCGCGCGGGATCGGTGCTGGCTGGCGTGTTTGCAGAGGGCATACTGGTCCTGACGGCGACGATGGTGGGCGGAGCGCTGGCAGGATTTCTGAACAAGCGGCGACGGGCAGCGGCTTAAGAGCGGCTTCGATACACTTGAATGCGATGACGACACGGCGTGCGGATGCGGGATTGTTTGCGGCGGAGGCTGAGTCGCATGCGGGCGAGTGGATAGCGGCGCACTGCGATGGCGGGGCGCGCGGGAACCCCGGGCCGGCTGGGTTTGGCGCGGTGATCGCGGATGCGCAGGGCGTGGTGATCGCCGAGCTGTCGGAGTTTCTGGGTGTGCGGACGAACAATTATGCGGAGTACAGCGGACTGCTGGCGGTGCTGGAGTATGCGCTGGAGCATGGGCACCGGCGGCTGCGCGTGGTGTCGGACTCAGAGCTGATGGTGAAGCAGATCCAGGGCAAGTACAAGGTGAACTCGCCGGACCTGCGGCCGCTGTGGCAGGAGGCGAAGGCGCGGATTGCGAAGCTGGATGGATTTGAGATTGCCCATGCGCTGCGGCATAAGAACAAGGACGCAGACCGGCTGGCGAACCTGGCGATGGACCGCGGGATGAAGCGTGAACACAGGCCGGGTGAGCCGGCGCCTGCTCCGCTGAGGGCAACGCCTTATCCGAAGGCGGCTCCTGCGCCGGTTGTTGCGTCGTCTCCGAAGATGCTGCGCGGGTTTACTCGGAGTGGCGTGGTAGAGATATTAGGCAACGAGAAGTTACCCGATGGCGTGTTTGTGAAGATTCTTCCGGAATGATTTTTAAGGAGGCAGTATGCAGCGACGTGATTTTCTGGCTTCAGGGTTGGCGGCGGGTGCTTTGGCGATGGCGCGGTCCGCGGAGGCGCAGAGTGCGACCCCTTCGTCGGGCGAGCGGCAGTATCTTGAGCTGCGCAAGTACCAGATGATGAGCGGGCCGCAGGGGCGGCTGACGCAGAGCTATATCTCGACGGCTCTGATTCCGGCGCTGAACAAGATGGGCATTGGGCCGGTCGGTGCGTTCAGCCTGTACTTCGGGCAGGACACGCCTTCGACCTATCTGTTGCTGCCTTCGGCTTCGCTGGAGGCGCTGGTGAACGTGCAGGCGAAGCTGGCGGAGGACGCGGCGTTTGTGGATGCGGCGAAGGCGTTCTGGAGCGCGCCAGCGGCCGCGGCGCCGTTTGTGCGCGTAGAGAGCCAGTTGCTGCGGTCGTTTGCGGGCTATCCGAAGGTGACGCCGCCGAAGGATAAGCCGAAGAACCGGTGCTTCCAGCTCCGCACCTACGAGAGCGCGACCGACCTGGACCATGTGCGTAAGGTGGAGATGTTTCACCAGGGCGAGTTCGGGTTCTTTCAGCAGGCGGGCGCGGACACGGTGTTCTTTGCCGATACGCTGATCGGACCGCGGATGCCGAGCCTGACCTATATGCTGGGCTTCGGCGATACGACGGAGATCGATGCGAAGTGGGCAGTGTTCAGTAACATTCCCGAGTGGAAGAAGCTGAACCAGGACCCGAAGTACAACTTTGAGCCGACGGTAAGCAACATCGACAACCTGATCCTTAAGCCGCTGGCATCGTCGCAGATATAGCGCTGTGCGCGTCGTGCGCCGGATTTGTTCTAATGCAGATACATGCTTAATGTTCGACATGTACTGGTAATGCCTGTGCTGCTGTGCGCGCAGATGGCCACGGCGCAGCAAACTGCACCTACTGTCTCCACGCAGCAGAGCGTGACGGTGACGACGACCGTGGAGCCGATTCCGTTGTCAGAGAATGACCGTGCGCTGACGGTGATCGACACGCAGCAGGATGCGATCCTGGTGAACAGCACTGAGGACTTTCTGCGGACCGATGCGGCGCTGGATGTGCAGGAGCGGGGACCGGCGGGGGTGCAGGCGGACCTGTCGATCCGCGGGACTACGTTTGAGCAGTCGCTGGTGCTGCTGAACGGCATGCGCATCAACGATCCCGAGACCGGGCACCTGAACCTGGACATTCCGGAGCCGATCGAGGCGGTGTCGCGGCTGGACGTGCTGCATGGGTCCGGGTCGACATTCTATGGCTCGGACGCGGTGGGCGGCGCGGTGAACCTGGTGACGCTGCGGCCTGCGATGACGTCGGCGGCGATGAAGCTGGGCTTCGGCAACTACGGGGCTGAAGAGCAGCACCTGCGCTCGGCGTTTGCGGGTAAGCGCTGGGCGGAGCTGTTCGCCGGAAGCCGTGATGTGTCGGACGGCTTTATCGCGGACCGCGGCTACCATGCGAATGCGGTGTCAAGCGAGACATGGGCTACGTCGGCGCTGGGTACGAGTGACTTGTTGCTGGCGATGAGCGACCGGCCTTATGGCGCGAACCAGTTCTATGGGCCGTATGACTCGACTGAGCGGACCAAGGGATGGTTCGCAGCGATGCAGCAGCAACTGGGTGAGCGGACGGCGGCGAGCTTTGGTTACCGGCGGCATACGGACCTGTTCGTGCTGTTTGCCGGACAGCCGAGTGTCTACGAGAACAACCACATCACGAACAGCTACGAGGGCGCGGTGCGCCGCGCGGATGCGGTGGGCGCGAACGCTACCGTCTCCTATGGGCTGGAGTTCGATGGCGACAGCATCCTGAGCACGAACCTGGGCAAGCATGCGCGGAACCAGGGCGCGGGCTATGCGAACCTGTCGGTGCGGTCGGTGCCGGGTGCGCCGCGGCTGAGCTTCTCGGTGGGCGGGCGCGAGGAGGTGCTAAGCGGGAATGGGTCAGTGTTCTCGCCGAGCTTCGCCGCTGCCTATGCGGTGACGAGCGCGCTGCGCGTGCGCGGTTCGGTGGGGCATGGTTTCCGGCAGCCGACTTACCTGGACCTGTACTACAGCGATCCTTCGACGGTGGGCAATCCGGCGCTGAAGCCCGAGTCGTCGTGGAGCTACGAGGGCGGCGCGGACTGGAATGCGGGGCGCGTTGCGGTGAGCGCGACGGGATTCCGGCTGCAGCAGAACAATGGCATCGACTATTCGAAGTACTCGCTGGCGGCGAAGTGGCAGGCGAACAATGTGGCGTCGCTGGCGTATACGGGCGTGGAGAGCAGCGTAAGGGTGCGGCTGAGCGCGGCGCAGCGGCTGGAGTTTGGATATACGGCGACGCGGGCTGGGGCGCCGCCGATGGGGTTGATTTCCGAGTATGCCTTCAACTATGCGGCGCAGAATGCCAGTGCGATGTGGACCGGAGAATTTAAACAGGTGGTGGCGCGGACGCGCATCGGCGTGACGCAGCGGACGCAGCAGACGGCTTACCCGGTGTGGGATTTTTCGATCGCTCGGGCGGCGGGGCGGGTTCGGCCTTATGCGCGGTTGAACAACCTGAGCAATACCGGGTACCAGGAGATTCCCGGGGTGGTGATGCCGAGTCGAACGGTGATGGGTGGGGTGGAGCTGAGCTGGACTCCGAAGTAGACCTACCCCCTCTCTATCTGAAGTATGCAAAGTATGGCGGAATAAGGACTTAGGTCTAGACCGGGTATAGCGAGTCAGCAAATCGGCAATGTGTCGTCCCCTCCCTATCGGAAGTAGGCAAAATCTTCAAAATAAGCGACTTAGACGTGACTTGCGTATACGCAATAGCCTAAGCCTCTGGATCGAAAAGGGTTACCGGTAAAATACTGATTCGATTTGGTTTAGAAATAACGAAAGCCAGAGTCTCAGCCCTGGCTGTGTGATTGAATATCCCCCTATTTCTATTGTAGCGAATGGGGAGTTGAAAGTATGCCACGGGCTTTGAGCAGCAATGACGCGGGTTTCCGCGAATATGGGGCTTGACAGCGCTTTCTTCTAGACAGGGCAATGGGACATGTGTACATTTTTTTTGTACACATGCACGCACACATACAGGTCGATCCGCAGAGCCCGGTGCCGGCTTACCGGCAGATCATCGACCAATTGCGGGCGGTGCTGGTGGAAGAGGAGTTGGTGGCGGGAGAGAAGCTGCCTCCGGTGAGGCGGCTGGCGCTGGGGCTGGGTGTCCACTTCAATACCGTGGCGGAGGCTTACCGGACGCTGGAGCAGGAGGGATTCCTTAGGATTGAACATGGCAAGGGAGCGGTGGTGGCTTCGCGGCATGAGGTAGCGAGCGGCGAGACGATCCAACAGGAAGAGCTGAAGACGCTGCGGCAACGGCTGCGGGAGTTGGTGGCGGAGCGGCGGGCGAGCGGGCTGTCGGTAGGGCAGATTGCGCTGGAGATGCGCGGGATGCTGGAGGCGCTGGAGGCATGATCTTCAATCACGCGGCGTTGCAGCACATGGTGGCGGTGACAGAGTTTCTGACGCTGCTGCTGGCGATGTTTATCGGCACGATTTTTCTGGGCACGGCTGCGTTTGTGCAGTGGATGATCGAGAAGCGGATGGAGACGGGGATATTCTTCGGCGTGACGGTGGACCCAAAGACTCCGATCGCGGCTCCAGTGGTGGCCGCAAGCAGGACCGCGTTCGCTCCATCCTCGTCATCTCTGAGATTGCACTCGCCTGCGTCCTCATCGTCGGCGCGGGCCTGCTCCTGCGCAGCTTCCTCCACGTGATGAACGTCGACCTCGGATTCCAGCCCGCCAACACCTCTGCCATCAACCTCGGCTATGGCGTAGGTGAAGCCACCAAGCGCGTCGCCAGCTACCAGGAGATACAGCGGCGCGTTGCGGCGCTCCCCGGCGTCGAATCGGTCGGCATCTCCGACATGCTGCCTTTGGACCGCAACCGTAGCTGGGGCCTGCACGCAAAAGGAACACCAAATGAGGCGGGCAAGAACTATGACGCCTTCGTCTATGTTGTCTCGCCGGGTTACATCGGCGCCATGGGCATGCACCTGCTAGCCGGCCGCGACATCGCATGGACCGACACCGGTAAAGCCGAGCACGTCATCCTGATCAACGAAGCAGGTGCTCGCCGCGAATGGCCCGGCCAGGACCCCATCGGCAAGATTGCGCAGGGCATCGGCGACGGCGACACGCGTGTGATCGGCGTCGTGCGCGATGTCCACGAAAGCAGCGTCGAGACCGCCTCCAGCCCGGAGGTCTATGTGCCCGCAACCCAGAACGACCCCGTTGGAGCTGAGCTGGTAGTGCGTTCCACGCTACCGCTCAAAGTTCTGGCCCCCAGCGTAATGAGTACCCTGCGTTCCCTCGACCCCGGCCAGGCAGCAACCGAGTTCCGCCCCGTCCAGTCCATCGTGGACCGCTCCACCTCGCCGCGCCGTTTCTTCGCCATCCTCGTCGCCATCTTCGCCGCGCTCGGACTCATCCTCGCCTCCCTCGGCATCTACGGCGTCATCTCCTACTCCGTCACCCGTCAAACGCAGGAGATCGGCATTCGCATGGCCCTCGGAGCCACCCGCGAGCGCGTCCAGCTCAGCATCATCACCAAAACCCTCCGCATGGCCGCCATTGGTCTGCTCATCGGCACCACCGCGTCCTTCCTCGTGGCCAAAGCCATTAGCTCGCTCCTCTTCGGCACGCAGCCCACCGATCCCATCACCTTCCTGGGCATGGCTCTGCTGCTCATCACCGTCGCCTTCCTCGCCGGCTACCTCCCCGCCCGCCGCGCCAGCAAGATCGACCCCATGGTCGCCCTCAGGAGCAACTGACTCCGCAAACGAACCACGCAAAGCACTGGTTTCTCCGCCAAACCCCGGCCTATACTTAATCGCTGCGCCTCTATTAAGGCCCAGGCAGCGGAGATCGAATGTCCCGTCAGCAAACAGGCACGCGCCACGCACTGGCCCCGCGCGACATCCCCGACAAGCTCTACTTCCGCATCGGCGAAGTCTCCAAGCTGTGCCAGGTCCCCGCCTACGTCCTCCGCTTCTGGGAGAGCGAATTCCCCCAGCTCAAGCCCAACAAAGGCGGCACCGGCCAGCGCCTCTATCGCAAGCGCGACGTCGAGATGGCGCTCCGCGTCAAATCTCTCCTCTACGATCAGGGCTACACCATCCCCGGTGCCCGCCAGGTCTTCAAGGCCGAGCAGAAGCTCAAGGAGCCGCAGCTCACCCTCATCGGCGGCGAGTCCACCCCCAAGGCAGCCGCCGCGCAGCTCACCCGCCTTCGCCGCGACCTCGCCGAACTCCACGCCATGCTCACTGCACCTCCAAAAGGCGCATCGAAATCACCGGCATCGCGCAATCTGCGCCCCATGGCACGCCCAGCACCAGCCGGCGAAAAGCTCTTTTAGCATCACGGTGTCATACTGAACCACCCCCGCCAATCGCTCCCACCCCTGCTCACCCGCTAGAATCAAGGCACTCGCGTGTCTTCATCCTCTGATCCCGTCGCCGCCCCACCGCCCTCCGGCATCTTCGGTTGGTTGCGACCCGGCCATCGCCACACCACCTCCTCCGCCGCCATGCTGCTCATGCTCAGCTCCTTCGGCTCCGGACTCCTCGGCCTCGTCCGCATCAAGTACATCAATCTCCTCTTCGGCGCCGGTGTCGAGCAGGATGCCTACCAGGCCGCCTTCAATCTCCCTGACCTGCTCACCTACTTCCTCATCGGCGGCGCAGCCTCCATCTCCCTCATCACCATCCTCAACCGCTACCGCGAAGCCGGCGACGAAGAAGCCGGCGACCGCGCCCTCTCCGTCATCCTCACCACCATGTGCGTCGTCCTCGCCGCGGGAGTCGTTCTCGCCGAGCTCTTCGCT
>Ga0206886_1199_pt1 | contig 10092 bp, 9 predicted proteins | sample Alteio_BWOrgHeat_92_FD_152952 | JGI IMG/M metagenome (GOLD analysis project Ga0206886, IMG submission 152952) | Enriched cells from forest soil in Barre Woods Harvard Forest LTER site, Petersham, Massachusetts, United States - Alteio_BWOrgHeat_Nextera2 ... | reverse complement strand
TGGCAAGGTAACAGTATAAGTAGCCGATGTTACTTGCTGTGCCAGCATTACAACGCCATCTACATTCCCAGGATTTCCGGGTGGTATATATGCATAACCTGCCACATAAGAGCTTGTTGCAGAGTATCCATCTGTACTATCTATTTTATTCACCACCCATATATTCATATACTGGTCTACCGGCCACCTGTTAACATTTTTTACTGCAACTTCAGATGCGCAAGTCACACAGCTACCGCCACCTATAGAAATACCCCCGTTAGTATAGCCGGCCACACTATTTCCGTTATCACGAGTAATACCCGGCACTAACATTGAATTACAAGATGGATCTCTTTGTGCCAATACAAATTGGTAAGGAATATATGCGCCTCCATTGTTGGTATCTGGGAACGCTGCAAAACTGGTGGAATATACCCTATTCAATTTTGCTACAAGTGTATCTATATGTGGGTCATCTGGATTATACATAGTTCCAACTACACCCCCTGTATGAATTACATGTATTACAATTGGTATCTGATAGGTGAGTCTTTTACCACCGGGTGTTGTTAAAACAGCCCTGGCCATACCTCCCAAACTACCCGGATTATTCCAGGCTACCCATTTTGTCAGCATCTGCCTTATTAGCGGATTATAGGTTGCTGTATCTGATGCGATCAGCCTGGATGTAACATCGTCCACATAATTTTGGCCAAAAGCTCCAACATGTATGGATAGCAACAAGAGGCATGCAAGCGTAATTTTTCGTACCATGCGTTAATAAATTTGTATATGGCTTATATCAGTTTGGTAAAAATAAGCTATTCATTAAAAAAAAGCTAAAAATTTTTAAACTTACTATATAAGGCAGAAAATGCCCTTAAACTTACTATAATTCTTTATTTTTTTATATTAAATCCTATCTTTGCCCCCTTCTATTTTAAACCAGTATTATATAATCAAAGAAACCTATGCAATTAAAAGGATTGGTAAAGATTTTTACAGTAGCGCTTATCCTTATTTCGCTATACCAACTATCATTTACTTTTATCGTTCGTAATGCCGAAAAAAGGGCTATGTCTGTCGCTATGCAAAATGCCGAAAAGACCAACCCTACTGCTAAAGGCAAAGCATTAGACAGCCTTACAGAAAGGCAATATAAAACGATCATGGACAGCATGCAGGGTGAAACCCTGGTAAGCATACCGCTGTTAAAAAAATATACCTTCCAGGAAGCTAAAGGTGAAGAATTGAACTTAGGCCTTGATCTTCAAGGTGGTATGAATGTTACTCTTGAAGTAAGCCTTGATGAACTGGTTCGTTCCATGTCTAATAACCCTAAAGACCCTATACTGAATAAGGCAATTGCTGATGCAAATGCCGCAAAGGCTAATAGCCAGGCAAACTTTGTAACCCTTTTTGGTGAAACTTTCATTAAAGAAAACCCGAATGCAAAGCTTGCTTATCTATTTACAAAGCCATCAGAAAAAGACATTACACTTACTTCAACTAACGATGAAGTGTTAAGTAAAATAAATAAAGAAGCAAAAGACGCCATTCAGCGTACTTACAATGTATTGCTTACCCGCGTTGATAAATTCGGTGTTGCCAACCCTAATATGAACCTTGATGAGAAAAAAGGCATCATTACTGTGGAACTGGCAGGTGTTCGTGACCCTGAACGTGTACGCTCTTACCTGCAGGCTACAGCAAAATTGCAATTCTTCGAAACTTATTCTAATCAGGAAATTGTTCAATATCTACAGCCCGCCAATGATGCCCTGGCCACCTATTTATCAGGTGCCAAATTGGATACTGCAACAACAGACACTTCTACAAATAACAAGATTGCAGCAGCTGATACAAGTAAAAAAAACAATAATAGCAACAAGCGATACCGGAAGCTTAGGCACTTTAACAACTACTACCGGCAAATCTCAAAAAACAGGCACAAAAGATTCAACTTCTTCACAAGCTTTATCTGAACAAAGGAAAAACCCATTGTTCATGGTATGGCATCCGAACATTACACGTGAAGGAACTGCCGAAGATGTTGCTGCTGTAGGCCTTGTAATGAAAAAAGACACGGCTAAACTAAACAGCTACCTGAACCTTGATATTGTAGAAAATAAATTCCCTAACAATATACGTTTTGTATATGGTGCAGAAGATAAAAAGGAGCACCATAATCCTAATGCACCTTTAGCGCTATATGCAATAAAAACAGTCCAGGGTTCCGGTGAAGCTAAATTGGAAGGCAATCACGTAACAGATGCCCGTATGGACTATAGTCCTGAAAACGGTCAGCCTGAAGTTTCTATGAATATGGATCCTACCGGGTCTAATATCTGGAAGAGAATGACAGGTGAGAATGTAAACAAATTTGTTGCAGTTGTTCTTGATGATAAAGTTTACTCCGCACCACGAGTAATGGGTGAGATAGCCGGTGGACGCACTTCTATCAACGGGCACTTTACTGCTGAAGAAGCTACCGATCTTGCAAATATTCTTAAATCAGGTAAGTTACCCGCACCCGCACATATTGTTCAGGAACAAGTAGTAGGCCCTACTCTCGGTGCCGAATCTATCAAATCCGGTATGAACTCATTGATCATATCCTTCATTGTGATCTTTGTTCTAATGCTTATTTATTATAACACAGGTGGTATCATTGCCAACATTTCTTTGATACTCAACTTGCTGTTTACTGTAGGTATTTTATCTGCATTGCATGCCACACTTACTATGCCGGGTATTGCCGGTTTAGTGCTGACCATTGGTATGGCGGTAGATACAAACGTCATCATTTTCGAACGTATAAAAGAAGAACTCACACTAGGTAAGAGTTACCAGCAGGCTATAACTGATGGTTATAAGAGATCTTATTCTCCTGTACTCGATGGTCACATTACTGTGTTGATCACTTCTATTATCCTGTTCATTTTTGGATTAGGCCCTGTTTTAGGCTTTGCAACTACGCAGATCATTGGTATTCTGTTATCATTGTTCTGCGGTATACTCGTATCAAGGTTGATAACTGATATTTACACCAGCCGCGAACGTCACTTTAAATACTTTACCAGCTTATCAAAGTCTATATTCAAAAAAGCGCATTTTAAATTTGTTGAAGCGCGCAAGTACACTTATGTTATTACTTGTATTGTACTCATCTTAGGTATCAGTACTTATTTCCATGGTTTCGACCAAGGTGTGGAATTTAAAGGAGGTCGTAGCTATACCATTAAATTCGATAAGTCATTTAAAGTAGAAGACATACGTGAAAAATTAAAACCTTATTTGCAGGAATACCCTACTGTAAAAACAATTGGTACAGAATCTCAGTTGAACATCACTACTGCCTACCTGATCACAAAACCCGGAGAAGCAGTAGAGAATGAAGTTGCTGCCAAACTATACGAAGGTTTGGAGAAAGAGCATTTCCTTTCAGATGGCACAACACTCGAAATGTTCAAGAGCAAATACATACAAAGTTCTCAAACAGTATTACCTACTATATCTGACGACCTGAAGAAAGGTGCTATCAATGCAACTGTCATTTCGCTGATAGCTATATTCCTCTATATATTGTTACGTTTCCGTAAATGGCAATATTCATTGGGTACCATCATCTCATTGCTGCATGACGTATGTGTAATATTGATCGTGTTCTCATTCTTCCGTGGCAAGGTTCCTTTTGCGTTGGAAATAGACCAGCATTTTATTGCCGCCGTGTTGACAGTAATAGGGTTCTCGATGAACGATACTGTTATCGTGTTCGACCGTATTCGCGAATACTTCCGCAAATCTCCGAATGATGATAAGAAGAATGTTATTAATCGTGCCATCAACGATACATTGAGCCGTACTATTATGACATCATTATGCGTATTCTTAACCTTGCTGATACTATTCATATTTGGCGGTGAAGTAACCCGCGGATTTGCATTTGCCATGTTGATAGGTGTGTTCACAGGTACCTATTCTTCAATCTTCGTTGCCGCCCCGATACTTGTAGATATGGATAAGAAGGGTTCATTGAAGAAAGAAGTAGATCGTGAAGCACAAATTGAAGAGTTAAAGAAACTAGCTTAATAATAATCTAATTCATTCGATCCCATGCCCGAAAGGCATGGGATTTTTATTGTACCTGATTAACCCTACATTTGTAAACATGTTTAGCAGACTTTTTGAACACATGGGTAAAATAGCACTGATGCTTAAAGGCGGTATCAGCAAGCCTGAAAATGCCCATGTGTATTGGAAAGAATTCATGGAGCAATGCATGGATATTGGCATTCGCTCACTACCCATTGTGTTGGTCATATCCTTGTTCCTGGGGATGGTACTTACTATCCAAACCGCATATCAACTTATAAGTCCGCTAGTGCCTAAACATGTAGTGGCAAGTATTGTACGTGATTCATCGATACTGGAATTGTCTCCTACTGTAATATGCATTGTGTTAGCGGGTGTTGTAGGCTCTAAGATCGCTTCTGAGCTGGGCAATATGCGGGTAAGCGAACAGATAGATGCGTTGGAAATGATGGGTGTGAACAGTAAAACCTATCTCATCATGCCCAAGATCGTTGCTGCTGCTATTATGATACCAACACTGGTAATCATCTCTATCGCTACCACTATATGGGGCGGCTACCTGGCTGGTATGTTCTCTCATATTTTAACAAGGCAGCAATTTGAACAGGGCATGACTGACGGATTTTTACCGTACAATTTATTCTTTGCAGTAGCTAAAGCATTTGTGTTTTCATTAATCATCTCTATTATTCCTTGTTATTATGGCTATTATGTAAGCGGTGGTGCGCTGGAGATTGGTCGTTCGTCTACCACATCGGTTATTGTCAGCTGTATACTTATTTTATTAGCCGATTACGCTTTGTCTATTCTACTCCTCTGATGTAGTCTTATCATCATCACTTGTATCATCTGCATTAGAAACATAAAAAGCAGCATAACGGCTTACAATATCATGTATCAACAAGTTCACATCCTGTTTCACTTTATCTACCCCTGTACCCTGCGGCAGCGGATGTGGTAAAGAATAACTGATATTTATACGCGCTGTATTTTTATTAAAGTTTTCCAGTAAGGCGTCTACAGGCTCTTTTACATACTGTACATTTTTCAATGTCTCTTTTAGTTCATCGATCATTTTTTTCAATGCATCGTTCGCTATGCCGTACTTTACATGCACGGCTACTTTTACAATACGTACATTTCTCCTGCTGAGATTAGCGAGATTTTCACTTACCAGTTTTTGATTAGGTATGATGTGCGCTGCGCCGTCTGAGGTACGGATGCGGGTACTGCGAAAGCCAATGCGTTCTGCAACACCTTCTATATTTCCTCCTATCCTGATAGTATCTCCTATTTCAAACGGCTTATCAGAAAGTATAGTAAATGCTGCGAAAAAATTCTCTACACTTTCTTTAGCTGCAAGCGCAATGGCTACACCACCAATACCTAAACCAGTAACAAGCGCGGGTATATTTACATGAAACACAGACCCAAGTATCCAAAACAAAGCAATAGCCCATGCCAATAATTTCCCTATCTCTTTAATTAGCGGCAAAAACTGAACTCTTTCTTTATTATTCTCACGCCTTGCTTTTTCAAGATTGAGCTGATAAATAAAGTCAACCAGGCGCGTTACAAGTTGTGTAAGAAAAATGATAAAGAGAAATAAAAAAACATGATCTATAAAACTATCCAGATAAGCAACAGTTCCTTTACTACTCATAAAAGGGTGCCATGCAACACGATGAGACAGCCAATTGAGCTGATCGAAAGCAATGTAGATCAATATGGTCTGCAATAGCTTACCTACAGGCTCGTGTATAAGCAAGCCCAGCCGGCTCTGATAATTAGTTTTTCCGGTAAATATTTTTGCAATTACATTACTTAACCTTGAGAGTAAGCGTGTAAAAGGTTTTTTCAGCAAAATGGTTCCCAATATTATTCCTGCAAACCAGATGTAATCCGCAGTTTTTTCATTTGCATATTTTGCATCAAAAAAATCAAGGTTAATATGAATGACATTCCACAGCATATTTACACAGACATATTAAATTCGCGCAAGGCATCATTCAAGCTTGTCTTCAGATCGGTAGATGCTTTTCGCTTTCCTATAATAAGCGCACAACTTACCTGGTATTCACCAGCAGGATATTTTTTTGTATAGCTGCCGGGTATCACCACGCTGCGGGCGGGCACCCTACCTTTATATTCTATAGGTTCATTACCAGATACATCTATTATTTTAGTTGATTGCGTTAATACAACATTAGCACCCAGCACTGCTTCTTTTTCCACTACCACACCTTCTACCACTATACATCTTGAACCAACAAATGCACCATCTTCAATTATTACTGGTCCCGCTTGTAAAGGCTCTAATACACCCCCAATACCCACACCACCACTCAGGTGCACACCTTTACCTATTTGTGCGCAAGAGCCTACAGTAGCCCAGGTATCCACCATTGTGCCCTCATCTACATAAGCCCCTATGTTCACATAAGAAGGCATCAACACCACGTTCCTTGCAATATATGCACCATAGCGCGCTACCGCATGCGGTACAGCACGCACCCCCAATGATGCAAAATCTTTCTTCAACAACATTTTATCATAAAACTCAAAGGGCGGCAAGTTCCATGTCTGCATGGGTTGTATACCGAAGTATAATAGTATGGCCTGTTTTACCCATTGTTGCACTTCCCAACCGTTGTCTGTTTGTACTGCCACTCTTAGTCTCCCCTTGTCCACTTCTTCTATCACCGCTCTTACAGCATCTGCATAAGCAGCGTCTTTTAGTAATTCACGATTTTGGTATGCGGCTTCAATTTTTTGTTGTAATGAATTCATTGCTATGTTTTGAATATTCTAATGGTCACAAAGATACTAAGGCAGGCAAACCCTTTCCAAATTTATATTCACATTAATAATTTAATTCTGCTGTAAAAGAATAGATGACTAAAAATACGCTACTCTTTTGTACCCATGCCCTTAAACTGGTGGTGCGTTTCTTTGAAGAGCACATTGAAAGTAGTGAGCGAGCCATAGATAGCAGTAATGTATTGCTGCATGTCTACTTTTTCTTCATCAGTTAATACTTTATGAGCGTTTATCTTTTGCTCGATCAGGCGCAGCCTGTCACGCAGCATAACTATTTTATGAAAAAACGTTTCTATCGGTACTTCTTTTGCCTGCAGAGAACTATCTGACGGTTTTAATATCATGGTGCCATTGTTCCACTTTAATGCCATGGGCACCAGTTGCATTTCGTGCAATCTTCTTTCCAGTATATTATCCAGTGACTGTTCTATATCAGACAGTGTAATGCCGTTTGAAGTGGTGGCTGTTTCTACTGCATCTGTTACACGCATGTCTGTATATTCTTTACTGATATTACGCGTGCCCTGCTGCGATTTGAACCATACAATATGTGATTCGCTGCTCACATCTACCACTACCCCTTTCCCGAATAAGCGATGATCTACTCTTGAACCGATACCTAATGAAGTTGTTTCTTCCATAATGAATAAATTACAGCCGAAAATAAGTATAAAACCCTGTACATGAACAAGCGAGGAATATAATTTATAGTTTCTTAATAATTTTGACATATGCGCCCGGAATTAGCAAAGAAGATATTAGTCGATCATGTGCATCATGTAACTTCATATTACGAAGCTATAGCTCCATTATTTCCACCCGAACATATTCACACATTCAGAACGCATGTAAAAAAACTAAGGGCATTTCTACGTTTTTTATCATCTACAAACAAGGAACTACAACTACCCGAAAGCTGTCAAACCGCTTACCATATAGCAGGCTATATACGTGAGGCACAAGTGGAAGAAAAATGGCTCGCTCAAAAGCAAATACTGTTTCCCGGTTATGTAGCCCAATTGCAGGAAACAATTGAACATTATAAACAACAATGGCATGCACATTATACACCACGTTTTCTGCATGAATGGATAAAGGATGTACAGCAAACTAACATTCCTGAAATTTCAACAAAAGACTTGCATCATTTTTTTGGAACCCATTTAAGATCAATACATAAAATCATTCAACATCAACCGGATAATGAGCAAATACACACTTGCCGTAAATATGTAAAAGACATGTTGTACATAAGCAGTATTGCAGACAAAGAATGGCGGTATGGCTATAAAGAATTATCTAAGCTGCCGCTTGAAGAATTACATACACTGTCAGAAAAGCTGGGCGATTATAATGACGGGCGAATGATGCTGGAACATTTTATGCAATTTTCAGCTTCCACTTCTGTCGATGCTGCAATACAAAACAGTATTTGTACCGAAATACACAACTCTTTACAAACAAAGAAAAAAAGACTGCTCGTATGTATATCGAATTTCCTGCAAGCAACCCATGCATGACTTTAACTACGTGATAACTCTTTGCTACGCAGTATATATTTACCCAACACATCAAATTCAATATTCACCACATTGTTTTTTTCTATGCTGCTGAAATTGGTATGTGTGTAGGTGAAAGGAATAATAGTGACGGTGAATTGATCGACACCGACATTAAAAGCAGTAAGGCTAACACCATTGATACAAATAGAGCCTTTTTCTATGATCAGCTCTGCAAATTGTTTAGGAAAAGAGAAACTAAACAGCCAGCTACCATCCAAAGTTTGTTTATCAATACATACTGCAGTAGCATCTACATGCCCCTGCACAAAATGCCCGTCGAGGCGGTCTCCTGCTTTTAGTGCACGCTCCAGATTCACACTGTCTCCCTGCTTCCATTCACCTAGGTTAGTTTTTGCTAAAGTTTCTGCTACAGCAGTCACTTTGTAGCTATTGCCATTTACCTCTGTTACAGTAAGGCATACACCATCGTGTGCTACACTTTGATCTGGCTGTAGCTCATGCGCTATGTCGCTTTCTATCGATATGTCAACATTACTACCTGATCGTTGTACCTGTTGTATAATTCCTGTTGTTTCTATAATTCCTGTGAACATGTTATTGCTTTATTGCAAAGCCCCTGTGGAAATTAGTGCCTGTATCGCTGGCTACGATAATATTTACTATATAGCGCCTGTTCGAACTATCTGTTATATCCAGCGCAATGGTACCGGATGCGGTATCTGCTATACTGCAAAACATTTGCCCTATTCCTAAATTCAGTCCGGTATCTACAGTTGCGTGCAGCCCCCTGTCAACCGTAAAATACAATGTATCTCCATTGGGACAAAACCCAACTACTCCCATTTTGTTTTTGGAAAGTGAGTACATATATAAAAAGGTATCAGCATTATTGTAGGTATAACTGAATACATTATTAGATAAATAGATGGAGTCTTTAAAAACATAAGTACCCTTATACATATCAGCGGGATAGTAGCAAACAGAATCATCCGGCCTGCCGGGAAAACCCCAATTGTAATTTACCGCTGCCGGATCATTGCAATAAGGGCTGTCGAGCCTCGGATCTGTTTTGGGAGGAGGATCGGTCCACTTCTGGCATGCGCCAAAAAACAAGACCAAAGCCATAAATAATATAAATAAGAAACCCAGGTATTTCATTCGCTCTTAAAACGGTAAAGCTACAGGTTTAGTACAAAAATCGACGTTTTAGGGCCTTAATTTTTACCTTATACCGACAATAGGGTAGGATTTCGTGTTAGTTAAAAATTGTATGATATTTATAGGTAAATCAGAGATCATGCATATTGTCATCATATCAGCAAGCGTGCGCACAGGCCGGAAAAGCCATAGAGTAGCTTTGTTTTTTTAAAAATTATATTGAGACAAACCAACTGGCAACCGCCGAGATCGCTGACCTGGCAGAATATCAGTTTCCGATATTTAATGAACGGCTGCGCTTTACACCCAACCCTCCGGCACAAGTGTTAGCATTTGCAGAAAAAATAAAAAACGCCGATGGCATTATCATCGTTACCCCTGAATATAACGGAGGCTACCCTGCTGCTCTGAAAAATGTAATTGACCTTTTGTATGCTGAATGGAAACGCAAGCCTATAGCTATATCCACTGTTTCAGATGGTGTTTTTGGCGGCACCCAGGTTCTTACTTCTTT
>Ga0206886_1198_pt1 | contig 10189 bp, 12 predicted proteins | sample Alteio_BWOrgHeat_92_FD_152952 | JGI IMG/M metagenome (GOLD analysis project Ga0206886, IMG submission 152952) | Enriched cells from forest soil in Barre Woods Harvard Forest LTER site, Petersham, Massachusetts, United States - Alteio_BWOrgHeat_Nextera2 ... | reverse complement strand
GGATAGTTACTTTTGTGACTTTAATGATATTTACTATTTATGTTTAATTTGATTTTGTTTGGCCCCCCAGGAAGTGGAAAAGGTACGCAGAGCTCTACTATCATGAAGTCTTATCATTTGGAACATATCTCTACCGGAGATCTGCTTCGTGATGAAGTAAACAAAAAAACACCTTTGGGCGTAGAAGCTAAAAAATATATGGACCAGGGGCTATTAGTACCTGATGAAGTTGTAATTGGAATGATCAGCAGTAAAATTGATGAGAAAGCCGGGGCGAGAGGATTTATATTTGATGGCTTTCCGCGCACCAGTGCACAGGCTGAAGCACTGGATAAATTGCTGGAATTTAAAAACACCGGTATTCATCTTGTATTATCGTTAGAGGTACCTGAACATGAATTGGTAAAACGTCTTGTAAACAGGGGTATTACTTCTGGCCGCAGTGATGATAATGAAGATGTGATTGCCAAACGAATAAAAGAGTATTACGCTAAGACAGAGCAAGTAGCTTCTTATTATTATCAACATGGGAAGCTGGAACGTGTGAAGGGAGACAATTCTATTGAGGATACCTTCAAAATACTGGCAAAACATATTGACAAATATTTGTTACCCGCATAGTGGAGAAAGGAAATTTTGTAGACTACATCAGGATATTTTGCCGCTCAGGCAAAGGCGGCGCAGGCAGTGCTCATTTCGCCCGTACTAAATTCAATCCTAAAGCAGGACCGGATGGTGGTGATGGCGGCCGCGGAGGCCATATTATACTCAGGGGCAATGCACAATTATGGACATTGCTGCATTTGCGGTATTATAAAAATGTACTGGCAGAAGGCGGTGAGAATGGCAGCAAGAATAATTGCACCGGGCGTGAGGGAAAAGATGTGATCATAGAAGTGCCGTTGGGTACTATAGCACGTGATGAAACAACTGGCGCAGTAGAGGCAGAGGTATTGGAAGATGGACAGCAAATAGTATGGGTAAAGGGTGGCCGTGGCGGATTGGGCAATACCAATTTTGCAACAGCTACAAACCAGGCACCAGATTATTCACAACCAGGTGAAGAAGGCATAGAAGGATGGAAATTACTGGAACTAAAAATACTTGCAGATGTAGGGCTGGTAGGTTTCCCAAATGCAGGTAAGTCCACATTATTATCTGTTATGAGTGCTGCTAAGCCCAAAATAGCTGATTATGCATTTACTACAATCGTACCCCAACTCGGTATAGTTTCTTACAAAGACAATATGTCTTTTTGCATGGCAGATCTTCCGGGCATTATTGAAGGTGCGGCAGAGGGCAAGGGATTGGGACATCGTTTTTTGAGACATATAGAGCGTAATTCCGTATTGTTATTCCTAATTCCAGCGGATAGTCCTGACCATGCCAAAGAGTTCCATATACTTTTAAATGAGCTGGAACAATACAATCCCGAACTCCTGCATAAGAAAATGCTAATAGCTGTTAGTAAAAGTGATATGTTGGATGATGAACTGAAGACAGCTATTGTACAAACACTCCCCAAAAACATTCCACATTTATTTATTTCTGCGGTAGCAGCTCAAGGTCTCAATGAGCTGAAAGATGCACTTTGGAAGGCACTAACAGCAGAATAAGACATAATTGGCATAATAATTATCGTTGATCAGTATATTATGAGTTAACAATAATAATTATGAATATTTCCACAAACAGGGTAGAATCATTTAGCGATGGTGTTATTGCCATTATCATCACGATAATGGTATTTAATATTAAGTTCCCACACATGACTATGCCTTATACGCATGCACAGATAGCTAAAGCTTTAATTGTAATTATACCCAGTCTTATCTCCTATTTTTTCAGTTTCCTCATCATTGGCATTATGTGGCTCAATCACCATCACTTGTACCATATGGCTGAGAAAGTAAATGAAAAACTGCTCTGGCTCAACCTGCATTTTCTTTTCTGGCTCAGCTTGATACCCTTCCCTACATCTATGCTGAGTGGTAACCCGTTTCTACCAGAATCTACAGCTATTTATGGTAGTGTATTATTTATGGTATCGTTCTCTTTTTCATTGATGCGCACTTATGCTGCACGCAAAGACCTAATGCATTCTGATAAAGACAGATTGATACAACGACAAATAGATAAGGTAAACAGACGTGCAAAACTTAAAAATTTCGTGGGTATGGCTGCTTATTTCGTGGCTATACCAATGGCCTATGTATCTGTATATATCTCTTTTGCCTGTTTTATCATTCCGCCTATTCTATTCTTTATACCCGATGGTATCGACAGTGAAAGGCTGGCAGATAGGATCATTAAAAAAAATGAAAAGTCATCACATACTATATCTGGTTAGTTTGCACGAGAGCAAAAATGCGATAATTCAGCGATGCGATAATGTAATTACTAATTTCTTACTAAGTCTAATTGTACGCCTTTTTCGTCTACAACCAGTTTGTGATGCATACCTAAGGTAAAAGTATAATTGGCTTCCTCGTGACCAGCAGGAAAATTAAAGCAAACAGGATAATTGTATTCTTTTACTTTATCTAAAATTATCTGCTCTATGGTTTGCCCGAAAGGACGTTCGGTATCTTCTATATCGGTAAAATATCCGACGATTAATCCTTTTAATTTATCGAGTTTGCCTGCGTGTTTTAAGTTAAGCATCATACGATCGATGTGATAGAAATGCTCGCCTATGTCTTCGATGAACAATATTTTACCATCCATGTTCACTTCAGATACCGAACCAGTAAGATGTGCAAGGATGGCTAGATTACCACCGGTAAGAATAGCATTGGCTTCTCCTACCCTATTGTAAGATGATGGTGGTAAATTATAAGATAACTGTTCTCCCATAACCGCCTTAAAGAATAAACTGATATGATCCGCATTCAGCGTGTCCTCTCTGAAGGCACCACACATAGGGCTATGTAAAGAAGGCATATTGAAGTTAGCCTGCAAGTGACTTTGTAAAACAATAATATCACTGAAGCCACATATCCATTTAGGGTTTTGTTTGAACAAAGTGAAATCCAGCTTATCTATAATGCGGCTCATTCCGTAGCCTCCACGTCCCATTATGATAGCATCCACAGTGGGGTCATTCAGCATGGATTGCAGATCTTCACAACGCTGCTCATCCGTGCCAGAGAAATAATTGAACGACGTACCGCAAGTATTTCCAAGCTTTACTTTAAAGCCCTTCTTTTCGAATATAACTTTGGCAGCATTTATTTTTTCGATAGCAACAGCGCTTGCTGGGCATGTAATGCCTATTATAGAACTTTGTTTGAGATATGGTAGATGAATACTCACTACTACTGAATATTATGCTAAGATAATAAGCCTATGAAAACTTCGTCATTTCTAATTTCTACAGGATAAGTAAACAATTTATAGCCTTCTCCACTTGTATTTCGGCCAGTAGCGGGGTCGTAACGGTAACTATGGACAGGACAAACAATCCTGCCCAAAGCATCGAGCCAGCCATTACAGAGGTCGCCACTTGCATGCGGGCAAACTGCTGAGAATGCGTATATATTTTGTGCTCTTTTTAAGAGCCCTACCCTCTTGTTATTTATTAAAAACTCCTTCATTTCATTTTCTCCAAAAGAAGCCGCAGATATATTTTCAATTTTATACCAGGTGTACATGCTATCTTTTTGCAGCAAAAAAATCTTTCATTAATTGGGCACATTCATCTCTTAATATGCCGTTTGTTAGAACAGCCTTGGGGTGAAAAGGCCAATTTTCGGCTGTAGTTTTACGATAGCCGTTCTTAATATCTTCTGCGCCATACACTATACGCCCGATCTTTGACCAATATATAGCCCCGCAACACATGAGACAAGGCTCTACTGTAACATAAATAGTTGCTTCTGGCAAGTATTTGCTACCTATACTATTGAAAGCAGCCGTTAGCGCTATCATTTCGGCATGGGCAGTGCTGTCGTTCAATTGTTCTACCTGGTTGTGCCCGCGGGAAATAATTTTATTGTCCCAAACTACAACAGCGCCCACAGGTACCTCGCCTGCATCGGAAGCCTGCTTAGCCTGCTTTAAGGCTTCTCGCATAAAATGTTCATCGTTGAGATCCATTGAAGTACAAAGATAATAGCACGCAGGCAGTTTATTCCTTGTTCTTTGTATCCATTATAATTGTAACTGGTCCATCATTTACCAGTGCCACTTTCATATCAGCACCAAAAATACCTGTTGCTATGGGTTTACCTAATAATTCCGAGAGTTTTGATATAAAAGACTCATATAAGGTTACTGCCTCTTCGGGACGAGATGCACGAATAAAAGAAGGCCTATTGCCCTTTGCATACAATGCATGCAAAGTAAACTGGCTGATCACAAGCACTTCGCCTTTTGTTTCATGTATATCTTTATTCATCAAACCTACTTCATCTGAAAACACTCTTAACCGCGCGATCTTTTTGCATAGCCAATCTGCATCTTCTTCTACATCTGTAGTTTCAATGCCCAATAAAATAACAAAGCCTGGGCCTATAGCAGACTTTTCATCTCCTTCTATAGTAACGCTTGCATTAGATACCCTCTGTATAACGACTCGCATAACTTAATGTGCTGGTCAACTGATATGCAAATTAGTTAATGATTAGGATTATTCTTTTAGTTTTGCGGTTCATGTATTCTATTAATGAAACTATTGTAGCATTGTCAACTCCGCCGGGAGAAGGGGCTATAGGCCTTATACGCCTAAGCGGTAAGGAAGCTATTACTATTGCAGATACAATATTCAGGGGTAAAAAATTATCTGAACAGCCATCGCATACCCTTCATTTTGGGAAAATAATGAGTGGGGAAACAATAGTAGATGAAGTGGTCGTGAGCTTATATAAAGCACCACATAGCTATACCGGAGAAGATGTAGTTGAGGTCAGCTGTCATGGCTCATCATATGTACTCCAACAGATCATACAATTATGTTCGAAGAATGGCGCACGCATGGCGAAGGCAGGTGAGTTTACACAAAGAGCTTTTTTGAACGGCAAACTGGACCTTGCACAGGCAGAAGCTGTTGCCGACCTGATAGCCAGCGAAACAAGTGCAGCTCATAAAACCGCCATTCATAACCTTCGTGGGGGATTTAGTGAAGAACTAAAGCAAATGCGAGAAGAGCTGATAAAATTCAGTGCGCTGATAGAACTGGAACTGGATTTTAGCCAGGAAGATGTAGAATTTGCTGACAGAACACAATTATATTCTCTTATACATACATTAACAACTACCACTGAACATTTAGTGCATTCATTTCAGTTGGGTAATGCAATAAAAAATGGCGTTAGTGTTGCCATCATTGGGAAACCTAATTCCGGTAAAAGCACCTTACTAAATACTTTACTGAATGAAGAACGGGCCATTGTTAGTGAAATAGCCGGTACCACTCGCGATACCATTGAGGAAATACTAAACATAAACGGAATACAATTCAGGCTGATAGACACAGCTGGCATAAGAGAACATAGCACAGATATTATAGAGAATATAGGCATGCAACGCAGTAAAGACGCTATGAATAAGGCGGATATTGTAGTGTACTTATTTGACTTAAAAGAAAGCCAAAAGTCAAAAGTAAATGTTCAAAAAGAAGCGTTTGAAAAAGAGCGCATAAAATATCTACTGGTTGGAAATAAAATAGATGATGTTGATTTAAACAAGGTAAAAAAGGAGTATGATTTTGGGCATACTCTGTTCATTTCTGCAAAGAATAAAGAGAATATACTGCAGCTAAAAGACGTATTGTATAATATGGTAGCAGAAGGACAAGTGCAACAAGAGGGGAGTATTGTTACCAATGCACGCCATCATGCAGCATTACAGGAAGTACTTTCTTCTCTTATAGGTATTAAAAACGGCATGGACGAAAATCGTCCGGGCGACCTGTTAGCTTCTGACATTCGCAGGTGTCTGTATTACCTGGGTGAGATAACCGGTGAAATAACGACTGAAGATAAGCTGGATTATATTTTTTCGAAATTCTGTATCGGAAAGTAACTAATAATAAATAAGAAATAACATCATAGTATAAAATCGTTAAAAAAGCCCTATAAATGGGATTTTTTAATGCCCATAGTAGTTATTTATTACGTCTTGCTATTTGTTTGTTTTGTACCTTTTTGTACCTTAGCTGTACCTTAATGGGGTTATTTGTACCCTTTTGTACCTCAATACCTATTTTGGCGAATTTATGCAACCTATGGCAACAGTTTGCTACAAATAGCAACAATATGAGTTCAAACATTCGAGTAAATAAGATTTGCCAGTATTGCGGAAAGGAATTTGAGGCTAAGAAAACCACTTCAAAGACTTGCTCTGACAATTGCGCTAAGATGTATTATAAAGCCCGGCAAAGGGCTGCAAAAGTCGAAGCTGTTATAGTTGAAACAAAGCAGATCAAATTAAAGCCAATTGAGGATTTAAAAGCTAAGGAATTTCTAAGCATAACTGATGCTTGTGAATTATTAGGAATTAGTCGGTGGTCAATTTGGCGAAGTATAAAACGGAATGACATTAAAGCTTTAAAAATCGGCAAACGTACTCTTATTAAACGTTCTGAAATTGATAAACTATTTGCATAATGGCTACTAAAGTAACGCTAAGACAAAAACCAATATCAGGAAACAGACAGAGTCTTTATTTGGACTATTATCCTCCTATTCCAAACCCTGAAACCGGTAAGCCTACCAGAAGAGAATTTTTAGGACTATATATATACGATAAAGCTAAAAACCCGATTGATAAAAACAGTAATAAAGAAACTCTAAAACTTGCAGATAATATAAGAGCTACAAGGCAATTAGAAATACAAAAGGGACAGTATGGGTTTTTATCAGATGTAAAACGCAAATCGGATTTTGTGGATTATTTTAGCATACTTGCAAACAAGCGGAAAGGGAGCAATTCAGATAATTGGAGTTCAGCTCTTAACTACCTTAAAGACTTTACAGGCGGTATGTTGCGCTTTACTGATATTAACGAGCATTTAATAGAACAGTTTAAAGAATACTTGTTAAATGTAAAAACTAAGAGGAGTATAAAAATTAACCTTTCTCAAAACTCTGCTGTATCCTATTTCAACAAAGTAAAGGCAGCATTAAAGCAAGCCTATAAAGACGGTTATTTGGAGATAGATGTAAATAAGAATATTTCCAGTATAAAGCCAGAAGAAACACAAAGAGAGTATTTAACATTAGAAGAACTTAATAAACTTGTAAAAACGCCCTGCCCTATGCCACTACTGAAAGAGGCAGGTCTATTTAGCTCACTTACGGGATTAAGATTTTCTGATATTGAAAAATTAGTTTGGGGTGAAATACACTATAGTAAACAGCAAGGATATTCTATACAATTTATACAACAAAAAACAAAAGGGGTTGAAGTCCTACCAATATCTGAACAGGCAGTTAGCTTATTAGGAAAAAAAGGTAAAGCAAACCAGCGAATTTTTGAAGGATTAAATTACTCAGCTTATATGAATGCCAATTTAATAAAATGGGTAGCCAAAGCAGGAATTACAAAAGATATAACTTTTCATTGCTTTAGACATACATATGCTACCCTACAATTAAGTAATGGCACAGATATTTACACTGTATCAAAAATGTTGGGACATAGAGAACTAAAAACTACTCAGGTTTATGCAAAAATTATAGATCAGACAAAGAGAAAGGCAGCCAATAAAATAAAATTAAATCTTCCAATTAAATGAATTTTTAGATAGCCCAATGACTAATTTTTTTGTTCAATTTCATTTGCTCCGATCTTTTGAACACAACTAGAGATTTAACCTAAAAGTATTTGGCAATTATTGTATATCTTTCTGTTATAAGATATATCATTATGCCAACTTTGACGCCAAAGCGTAAAATTCTAAACGAAGCATTTGTTGAATTTATTGCTGCACTACAAGGAATAAGTACTAATAGAAACTATGAACTCTACTTTAGAGGACATTCTTCTACAGTAGATACTATTTTACCAAGAATTTATAGAGGAAAACCTTACAATATCCGCTCAAAGACAACACCAAAAAAAATTATAAAAAGTGGTCTAGAACTGCTTATTGATAATGAAGACCAAATTTTTAGAGAAATAATTCTGCGCTCTCCTCAAGATTTTATAGGAGAAATATCCGCAATAGAGAAATTAGTGAAAATGCAACATTACTCCCTACCTACAAGACTTTTAGATATAACGACAAGCCCTTTAGTAGCTCTATATTTTGCGTGCAGCGACAATAAAACAAATGGCGAAGTTGTAATATTTAAAGTTCCCAAAAAGGAAGTTAAATTTTTTGATGGAGATGCAGTTAGTATGCTTGCTAATATTTCAAAAATGCCATCGGATTTCACACTACCAAGTGGACAGGATAAAGAAAGACTGGATAAAGAAACATTTAATGTTACATTCCCAATGACAACTTTGTTACATGAAATAAGAAATGAGAAAGTCCAGTTTGCGCCAGTTATGAAACAAGATGACTTCAACCGAGTATTACCAGTAAAAGTTAAATTAAATAACAATAGAATTATTAGACAAAATGGAGCATTCTTTTTATTTGGAATCAATGAAGAAAAGACAGTTCCCGCAGAAATTAATCCTAACTGGATACACAACAAAATAAAAATTAAAGCGAGCGATAAAAATGATATTAAAAAAGACCTATCATCTTTGGGTATTTCCGAAAGCACATTATTTCCAGAAATGGAATATCAATCTAAAAAAGTTATTGAAATGTATGGATATAGACAGGTGAATAAGGTGTAACTAATGACTATCAAACAATAAAATAAACATAAGTCCGCATGCCAGAAGAATTAAAAATATTAGATATGGAGGTTAGACTTCCTATTTTAAGGGCTGCATTACTCGCAGAAAGCTTTATCAGTATTTTTTTAGCCAAATTGTTAGGCATAGGTGACTATAGGGCATCTAAGTCCTTTAGTGCCCGCAAAGGGGAACAGCCCAGCATATTAGAGCGCAAGACTATAACAGAAAGGATAATTACTAAAATGAAAACCTTTGTTGAAACATTTATAAATAGTATAGGGGAATAGGATGAAAGACAATAGATATAGCATTGACACAACAAGATATTTTATCATTCAAATTTTCAGCTTTGTCTGCTGCTAGGTAATAGCATTCTAACACTAAATTAAGAAACTCATTAGGACTATATCGTCTTGTCTCCTCATCTTTAGTTACTTCAAAATAAAATTCTGCTTTATTTGATATGGCATCTATATTAGTCCAAAACTTCTCACTTCGTTTCCCTTGAATAAACTCAATATCCGACATATCAGTTTTATTTGGCTCTTTTTTCTTTTCCAATGCATCATTAATATTGCTTAGCGTATTTTCAGCAATTGCTATACGCCTTTCCCAACTTTCATTAAATGCACATTTTTGCATGTCTGAACATTCATGTTGTTTATGAAATTCATAAGCTTTTTGTGCATACTCAATACCTTTTACTATTGTTTTTAAAATGTATTGCTGTGGAATTGTTCGGAGGAAATCCAGCCATTCGCTTTTCCACAAATCATAGTCTTTATCCTGAAACCGTATACTTTCAAAACGCCAGATAATTCCCTTCTGAACAACATATTGAGGTAGGCTTTCAAAATCAACTACAACTCTTTTGAAATATTTACTTTCAGGAAAGTTATATTGAATACTTAAATTTTTAATATCATTAATCTTTTCTGTCTCTAATTTTTCAGTTTGATTTCCCTCGTAATTACAAAAACGCTTCTCATGCGTGTATGTATTAGAGTATTGTTGTAAAAATTCCTTTTCCACCAATTTTAATATAGTGCTATACTTTGGATTGAAATTTTGAACAGGGTTTCCACCATGCCAATATAATATCATTCCAAAAAGAAGATGTTTTTGCTCATCATTATAAGGCAGTGTATTCAAACTTTTTATATAGTCGAATGGTGTGTCTAAGTTATCCTTTAGTTCATCAATTTGTTTAAATAATAAATTGAAAAAGAACAAAGGCTCGAAAGTATCCTTTCTGTATATATCTAAAAAATCTTTTGTAGCAAATACGGCGTTTTGATTTGGTATATTATCCGCATTAAAATACCAATTGAAATCATGATTGTAGTGGTTTGGATCTTCTCCTTCTATTTCTTTCAACAATAATTCTGCA
>Ga0206886_1197_pt1 | contig 10197 bp, 8 predicted proteins | sample Alteio_BWOrgHeat_92_FD_152952 | JGI IMG/M metagenome (GOLD analysis project Ga0206886, IMG submission 152952) | Enriched cells from forest soil in Barre Woods Harvard Forest LTER site, Petersham, Massachusetts, United States - Alteio_BWOrgHeat_Nextera2 ... | reverse complement strand
GCGACGCCCTCGCCGCTGCCATGCTCCACGACGTGGGCCACGGTCCGCTTTCGCATCTGTTCGAAGACGCGATTCCAGGTATTCCCCACCACGAGGTCTGGACCGAGCGCATTCTGCTCGACCCAGGAACCAGTATTCACAAAACGCTTTCGGCCCTCGACCCCGCGATGCCTGGACGCGTCGCTGCCCTTGTGCGCGGTGAACACCCGTTCGCGTACCTCGCGAAAGCGGTGAGCGGAACGCTCGACGTCGACCGATGCGATTATCTCCTCCGCGATGCGCACGCGACGGGCGTTCGCTACGGCGTGTTCGACCTCGATTGGCTATTGCGCAGCCTACGATTTAACCCCGTTCGAGCAGACGCAGGCGCGCAAGTGAACAGCCCTATGGGCGGACCTGCACCAGCGCTCGCGATCGACGGCGCAAAAGGGCTACCAGCGATCGAGGCGTTTATTATTGCGCGATTGTTCATGTTTCAGCAGGTGTACCTCCATAAAGCGACGCGGTCGGCCGAGTGGATGATCCGCACCGCCCTCGCCCGCGCTGCATCGTGCATTCTCGACGGCGACAAGCTCGATAGCGTTCCAAAAGGGATCGACCTCGCTGTGCGCGGCCACGAGATGCCGTTGGGCGACTACCTCGAACTCGACGATGCGACCCTTTCGTGCGCCATGCACGCATGGGAGACGGCGTCGAATCCGGCCCTCGCGGACATTGTCCGTCGAATTCGCGCGCGCGCATTGTTCAAGACGTTCGAACTTTTCGGCGAGCAGGCAACGCCGCAAGGGAGGCAAGAAGCGCTCGAAAAGGCGCGTGAAATTGCGGTCGCGCGCGGTTTCGATCCGGATGTCTATGTCGGTCTGGACATCGCGAGCGACATCCCATTCGACGATGAGAAAGATCCGCTTCTCGTCGTCTTCGCGAAAGGCCCAGCGCGTCCACTGCGCGATGTCTCGTTCTTGCTAACGAGGATCGCGGGCCAGGTAGTATCTAGAACGCGTTTGATAATCGCGCCCGAATTGCGCGACGATGTAACACGATCGCTAGCCGGTTGACCGTCGTGCAGCGGAGTGTGTTCAAAGCGTGTATCGCGCCGACGGCGCTTGTGACCGCCGTACTGCTTGGCAATTGCCGAATTGCGCGGGCGGCGGATGATGCGGATACGTCGTACGGGCGGATCGATGGCGACCTCGGGCTTGTGCTCGGTGGGGGGGGTTGTGGTCGGAACCGCGGGGCCGCGCGGGATCGTCGATCTGCGAGGGCGGTACATCGACGAAGTGGGCCTGTTTGCGACGTACGAGGATGGCGCCGAACGCGCTGTTGCGGGCGGGATCGAGCTTCGCCCGTTGTTCATCGCGCGGTGGCTGTCGGGGGCTGAATTCGGCAACGCAACGCTTGACCTCCTCGTCGATTCGTTCGGTATCGAACTCGGAGCATTTTCCGCGAAGAGCAACTCGAATACCGCATCTCCGATCCTGTCCGGCTTCCAGTGCGCTCTCGGCGTCGAACTCCCGCTGCTATCGCGAGCGACCGGTATTTTCATCGGCGTCCGTGGCGGATTGCGATGGGCGGACGAATCGTTCAGATTCGTTGGGATCGCGTCGTCGCAGCAGTCAGACAATGTCGGTGCGGCAGCGAGCGGGCGTGAAACGTACGTCGCGATCACTCTCGCGTGGCATCAAATCTTTACCAGTCGTCGAAGTCTTATGGCTGGGGGATGTTTGGAAGATGGGTGTCCGCACTCCCCCTGACCACGAACAGATGGGCCTGCTGCCCCAATGAGCAATTGTTGACCTGCCTCTGCATTGCATTGCGCATCTCGGGATCTGTGACCGCGTGTTCGCCGGCCTGTTCAAACGTCGCGTTGCCGGCCGTCATTTTGAGTCGAAGCAACTCGGTTCCGGACTTGAGATCGAACCCATAGACGTACACGGGATGCTGTACGAGCTGCAGAACGGCTTCCGAGATAGCGTCACCAGCGTGCTTGGCGTGCACGTCGGTGTTGCGGTCGTCGTCGATGACGAGCGTGAAAAATTCGGCATGTTGCAGAAGGTCGATCGCGGTCGGGATCTCGTCTTTGACCGCTTTATCGTACTGGTCTTCGAACACACGCAATCGAAGCTTGTCGTCTGCTTGGCGCACCTCGGACAGCCACTCGTTGCCGAGGATGCGCGTCGCAACGTACGCCTGCTGCAGATTCCACGGCTGATTCTCTGCGCCAGCGTCTGCGATCGTCGTCGCGCTCGACGCGGCAGGCATACTAAAAAAGCACGCGACGAACGCATCGCGCTTCGATTCCGCCGCGGCTTTTCGAAGCGACTCGATCGCAATCGTATCTGTTTTACGCAGCCTCAGATAAATCCCGGGTCGCGTTTGCAGATTCAATCGCGCTGCACCGGCGTCGACGAAATCCCCTTCGTAGTCGAGCGCCCCCTTTTGGAGCACCCACGATTCGACGCGATCGCGCAGAGGCGACCAGCGCACGCCGAGCGTCGATTCGACCGCGCGCCGCTTGGCGAGGAGCTTCTCCCGCTGAACAGAAAGCGCCCGCGTCGACACGAAAAAATACATGACGAGGCTCGCGAGCGCAGCGCCTCCGCCAACGAGCCACATCGCGCCGCTAGGACGATTGTAACGGCCGCGCGCCCGTGCATCCCGCACGTCGTAAACGGCTTTGAGTCCGGTATTTCTCACGGGGAACAACGAGGAGAGAAGGCTTCAGTGCTTGTTCTTGGGGAGATCGCCAACCATAAAGCCGACGTTCGGATATCCAGCAAATGCGGCCGTTTGGAATATGCTTTTTACGACGATAGCCTGCACGTCTTGGTCGACTTGAAGGAGCACGACCCCGGGAAAATCCCTCCCCGGATGGAGTTGCTTCCAAAGTTCGCGCTTCCCCTTGAGGATATTGAATAGTTCGTCGACGCGTTGAAGGCGTTTCGAATCCTCGATCGCCCGCGTATTTCCAGACGGCGCTCCGTCGACAAATACCTGGCTCCCCGCGATCGCAACGATGGGCGCATCGACCATATCGCTCGTATTTTCAGCCTTCGGAAGGTGCACCCCCTTTGTGAGAGGGGTCTCACCCGATGCCGAAAATGTCATGAGAAGAAACACGACGACGACGACGAGAAAGTCGATCATGCTCGTCAGCGACAGGTTTGCGGTGACTGCGCGTGATCCGTGGCCCAAGACTTTTCGTCGGACGAACTTGAGACCGATGCCGTGCATCAGTCGTCTGCCGGGATTATGAACGGGCATTGCCTGGCTCTCCGTGTCTCAATTGACAGAAAATGTGACGTTGAACGAAGGCACTTGTTCGACCTTCGTACCGACATTGTAGGGGCGGTGCGCCTGGTAAATCGCGTCGATCACTCCGATGATGTACATGTACGGAGTTTCATTGTCGGTGTGCAGAATCGCCTGATCGATTTTCTTATCGCTCGCGTCGCGATGAGTCCCCGACATCTGCCATTCCGCCTGAATTTTCGCAGCGAGGTCCGGGTAACGAACGACTTTCACGTTGCCTGCAGACTGCACGTTGTCTTGTCGTGGCACGTCGATCGTGTTGACGACCGTGTTCCCTTGTTTCCAGATGAGAACGAATTTATCGGTCGCCCGCATCTCGATATGGAGCTGTTTTTCGGGCTCTGTCGGGGTGACTTCGTCAACGCGAGGCGGGCCTGGGACCTGCGCATCTGCGTTGATACGTGCCATATGGGTCCAGACGGCTGTGAGAAGAAGAAACGAGATCGTGACCATCAACAGGTCGATCATCGGAATCATGTTGATCTCAGAGTCGAGAGCGCGTTTCCCTCCGCCTCCGCCGACATCAATACCTGCCATGGGCTGCTCCGATACGTTTGTGGAAACTACGATAACGACGCGCCCCAGATCCCCTGTTCAGAGTCCCTAGGGCGCGCGCGCACCAATTCAACTCGTAAGCGAATAGAACTAAGCGACCGATCCGACGCCTGAAAGGTTCACCTTCTGGCGATTCGTCACAACGAGATTGAGCACCTGTACGCTCGCTTCGTTGATGTCGTCTTCGATCGACTGCGTCTTCCCATTGAGAATCGAAAATCCGATAAGGCCGACGATCGCAACAATCAATCCGAACGCGGTGCAGTTCATCGCTTCCGAGATGCCTTCTGCGAGAATTCGAGCCTTTGCGCTGGGGTCCACGCTCTCGCCCGAAACTGCGCCGAAGCTCGCGATGAGACCCGACACCGTTCCAAGAAGACCGCAAAGCATCGACAGGTTGGCGAGCATCGCCAGATAGCCCGTGCGCCTGCTGAGACGTGGAAGTTCGCGGAGTGCGGCTTCGTCCATCGCCGCCTGAACTTCGTCGTCCGACCGATTGACCTTAACCAAGCCAGCCTGAACAATTCTCGCGAGAGGGGCGTTCGCTGCCGAACACATCTTTACGGCCTTTGCGACGCCGGTAAATGGGGGATGTATCCAATCCTCTTCTGGTCGGTCATTATCATTGGAATTATTGTTGAGCGCGCTTTGTACCTTTACGGCCTTTGCGACATCCCCAGCCAAAATGCATTTCTGCATAGTCGTCAAAAAGACATCTTTATTAATGGATGAGCCGTAAAGGTACAAAGCGCGCTCAACAATAATTCCAATGATAATGACCGACCAGAAGAGGATTGGATACATCCCCCATTTACCGGCGTTGAAGTGAGTCCAAAGCATCGCCATTGTCGTCGTCCTCCTCTGAAGCCACCCTCAATTTATGTTGGAGGGGGCACTATCTTGAGTTTGCCGCGCGCAATCAAGTTGCTGACTGTCGAAATTGTTCGGTCCCCACCATACGCGTCCGCGAATGAACACATTCGCAACACAGTCCCGCCCTAAATCTACTGGGGGCCCGCGCGGAAGCTAACTGAGGGGCGTTGATTGATGCAAGCTTCGTCGTATCCATTATGTGCGAAGTTTGTAGAAGGTCGCTAACTGCATCATGAAAGTGCGGTGTTGTTCACACACCAGAGCTTGCGCCCCTACGGTGTGCGTAGTTCGATAAATCGTAGCCTGAATTTTATTAAGTAGCAAGCGCGTAATGCGATGAATATTTGGATGATTGCCAATTTATTATGCTGATTTTATTTGCTGCGCTCAACGGAACGCTTAAGGCGCATTTGCCTATAAATTTGCCATTTTGTGGATATTTTGTGTCCGATTGTAATGTCGCATGGCCGTCAATTCACGTTAGTGGCGCGTGCGCGAAAAGCCGGCTCGTGTGCGATAAGTGGTATTGCACGATCTTGGCAATTCAAACACGTCAGTTCCGACTTTATTGTTTTGAAAGCTCGTCCGTAATACTTGGGTCGCATCGTTTTACTCTACTAAACAGATACGTGTTACCGGTCGTTGACTTCGCCGAATCTAAGGCGCTATCTTCGCTGCCGTAGGCGCTCGAATCTGAGCGTATCGCTTGGGGTATTACCGGCTTAGCTTGTGCGCGTGTGTGAGTGAAAGGGAGGGGGTTTCGGTGTGCCCTCAAATTCTTTTATCGCTCTTGCATCGCAATGCGGATATCAAGGAACAAGGGCATCGTTCGAACGGTGCCATACCTCCTCGCAGCATCATCAGGGGAGTATGTAGTTGGGATTAAGATTAGAAAGGAGCGTCGGGGATGTTCGTTGTCCTTCTGGGTGAGGGTGCGGCGGCAGCGAGCAGTGAAGGTGGCAATGGTTTGATGGAGTCGTTCAGGGCGAATCCGACGTTTCTGTCCATCAATCTTGTGGTGAGCGCCATCGTCATCGCCATGATCGTTGAACGCGCGATGTTTCAGTTGACGAAGTACCGGGTGAATTCGAAGGAATTCTTTGCGCAGATTAAGAAGCTTGTGACAGCCGGTAATATCGACCGTGCGATACGGCTTTGTGATGCGGGTGATTATCCCACTTTGCATCTTGTCAAAGCGGGGCTTACCCATGCGAACAAGGGGCCCGACGAGATCGATGCGGCGATGAGCGAGAAGCTCGGTGAGCTCAAGCCCGCAGTCGAAAAGCGGATCGGCTCATTGTGGTCGCTCGCGAACATCGCGACGCTAGTTGGGCTTCTAGGTACGGTGCTCGGGCTGATCCACACGTTCGGTGCAGTCTCTTCACCTGGCCTGAGCGCAGCGGATCGTCAGCGCATTCTAGCGAGCGGTATTGCAGAGGCGATGTACAACACGGCATTCGGGCTCGGAATTGCCGTTACTTGTATGATTGCGCATCTCGTTCTCCATCAGCGGTCAAAGAATATTCAGCACGATCTCGATGGTACACAGGAGCGTGTCTTTAACCTTCTAACGATCCAATCGCGGTCCGGATCGGCGTAAGGCACCCAATGACCGAGGTAGCCGAGAGATTGAGCGCGGCGCAGCGTAGTAAAATACGCAAGTTGTCCGAGCCGAAAGAGCTAGCCCCCGACGAAGAGGGGGGCGAGCTAAATATCGTCCCCTTTCTCGACATCATCATGAATGTGCTGATGTTCGTTCTCGCGGGGGTGACGGCGACGTTTACCGCGACTATCGATACGTTCCCCCCCCGCGCAGGTGGGGCGGGGGCGCGCGCACCTACGACGCCTACGCTCAGCTTGACGGTCCTCATTGTGCCGGATGGGTTTAGCCTCAAAGCGAGCGGCGGTAACGTGGCTCCCGGATGCAATAGCGGAACTGGAGACGGCCTCGCCGTAGTGAAGGTGGGGTCGAATTATGACTACGAGGGGCTGCGGTCATGCGTAACTCGGCTCAAATTAGCGAACGAGGCATTCAAGGATGAATCCTCGGTGACTCTCAGCGCGAATCCGAACATTCCGTATCAGGTGTTGATCAGTACGATGGATGCGATTCGGAAGACTGAGAATGGCGACGAGCTATTCCCCGATGTGAATTTTGGTCTGGCGAGGTAGCGATGGCAGACGAGCCCCCGGTTGTGAACGAAGCAGCTGTGAAGCCTTTCGTCCCGTCGCCGCCGCAAAAACCGGCCAGTATGGCGACATACAAACGTGAGCTGAGAAAAGAGATCCGGCGCCGCTGGGTGGAGCCTGAGATCAACTTTCTCAACATCACGGCGATGATGGACATGATGACCATCATCCTTGTGTTCATTCTCAAGAGCATGAGTGCGTCGAGCGCGTCTGTTCCGCAGTCGTCCGACCTCCAGATGCCAAAGAGCATTCTCACGACGGAGGCCTCGCAGGAGGGGCTCGCGGTCGTGGTGTCGAAAAGCAGCATTACTGTAGACGACAATTCTGTATGTCCCGTCCCCGCCGACCCGACTCACGGGCTCGAGGCACGCTACAAGCGGAATGGCGCGAACGATCTCTATATTACATGCCTGGCAAACGCTCTTCAGAGCTGGCGCGACCGTGATAGGCAGGTTCGTCTCGCGACCGGCAAAGACCCGAACAGCAGCGAAGCGATTCTCATTGTAGACGCCCAGACGCCGTATCGCCTTCTCGTCGAAGTCCTCTACACGCTTGGCCAGACGGAATTCGCTAAATTCCATTTGATGGTTCTGCAGGCCGCCAAGAAATAGCTTCGTCTCTATTTCTCACCAATCCAATTCACATTCAAAATTCGGCGGTTTCCGGGCGTAGACTCCGGGAGCTGCCGGTAGATTTACATATCATAGGGAGACTGCTAGAAGCGCGCCGTCCCATCATTTGCCTAGCGGGTGATGCGGGCCGAGGCGTGCTGAAGCGTCTGCGCCGGGCAGGCGGCCAACCACTCGAGAGCGTGGGTCTCGGTGTTATGCAGGTTGCATGGCATCGTACCCCCCGATACTCAAGGACAGGTCTCCATGGAGTTTCCCCTTTCCTCGATAAGAGGCGCCAGCCAACGCATGGCGGGGCGCCTTGTTGTAGTGGCGATGTTTATCGCTACGCTTTTTTCAGGTGCGGCCGCATGGGCGCAGCCTGGCGAGGTCGCAACTCATCACGGCGGCGGCGAGGCAAACCTCATCGTTCCCGATTTGAGTTCCGTTTCGTTTTTCGGACTGCCAGGCAATCAGCTTCTCATGTCCGGTCTTGCCGTGTGCCTTCTCGGAATGATTTTCGGGATCGTGATTCTAAACCAACTAAAGAACGCGCCTGTTCATTCGTCCATGCGCGAAATCTCGGAGTTGATCTACGAAACCTGCAAGACATATCTGATTACCCAAGGGAAGTTTATTCTCATCCTTGAGGCGTTTATTGGCGTAATCATCGTCGTCTATTTCGGTGGGTTCCAACATTTTGAACCCGCCAAAGTTGCGATGATTCTGCTGTTCAGCCTTATCGGGATCGCAGGCAGTGCCTCGGTTGCGTGGTTCGGAATTCGCGTCAACACGTACGCAAATTCGCGAACAGCGTTTGCAAGCCTCAAAGGGAAACCGTTTCCGGTGTACGCAATTCCGCTCAAAGCGGGAATGAGCATTGGAATGCTTCTCATCAGTGTTGAGCTTATGCTCATGTTGGGAATTCTTCTTTTCGTTCCTGGTGACTACGCAGGACCTTGCTTCATCGGCTTCGCCATCGGCGAGTCGTTGGGTGCATCGGCACTCCGTATCGCTGGCGGAATTTTCACGAAGATCGCTGATATTGGCTCCGATCTCATGAAGATCGTCTTCAAGATCAAAGAAGACGATGCGCGCAATCCGGGCGTTATCGCTGACTGCACCGGCGACAACGCAGGCGACTCCGTAGGCCCCAGCGCCGACGGCTTCGAAACATATGGCGTTACAGGCGTCGCGCTCATCTCCTTTATCCTCCTCGCGGTTCCGCTAAAGAATATCCAAGTTCAATTATTGGTCTGGATTTTCGTAATGCGTATCGTGATGGTAATTGCGAGCGCGATCTCGTATTTCATCAACGAAACGTTTGCGAAAGCACGCTTCGGAAACGCGGATAAATTCAATTTCGAATCCCCACTAACATCGTTGGTTTGGGTTACATCGATCGTCTCCGTCGTTCTCACATTCATCGTCTCCAAGGCGCTAATTCCCGACCTTGGTGACGGTTCGTTGTGGTGGAAGCTTTCGGTCATCATCACATGCGGTACGCTTGCGGGCGCAGTGATTCCGGAGCTTGTCAAAGTCTTTACGTCGACCGAATCCGCTCACGTTCGAGAAGTTGTCACATCGTCTCGAGAAGGTGGCGCGTCGCTCAACGTATTGTCTGGATTGACTGCTGGTAATTTCAGCGCGTTTTGGTTGGGAATGGTCATTCTTGGTCTCATGGGCGCAGCGTACTTCGTTAGTATGATGGGCCTCGGCGAGATCATGACAATTGGGAAGATGGATGCATCCCCCGTGTTCGCGTTTGGTCTCGTAGCGTTCGGCTTTCTCGGAATGGGTCCTGTAACGATCGCTGTCGATTCGTACGGGCCGGTGACCGACAACGCGCAATCTGTTTACGAGCTGTCAGTTATCGAGACGATTCCCGATATCAAATCACAAATCAAAAAGGATTTTGGATTTGATGTTGATTTCGAAAAGGCAAAGCACCTTCTCGAAGAAAACGATGGGGCAGGAAATACGTTCAAGGCAACGGCAAAGCCGGTTCTCATCGGAACGGCTGTCGTCGGTGCTACAACGATGATTTTTTCGATCATTGTCGTTCTCACGAATGGCTTGAAAGACAATCTCGAAAAGCTGTCGCTTCTTCATCCGCCGTTCCTTCTTGGACTCATCGCTGGTGGCTCTGTTATTTACTGGTTCACCGGAGCTTCAACCCAGGCTGTTACGACGGGTGCCTATCGCGCTGTGGAGTTCATCAAGGCGAATATTCGACTTGAGGGGGTCGAAAAGGCGTCGATTGAGGACAGCAAGAAAGTTGTCGAGATATGCACGCAATACGCGCAACGCGGCATGTTCAATATCTTTATGACGATCTTCTTTGGCACTCTGGCTTTTGCGTGCCTTGAGCCATTCTTCTTTATTGGCTATCTGATTTCGATCGCTCTATTCGGACTTTTCCAAGCACTCTTCATGGCGAATGCTGGTGGTGCGTGGGACAACGCGAAGAAGGTTGTTGAAGTCGAGCTCAAGGAAAAGGGGACTCCGTTGCATGACGCATGCGTTGTCGGCGATACCGTCGGCGATCCATTCAAGGACACATCGTCTGTCGCGATGAATCCGGTCATTAAGTTTACGACGCTCTTCGGCCTTCTGGCTGTCGAGTTAGCGATTCAATTGGATCGCTCAACAAGTGCGGCCG
>Ga0206886_1196_pt1 | contig 10197 bp, 8 predicted proteins | sample Alteio_BWOrgHeat_92_FD_152952 | JGI IMG/M metagenome (GOLD analysis project Ga0206886, IMG submission 152952) | Enriched cells from forest soil in Barre Woods Harvard Forest LTER site, Petersham, Massachusetts, United States - Alteio_BWOrgHeat_Nextera2 ... | reverse complement strand
TCGACGCCGGAGAAGTTGCCGCCGGTGTTGAAGCCGGGGATGTAGTGGGGGTCGGGGTTGCCGACGTCGTGGCCGAGCCAGCCGACGCCGATGTGCTCGGTGCCGATCTTCTTGGCGAGATATTCGACCTCATCGCCGAGCATCTTGTAGGGCGTAACGCCGACGATGTAGCGGATGCCGACGATGCCTCCGGTTTTGGCGATGGCCATCACTTCGGCGTCGGTGAGTTCGAGCGGGGTGTTGAGGAAGGGGTTGACGTTCTGGTGGGTGGAGATGACGGGCTTGGTGGAGACTTCGCAGGCGTGGAGGACGCCGTTGCCGGCGAGGTGAGAGACGCCGACCATCATGCCGAGACAGTTCATCTCCTTGATGACGCCGACGCCGAATTCCGAGAGGCGCTCGCCCATGTGGCCTTCGCCGACGCCCTGGCCGAGCATGTTGCGGCCGTTGTGCGTAAGCTGCAGGCCGCGCATGCCGAGGCGGAAGTACTGGCGGAGGAGGGCCATGTAGCGCTCGGGGTTGTAGCCGGGTTCGGGCGTGCTGTCCTCGAGGGAGGCGCCGCCTTCCATGTCGAGGAAGAGCTGGAGATGGCCGCGCGCGGGTTTGGTGGGGATGTCCTGTTTGGTGCGGATGATGGAGACGAGGCCGTTGGTCTTCTCGACTTCTGTCAGCAGCATGTCAAGGGTGCGCAGGGAGCCGTCGAGGAGGCCGTTGCGGCCGCCGCGCTCATCGATGGAGTCTCCGCCGCAGGGGACGATGACGACGCTGTATCCGCCGGCGATGAGGCGCGGGGCGATGAAGTCACGGAGCGGGGACCACTGTTTGGGGTCGTTGATGGCGAAGCGGGCGTTGAACTCCCAGATGTCGCGGTGGCCTTCGACGACGATGAAGTCGTCGGGCTCCTTCTGGGTGGCGGCGAAGAGGTGCGACGGCATCATCGTGGAGAGCGTGGCGCCGCCGAGAAGCGCGCTGGAGGTGGCGATAAAGTTCCTGCGAGAGCTGGATTTGTTCATGGGTCGAGATATTAGCACGGTCTAGCGAAGGGAGAGGTTTTTCGCTGGTTTTGGGGGATATACATCATTTGTTCACATGCGGAACCTAGAGTGAGGCCACAGAGGAGACACGCAATGGCGATTGAGAAGGCGGAGCTGGACCAAAAGCAGAGCGAGTACAAGGCGGCGGTAGAGGTGTGGATCGCGGCGATCCGGCATGAGGAAGCGCTGGCGTCTCCGGCGCAGCATAGCGAGGCGGAGATTGACGAGTGGGAGCATGCCCACGATGAGGAAGAGGAGGCGCGCGATAAGGCCAAGGACGCAAAGGCAGCGTATGAGGATGCGCTTCGCAAGGAGTTCTTCGACTTCTAGACAAATTATGGGGCCGGTGGCTGGGTCAAAGGCGCGGTGATGTCATCGAGCCAGGCGGGTGTGCCTTCGATGCGCTGGAGGTGGGGATATAGCTCGCCGCCGTGGTAGTCGACGTCGACTGTGGTGATGAAGGTGTCGGACTGCACGATGAGGTGGATGGGCTGGGGGCTGGATTTGGCGTCGACGATGGCGGCGTGCAGAGCTTCGGCACCGGCAACGACGCCGTTGATGGCGATGAGCTTCTGACCCGGGGCGAGGCCGGCCTTGTCGGCGGGGCTGCCCCAGCGGACGTCCTGGATGCCGTCTCGGATGTCGAGGCGTAGACCGAGGGAGTACCAGACATCGGGGCCGCGCTGGAGATCGGTGTTGTAGGTGCGCTCGGACGCGGTGGGCTCGTCGGTATAGACGAGGCGGTAGCCGCCCTGCTCAATGCCCTCGGTGTTGACGTGCGGCGTGAGCGCGGTGATGCGGTCGTTAAGGAATTTTTCCCAGTCGCTGGCGACGACCTGGTTGAGGTCGGCGACGAGCTCCTTGAAGTCGTAGGTGACGATGAGCGGGCCGGTGTTGCCGCCCTTGGCGAGGAAGATGGTGAGGAAGTCACGGAGGTTTTTCTGGTTGCCGGTTAATTTGCGGATGGTGGTGTCGACGTCGAGCCAGAGTAGCTCGCCCTCCTGGTAGTAATCCTGACCGCGACGCAGGTTGGACCATGCCGGGTCCGACGCGCGGAGGACGGAGGCGGCGATGGCGGTGTCCTCCGTGTTGCGCCAATCGCGGCCGGGCTTGGCGTCGAGCGCGGCGGCGGAGAGGGCAAGGAGGTCGCGGTACTGCTGCTGCGACTTGAGGCCGGAGCGCGCGGCGAGGACGTTGCCGAGGTACTGCGTCATGCCTTCGTAGACCCAGAGGAGCTCGGTGTGCTCGGGCAGGGTGAAGTCAGGCTGATAGAGGCCGGCGGGGCGGCGGTATTTGCCGTTCCAGGAGTGGGTGAACTCGTGGGCGAGGAGATCGGCCTGGGGGAGCTGGCGGTCGGCGCTGGAGTAGTCGCGCTCGCCGACGCCGTTGTCGGAGGACTGACCGTGCTCGAGGCCCTCGCCGCCGGCGACGTCCGAGAGGGTGAGCAGGAAGTGGTAGACGTTGTAGTGGTGCGAGCTGTACATCGCGGAGGCCTCGCGGACGAGGTTGGAGACCTCAGCGAGGAACTCGGGGCGGAGGTTGGAGTCTTCGGGGCGGTCGGCGACGACGTCGAGGAAGTGGGCGGGGAAGATATCGGGAGCGAGGGCGAACTCGTGGAAGTACTGGCCGGTGATGATGGGCGAGTCTTCGAGCTGCTCGACGGTGGTGGGAGAGTAGGTTCTGAGGTCGCCGTGGGCGACGCCAGCAGGCCCATTTGCGGCGGCGGGGAGTGGTCCACTGAGCGCCGTGCCGATGCCCCAGCGGTGAGGGACGATGACGGCGGGTTGAATAGGTATGTCGCGGACGGGTAGCCCGGCGGGGTAGAGGAGGAGCTTTTCCCACTCTAGGACGGCGAGCTTCTGGCTGATGCGGGCAGTGGCGATGCAGTCGAGGTGCGCATGCAGCGTGGTGACGCCGGCGGGGATGGTGAGGTGGAAGGCGTACATGTCGACTTCGTCGCGACGCCAGGGGAGGGTTTGGCCGTTAGCGGTGAAGATGACGCCGGTGATGTCCGCGACGGGGCCGGTAGGGCGGTGATTGCCGGGAATCCACTTGGGCGTGGTGAGGGTGAGCGGGCCGGAGCGGACGGGGAGGTCGATTTCGGCGTGGTAGATCTTACGCGGCGCGTCGCTGAGGTCGGCGGTGATGTGGATGGGCTCTGCCCCAGCGGACGAGCCCGCTGGGGACCCCGTGCGCTGCGCGCGGGTGAGGGACGCGAGCAGGAGCAGGGCGAGCGGAAGGATGGGCTTGCGGAGCATGGAGTTCATAGTAACTCCTTCCCACATCTCAAAAAACGAGATGTGTGGCACTCAGTTTCGTGGTTATTTGAGGGCAGATTCGATGGCGCTGATGATGCGCGGGTCTTCGGGCTGCATCTCCGGGGAGAAGCGAGCGATGGCGCGGCCATTGCGGTCGACGAGGAATTTTTCGAAGTTCCAGAGCAGACCGGGGAGCGGGTACTTGGTGCCGTAGCTTTCCAGGTCGGCGCGGTATTTGGGATCGGCGACCTGGGCGGTGGGCTGCTGCGCGGTGAGCTCGCGGTAGAGCGGGTGCATGGAGTCGCCGGCGACGGAGATCTTGGAGTAAAGCGGGAAGGTGACCTCGTACTCGGTGGTGCAGAACTTCATGATCTCCTGGTTGGTGCCGGGCTCCTGGCCGAGGAAGTCGTTGGCGGGGAAGCCGAGGACGAGGAAGCCGCGGTCCTTGTAACGCTGGTAGAGGGCTTCGAGGGCGGTGTACTGCGGCGTGTTACCGCATTTGGAGGCGACGTTGACGATGAGGAGTGGTTTGCCGGAGAACTCGTTGAGGGTGGCGGGGGTGCCGTCGATTTTAGTGAGGGGTATGTCGTAGAGGTTCGCCATGAGAAGAGTTTAATGCTTCTTTCGCCGGGATGGGAATAACATGGAATTACATGGCACTTCTTGATTTTCTCTTTGGTAAGCCCCTGGCTACGAGCGAGGAGCGCGCCGAGCATATTGGCGTGGCTGCAGGTATCCCCATTTTTGGCCTGGACGGGCTGACCAGCGCGGCATACGGCCCGGAAGCGGCGATGACACTGTTGATTCCGCTGGGCATTGGCGGGGTGATGTATGGATGGAAGATCATTGCAGCTATCCTTTGCCTGCTGGCGATTGTGTACTTCAGCTACCGGCAGACGATTGCGGCATATCCTGGCGGTGGTGGGTCGTACACGGTAGCTTCAGAGAACCTGGGCGATGGGCCGGGACTGCTGGCTGCCGCGGCGCTGATGATTGACTACATCCTTACGGCGGCGGTGGGAATTTCAGCGGGCGTGACGGCGCTGACCTCGACTCCAATTGGGCAACGATTGCAGCCGCATACGCTGTTGATCTGCGTGGCGATCCTGGTGTTGCTGGCGATTGTGAACATGCGCGGTGTGCGCGATACCGGTGCGGCATTTATGGCGCCGACGTTTTTGTTTGTGGGTTCTCTGCTGCTAATGATCGCCGTGGGTTTTTGGAAGGCGGCGCATGCGGGGTGGCATCCGGTGGCGATGGCGGCACTACCTCCTCCGCCGATGAAGCTGGTGGGGACGCTTGGGCTGTGGATGCTGATTCGGGCGTTCTCCAGCGGATGCGCGGCGATGACGGGCGTGGAGGCGGTGTCGAACGGGGTGATGGCCTTTCGCGAGCCGCGAACGCGCAATGCGCAGCGGACGCTGACGGTGATTATCGGGATACTGATGGTGCTGCTGTTCGGGATCTCGTATCTGGCGAAGCTTTACCAGATAATGCCAATGGATCCGGATGCCTCACACTTCCAAAGCCTGCTGAGCATGCTGGTGATGGCGGTGTTTGGGCCGGGGTGGATTTACTACGTGACCATGGGCAGCGTGCTGCTGGCGCTGGCCTTGAGCGCAAACACGGCGTTCGCGGACTTTCCGCGGCTAACGCGGGCGATTGCGGGCAAGGACTACCTGCCGCACGTGTTCATTGTGCGCGGGCGGCGGCTGCTGTTCTCACACGGTATCTATGCGTTGACGGGCTTTACTGCGGTCATCCTCATCGCTGCACGCGGCAAGACAGACTTCCTGATTCCGCTGTATGCGATTGGTGCGTTCATGGCATTTACGCTGTCGCAGGCGGGGATGGTGATGCACTGGCACCACGAGGCGGAGCATCCGGGGCGGCGCTGGCATATGTTCGTCAATGGCTTTGGCGCGGTGGCGACGGGCATTACAACGGTGGTGGTGCTGGTGGCGAAGTTCAAAGATGGCGCATGGATCACGGCGCTGCTTATCCCGCTCCTGATCCTCATTATGATGGGCGTGAAGCGGCACTATGCGCGCGTGGCCCGCGAGACCGAAGACCCGACGCCGCTTCGGCTGACCGGACTGGAGCCGCCGATCATTGTGATTCCGATGTCGCGGTGGGACAAGATTACTGAGAAGGCGATGCGGTTCGGGATGCTGATGGGAGACGACATCCGCGTGCTGCATGTGGATGCCGACGATGCCGATGCGCTGGGATGCGTATGGGAGCAGATGGTACTGAAGCCGATACGCGATTCGGGGTGGAAGACCGAGCCCAAGCTGGTGACGCTGAAGAGCCAGTACAGGACGATCCTGCGGCCGATTGTGCAGTACGTGTTCGACCTGGAGGAGCAGTATCCGGGGCGGAAGATTGCGGTGATTCTGCCGGAGTTGGTGGTGCGCCACTGGTGGGAGAATGCGCTGCATAACCAGCGGGCGCAGCTGATGAAGCTGGTGCTGCTGCTGAAAGGAAACCAGCGGATCGTGGTGGTGAATATTCCGTGGTATCTGTAAGGCTTTAGCTGATACTGCGGAGATGTTCGACGGTTGCGGCGATGGTTTCGGCGGCGTAGTCGATGTCTTCGTCGGTGGTGAGTTTTGAGAGTGAGATGCGGACGCTGGCGCGGGCGCGGGGCCATTCGAGGCCGAGCGCGGTGAGGACGTGGGAGGGCTCTGTTGCGCCGGACTGGCAGGCGCTGCCAGCGCTGAGCGCGATGCCCTTGAGGTCGAGGGCGATGAGAAGTGCTTCGGCATCGACATTATTGAAGTAGATATTAGTGGTGTTGATGGTGCGTGGGGCACCGGCCCCGTTGATGCCGGTGTTGGGAATTTTGTTGAGCAGGGTTTGCTCGAGACGGTCGCGGTGGGCGGCCACCTGTTGCGGGCCTTCGCTGGCGAGCCAGGTGCGGGCGATGTCCGCAGCGGCGCCGAGGCCTACGATGCCGGGAACGTTTTCGGTGCCGGCGCGGCGCTGGCGCTCATGCGTGCCGCCGTGGAGGACGGGCGCGACGCGGATGCCCTTGCGGACAAAGAGCGCGCCGGTGCCTTGCGGGGCATGCATCTTGTGGCCGGAGATGCTGAGCAGGTCGACGTTGGTGAATTCGCCGGCGAGGTTGATGGGGAGCTTGCCTGCGGCCTGCACGGCATCGGTGTGGAAGAGAGCGCCTGCGGCGTGAGCGATGCGGGCGAGCTTGCCGACCGGGTTGATGACGCCGGTCTCATTGTTGGCGAGCATGACGGAGACGAGGCGGGTGTTGGGACGGAGTGCGGCTTCGAGGGCGGAGGGTTCGATGAGGCTTTGCGCGTTGGGACGGAGGGTGGTGAGCTCGACGTCGGGACGCGCGGAGAGCGCTTGGGCGGATTGCAGGACGGCGTTGTGCTCGATGGCGGTGGTGATGATGTGGTGCTTCTCGCCTGTGCTTGGGAGCGCGTCGATGACGCCGAAGAGCGCGAGGTTGTCGCTCTCCGTGCCGCCGGAGGTGAAGACGAGTTCGTTGGCGGTGCAGCCGAGGAGTCTGGCGACGGATTCGCGGGCGTGATCGACGGCGGCGCGGGCATGCTGGCCGGAGTGGTGCATGGAGCTGGCATTGCCGAAGGTGTCGATGAAGTAGGGCTGCATGGCCGCGAGGACTTCTGGGAGAAGCGGGGTGGTGGCGTTGGAGTCGAGGTAGACGCGGCGCATAGGGAGATTTTACGTGGTCACGAGTTGGGCAGTCTGGCTTCTTTAAGGGATGTGGAATCTGATAGGCTGGGCGCGCAGCATTGAAGGAGAGAGACGATGAGCAAGACAGGTTTGCGGATGGCAGCAGCGGCTGTGGGCATAGCCCTGGCGGTGAGTGCGCAGGCGCAGCGCGGCGGAACGATGGGCGGCGGAGCGAATTCGGGCGGGCTTCCGGGCAGCAGCGATACCGGTTTTGGCGGCAACGCCGGGCCGCGGACAATGACGCCGCCGGGCGGAGTGATGAGCGATCCAACGTCGGGCGACGGGAAGAGACTATCGGCGGCCGCGGTTTCGATCGATACGATGGTGACGGGCTTTGAAAAGGCGATGATGAATGTGGCCAAGGCGATGCCGGCTGACAAGTACAGCTTTGCGCCGACGGTGGCGAACTTCGCTCCGGGGTCGCCGGCGAAGTATGACGGCGTGATGGCGTTTGGACCGATGCTGATCCATGTGGCGCAGGGGATCTATGGGTCGTTTCAGCAGGCGACTGGGCTGTCTCCGGCAGTGAATCCGAAGAGCCTGACCAACCTGAAGACGAAGGAAGAGATCGTGGCGGCGCTGCAGGAGTCGTTCGACTACGCGCACAAGGCGGCGATGACGCTGACCAATGAGAATGCCTTCCAGCAGGTGCGAGGGCAGTCGCGAATCACGATTGCGGCGACGGGCATTGCGCATGCAGATGACCACTACGGGCAGCTTGTGGAGTATCTGCGGATGAATGGCGTGATTCCGCCGGGCAGCGCGGGCGCTATGCCGATGCAGTAGAAGCGGATCGGGCATAAGTAAAAAGGAGCGGCCTCGGCCGCTCCTTTTGATTTGATAGACCGGGGCTAATGCCCCATGCTATCCGACGCTATTTGCGCTGATCTATGGGGACGTAAGGCGCGGGGTAGGTCGGGCCGGTGTAATCGGCGCGGGGGCGGATGAGGCGGTTGTCGCCGTGCTGCTCGATGACATGTGCGGCCCAGCCGGAGATGCGGCTAACGGCGAAGATGGGCGTGAAGAGATCGATGGCGATGCCGAGGGTGGTATAGGTGCTGGCGGAGTAGAAGTCGACATTGGCGTTGAGCTTTTTTTCGGCCTTGATGTATTCCTCGATCTTGCGCGACATGTCGAAGTAGTAGGTGTTGCCGGCGTCGCGGCCGAGCTCCTCGGACATGCGGCGCAGGTGCGTGGCGCGCGGATCCTCGGTGTGATACACGCGATGGCCGAAGCCCATGATCTTCTTCTTGTCGGCGAGCATCTGCTTGACGTACTCCACAGGGTCCTGGCCGGAGTCCTCGATGGCGTAGAGCAGGTGCATGGTGGCCTCATTAGCGCCGCCGTGCAGCGGTCCCTTGAGCGCGCCGATGGCGCCGGTGATGGCTGAGTGCATGTCCGACAGCGTGGCAGCGATAACGCGCGCGGCGAAGGTGCTGGCGTTGAGCTCGTGGTCAGCGTGGAGGATAAGCGCAATGTCGAAGGCGCGGGTCATCGTCTCAGAGGGGAGCTCGCCATTGAGCATGTAGAGGAAGTTGGCGGCGTGGGAGAGATCTTTTTTGGCCTCGAAGAGAAGCTTTTCCTGGCGGATGCGGTCGAAGAGGGCAACGATCATCGGAATCCGCGAGGTGAGGCGGAAGGCCTTGCGCAGATTGGCCTCGCGGGAGCTGTCTTTCTCGTCGGCATCGTAGATGCTGAGCAGGGAGACTGCGGTGCGCAGCACCTCCATGGGGCTGGCCGTCTTGGGTACGGAGCGGAGCAAGGTGATGATCTGGGGCGGGAGCTGGCGGGACTCGGCGAGCTCCTTTTTGAAGGCATCGAGCTCGAATTTGGTGGGGAGCTTGCCGTACCAGAGGAGATAGCAGGTCTCTTCGAAGGTGGACTTCTGGGCGAGCTCGTGGATGTCAATGCCGCGGTAGGAGAGCACGCCGGCTTCACCATCGATCCAGCAGATGGAGGAGGTGGTGGCGACGATGCCTTCGAGGCCTTTCGATGCGACGGCTGCTGTGGACATGCGAGCGATTTCTCCGCTTCAGTGCAATTTAGTTAGCACTTTAGGTTATAGCGCAGCGACGAAACGGTTGTCACGGCGGCAATGGCCGAATATCGGATGGTGGGGCGGCTATCGGAACCGGGCGGGTGCATAGGGGGAGAGGTCGATGGCGGGAGGGATATCTGTGAGGAGATCGGCGAGGATCTGCGCAGTACCGGGGGCGAGCAGGATCCCGTTGCGATAGTGGCCGGAGGCAATGAAGTGGCGCGGAGCGATGCGGCCGAGGATGGGTAGCTCATCTGGGGTGACGGGGCGCAGGCCAGCCCAGCTTTCGACGATGGGTGCGTTGGCGAGCGGTGGCAACAGTGCGGAGGCTTTGGCGCGAAGAGATTCGATGTCCGCGGTGCGTGGTGCGGTGTCGAAGCCGGCATCCTCAATCGTGGCTCCGATGAGCAGGCGGCCAGCGTTGGGACCGGTGAGGCGCGGGACGATGTAGATGTCGGGTGTGCGGAGAGCAAGGTTGAGACTGAAACCGGGCGGCGGCAAGACGTAGAGCATCTGGCCCTTGCGGGGACTGGTGGCCCAGGCGCCGGTGCAGTCGACGAACTGTTCGGCGCGGATGGGGCCGGTAGGGGTTTGGATGGTGATGGAGTTTGCACCAGTCTCGGCGGCAAGGCAGGGGCGGTTGGCGTGGAGGATGACTTTGGCGTTGGCTACTGCGGTGAGCAGGGCGGCAGCGAGTTGGCGCGGGTCGAGGGAGTCTTCTGTCAGGGTGAGGAAGCGGTTGGTGCCGGTAGCGAGGGCTGGGACCATGGTAGTGAGCTCTGCGGCGGTGAGGACAGGGTGGGTATTGGTGTGGTGAGGCGGGAGAGCTTGCAGCGTCCGGGTGGTCTGGATGGGGACGGCGATGCCGGAGATTTGCCGGATGCGATTGAGAAAGACAGGGTAAAGAGAGAGACTGAGGCCGGCCAGCGGGGCGAGTTGTAGGGGATTTTCCGGGTCGGCGGCGGCCAGCATGCCGGCGGCGGCGGTGCTGGCCTGGACGAGGGGCGGGCCGGCATCCAGAACCGTGACGGTGGCCCCGCGGGCGGCCATCTCCAGGGCTAGGGAGAGGCCGATGATGCCTGCCCCGGCGATGCAGAGGGTGCAGCTAGATTCATCGCCGAGATATGAAGCCATATGGTGATTCTAGTCG
>Ga0206886_1195_pt1 | contig 10211 bp, 10 predicted proteins | sample Alteio_BWOrgHeat_92_FD_152952 | JGI IMG/M metagenome (GOLD analysis project Ga0206886, IMG submission 152952) | Enriched cells from forest soil in Barre Woods Harvard Forest LTER site, Petersham, Massachusetts, United States - Alteio_BWOrgHeat_Nextera2 ... | reverse complement strand
CTCAGCGGCAAATCGAGTTTTAACCGGTTGCTTGAGTCAAGGACCGGGCCTGTCCTCTGCGGCGATCCCACTGAGGTGCAAGCACCAAAAAGCCGGATGACTCCGGTAGATCCGGAGTGCTCCGGAGGAACGCTGGTGCGCTGAAAGTGGGCACGTGAAGGGCATAAAGGGATGGGCACAGGTGGCCGAGTGGTTAATGGCAGCAGACTGTAAATCTGCCGCTCCTTGGAGCTACGGAGGTTCGAATCCTCCCCTGTGCACCATAAACACAGAGATCAGTGGTCAGAGATCAGAATGACCGCCGATCGAGGTGAAGGGTTTTGAACGCCGGTTCGGATCTGGAGCGGAAATATCGGATTGCTCTGGGACTATATGCTGTGCTGGCGGTGCTGGTGTGGTTTACGATTGGCGAGGGTAAGGTAGAGGTTTTCCACAGGCTTATAGAGGTGCGGTGGATTCCGATTTTTGTCCTCGCGACCTTTGCCTTCCGGACGGTGATGGCGATGCAGGCTGAACGCATCCGGCGGGGCAAATGAGGTTTAAAGGGCTGATGTAGCTCAGTTGGTAGAGCACTCCCTTGGTAAGGGAGAGGTCACCGGTTCAAACCCGGTCATCAGCTCCAGAAATCAGCTTCTAGCCACTAGCTTTCAGCCATTAGCTTGTTTCGGGGCGGTCAGGCGACTTCGCGGACCGGCAAAGTGCAGCTAGAAGCTAAGGGCTAGAAGCTAGAGGCTGTTTTTCGCGGGAGTAACTCAGTGGTAGAGTCACAGCCTTCCAAGCTGTTGGTCGCGGGTTCGATCCCCGTCTCCCGCTCCAGGATCGAGTGGTAGCAGTTCTGAAGGATGGATGGGGACGATGTTTGAGCAGGCGGGAATCGCGGTCACCGACCAGCAGGGTTATGCAAAGTTGCACGCACTGATCGACGCTGTCTTCGATCGCCGGGACGTGGATCAACTGCTGAACCGGGTGACAGGAGCGAAACTCAGGATTCGCGATTTCGAGTTGGTACTGAACCGCGGATTCCTTGGCAAGGAAGCCATCGGTCTTTACAACGCGCTGCCGGTATCGGACCAGGGATTGACGCGCGAGCGGTATTTGAGGCTCGTGGAGCAGGTGCCGAAGGAGCTGCGGCAGCGGTATTTCAAGGCTTACGCGTATTACTGAGAAGCAGGGAACAGGGATCAGAGATCAGCCGAAGCGGCTGCGAGACGCAAGATGAAACTGATCACTGACAACTGATCGCTGACAACTGTTTTGGGGCTGGAGCCGGAACGCCGGCGCCCCGAGGTGGCAACGGGCAGTACGAGCTACGAAAGGGATTCAGGACTTTTATGGCGAAGGAAAAATTTGATCGTTCGAAGCCGCATTGCAATGTGGGGACGATTGGACACATCGATCACGGCAAGACGACGTTGACGGCGGCCATCACCAAGGTATTGCAGAAGCACAACCCGAAGAACACGTTCCGTTCGTTTGACTCGATCGACAATGCGCCGGAAGAGCGTGAGCGCGGCATTACGATTGCGACGGCGCACGTGGAGTACGAGACCAAGAACCGTCACTACGCGCACGTGGATTGTCCCGGCCACGCCGACTACATCAAGAACATGATCACGGGTGCGGCGCAGATGGACGGCGCGATCCTGGTGGTGGCTGCGACCGATGGTCCGATGCCGCAGACCAAGGAGCACGTTCTGTTGGCGCGGCAGGTCGGGGTGCCCTACATCGTGGTGTTTTTGAACAAGTGCGACGCGGTTGAGGACGAAGAGCTGACGGACCTGGTGGAGATGGAAGTGCGCGAGCTGCTTTCGAAGTATCAGTTCCCCGGCGACGATGTGCCGGTGGTTCGGGGTTCTGCCCTGGGCGCGCTGAACGGCGAAGCCAAGTGGGAGGCGCAGATTGACGCGCTGATGGATGCGGTGGACAAGAACGTTCCGCAGCCCAATCGCGCCATCGATCTTCCGTTTCTGATGCCGATCGAAGACATCTTCTCGATCTCGGGGCGCGGCACGGTGGTGACGGGCCGAATCGAGCGCGGCAAGGTGAAGGTGAGCGAGGAAGTGGAGATTGTGGGCTTCCGCGAGACGCGCAAGACGGTTGTGACGGGCGTGGAAATGTTCAAGAAGCAGCTGGACGAAGGCCTGGCGGGCGATAACGCCGGACTTCTGCTGCGCGGCATTCCGAAAGAGGATGTGGAGCGCGGGATGGTGCTGGCCAAGCCGGCATCGATTACCCCGCACACCAACTTCAAGGGCGAAGTTTACGTGCTGAGCAAGGAAGAGGGCGGCCGTCATACGCCGTTCTTCAAGGGCTACCGCCCGCAGTTCTACTTCCGCACGACGGACGTAACGGGCGTGGCGGAGTTGCCAGCGGGCACGGAGATGGTGATGCCGGGCGACAACGTGCAGCTGGTGGTGGAACTGATCACGCCGGTGGCCATGGAGAAGGGCCTGCGCTTTGCCATCCGCGAAGGCGGACGCACGGTGGGCGCCGGTACCATCTCGGAGATCATCAAGTAACAGTCGGCAGACGACAGAGGACAGACGACAGTCAACAGACGAAAGTGTTACGACAGATAGCGAAGGAGTTAAGTCTGTTGGCTGTTCTCTGTAATCTGTCAACTGAAATTCAGTTAGGATAAGAAGATGCGGGAAATTGTGACATTGCAGTGCACTGAGTGCAAGGAACGGAATTACTCGACGACGAAGAACAAGAAGACGACCACGGGCCGTCTGGAGTTCAAGAAGTTTTGTAACCGCTGCCGCAAGCACCAGGCGCACAAGGAAACGAAGTAAAGCAGGGACTAGGGACTAGGGACTAGGGACTAGACGGTGTGGCCGAAATGCTGACACCCTAGCCCCCAGACCCCAGGCCCTATCCCCTGTTTCTAGGGGCGTAAGCTCAACGGTTAAACTGTCGGTCTCCAAAACCGAACTTGGGGGTTCGAATCCCTCCGCCCCTGCCAGGAATTTGTAAGGACGCACAAGGCACGACGCCGGGTGCGAAGGAATAGAGAAGTATGGCTTCGAAGACACCTGTTATGACCGACGAGCAACGTCCGGCGCCTCTAAAACGGCAGGAACCCAGCGCGGTATCGAACTTTACCGGTGGCGTGACCGGCAGTTGGGAAAAGCTCACCCACTTTTTGAGCGACGTGCGCGCGGAGATGCGCAAGGTGGTGACGCCGTCCAGAAAAGAAGTTGAATCAACAACTTCCGTGGTTCTGATTGCGGTGTTCCTCTTTGGGCTGTTCTTCTTTGTGGTGGACACCGTGTTCAACCGTGTAGTGAGCCTGATCCTGCACCGACTGGGAGCGCAGTAAGTCTGCTGCGGCAGGACGTTGCGGCGGACAAGCGAAACGAGATCATGATGGCAGAAGAACTGGAACAGCCCCCCGAGCAGACGCCGCCTGAGCGCAACGAGCGCTTCAAGTGGTACATTCTGCATGCTTATTCAGGGTTTGAGCGCAAGGTGCGGGAGTCGATTGAGAGCCGCATCACGGCGTTTGGCCTGAAGGACCGCGTCGGGCGTGTGATGATTCCGACCGAGCCGGTGACGGAGATCGTCAACGGCAAGAAGCGGACGGTGGAGCGCGTGTTTCTTCCCGGCTATGTCCTGGTGGAGATGGACTTGGACAATAATCTTTGGCATGTCCTGAAGGACACGCCGAAGGTGACGGGCTTTCTGGGCACGGGCGACAAGCCGGTTGCGCTGAGCGAGGAAGAAGTGAGTTCGATCCTCTTCCGCTCGGAAGTTGCCAAAGAGAAGCCGCGGCTGAAGATCAAATTTGAAAAGAGCGAGCAGGTCCGAATCACGGACGGCCCGTTTGCCAACTTCAATGGAGTGGTGGACGAGATTAACGAAGATCGCGAGACACTGAAGGTGATGGTGACGATCTTCGGGCGCTCCACCCCGGTCGAGCTGGAGTTCGGCAAGGTTGAAAAGATTGAGTAGTGCAGCGGTTGGCTATTAGCTTTTAGCTTCTAGCCGGTTTGCTTACCTGGCGAGCGCCGGTTAAAAGGGAACGCTGATTTGTTGCGCACCAAAATTCAAAATGTTGCATGAACAGCTAAGAGCTAATAGCTAGGAGCTCATAGCTGTTTCCGAAGGAACCGAAATGGCACCTCCGAAGAAAGTATCCACGTACGTCAAGCTGCAGATTGAAGCCGGCAAAGCGACGCCGGCGCCCCCGGTTGGCCCCGCGCTGGGCCAGGCGCAGGTGAATATCATGGAGTTCTGCAAGCAGTTCAACGCGCGCACCCAGAACAAGGAGATGGCCGGGCTGATCATTCCCGTGGTCATTACCGTGTTTGCCGACCGCAGCTTCACCTTTGTGACCAAGACGCCCCCCGCGGCCGTGCTGCTGAAGAAGGCTGCAGGCGTGGCCAAGGGCGCCGGCACACCCAACAAGGACAAGGTGGGCAAGGTGACGGAGAAGCAGGTGCGCGAGATCGCCACCCAGAAGATGCCGGACCTGAACGCGGCCAGCGTTGAGGCCGCGATCAAGAGCATCAAGGGCACGGCACGATCGATGGGGATCGAAGTCGTGGCTTGAGGTTTTGGGTTTCGTTTCGACGGCCGCGCCGCAGGTGCGGCCGTTTTTGCATTCGGGTGAAGATTGCTCAGGGTCAAAGTCTTGGGTTCTGGTCCGTGACAGTCTGATCATTGAGACGTGTAGGGAGGCGACCGTGAGAGCAGCAAAGCACCTTGTCATTGCCTTGACCGCTCTTATGGCATTGAGCGGCTCTATGACGAACAGCGCCTATGCCGCGCATGTGCATGGCAAACATCACAAGGGAAAATACTCCCCATACAAGATTGGCAAGAACGTCGATATGTTCGGCGGGAAGTACAAATCTCCCAAAAAGCAAAAGCTTCCCAAGCACTCCTACAAAGCACACTGATCTTCCGCCGATTGCCTGAAAATGCCCTTCCTGATGGGAGGGCATTTTGCTGTCGGGCTGGTTGAGGAGAAGGTGCAATTGGGCTACACCGGGAATCGATCAGGGAAGGGCCCGCATATAGCGAAGATCTTCGACTTCGATGCCCCAGATCACATCGCGCTTGCGCCGGCCGTCTGGAGACCAGCCGTCCCTACGGTAAAAACGGTCGGCGCGGGAGTTCCCCTTGAGGACCCACAACACCGCTTGACGAAAGCCTTCGGCCGCCATGCGAGAGCGAGCGTCGGCTATCAGGGCGACGCCGAAACCCTGTCCCCAGCGATCCGGGTCAATGTAGAGGGCGCATAGTTCACCATCCCCGGGCGGATCGGCGGAAGGCATGAAGGTGGCAAACCCGAGGATCGTCTCGCCGGCAACGGCAATGCGGGTGTGCGGCTTGGCCGGATCGGTGTGAGTGAAATCGTAGCGCGCGGCGCGATCTTCGGGACGGAGCGCGGCGAGGTAGTCGGCGGGAAGGAGTTCGCGATAGGCGACCTGCCACGCGCGGACGTGGACGTCGGCGACGGCAAAAGCGTCGGCGGGGACAGCAGAGCGGATCTGGAAGGACGTGATCAATCGCGCTCCAGGTCTCAGGAATGAAAAGGCCCTCCTGCGGGAGGGCCTTTGTGTCTTTGCCCGCGGTGGCGCCGAATCAGGCGTTGGCAGCGGAGTTATTTCGGCGGGGCGGGGGTGAATGTTTCGCGCCGGCCGCCAGGAGCTGGTTTGGGCTTGGGTTTCGGAGCTTTCTTGACTTCCTTCTTGCCTTTGTCTTTGCTTCCCATGCGTCTCAGTGTGCCATATTCGGGGTCGGCGGGGAAGGCCCGGCGAACCCGAAAGTAAACAGGCGACAACAGAAAAGCAGCAGTTACTTCTTTTCTTCCACAGCGGCATGCGCCAGGTGGTCATGGTTCAGGATGGCGTTGAAGACCAAACCGTACGTGCCGATGGTTTCCCCGCGATAGATTGGGTTGTTGGCGAAGAGCAGCACATTACCCGTCCCAAGATGGGCATCCACGACGATGGCGTGCTCGGCAATCGATCCCGCCTTGTCGAGAAGGCCGGCGAGCAGCATCGACTTGGCCGCGTCGAAGCGCAGGATCACTTCAGGACGGTATTGCGCGGGAATAACGCTGGGATTGTTGCGGATCTGTTCTTCGTTGAGTTCACGGGCCTGCCAGGGCTGCTGTTTGTGGAGCGGCTCGGCTTCGACGGCTTTGCGGCCCAGTGGCTCATCATTTTCTTCAACGGTGCCGCGGCCGGTGGGTCGCTCGGCATAGGGGTCCATGAGGATGCGGCCACCGCCGCGCCCAACGGTGCTCGAGACATTGAAGGCCATGCCGTTGGCGCTCATGACGGGAACATTCAGGTCGTAGCCGTCAGCGATGGGATTATCGCGCGCGACGAAGACCGTGTTGAGCACCGTGCCGACAACGCGCGCGTCGGCCGATGGCGCAACGCTGACGCCGGGCGCCAGCCCCGTATCGATGGCGAACTGCGCGGTGTCTTCGCAGGTGATGAGCAGGCCGCCCTGCTCAACAAATTTGTGAAGGTGCGCAAGGCCGTCGTAGCCGAGACCCGGTCGGACGTCATCGGTGGAGTCGCCGCCGTCTTCGAGGTTCGGCGTCAGTTCAGTCTTCTTCCACGGCATTGGATTGTTCCATTGTGGGATGCCGTTGATGATGTCGGAGGCGGAGACGCGGCTGACAGGGGCAAAGACAATGACATCGTATTTGGAGCGCAGGTCGTCTTGTTTCGCGGCGGTCTGCGTGCTGATGTAGTCGTAAGGCACGCCGGCAGTATCGAAGGCGTAACGCCACCAGCCTTCAGTCTGAGTGGCGAGCCATGTGTGCATGAGGGCAATGCGCGGAGCGGTGACAGCGTGCGTGGCGACACTGGGCGCGGCGGCCAGGCGTATGGCATCGAGCGCCAGATCATGAAGGGCCGCGCCGAGCTGGTCATCGGGCGCATTGGAGATGAGGAGCGAACCGGCAGCGAAATGGTGGCCCTCGGCGTCGAAAGGCTTCTCGGTTGCTTGGAACGATGCGCCCTTCAGCTTGTAGACAAGAGCGAGTAGCGTGGTTTGGCCAGTGTTGGGAACGACGATGGTCGATCCGGAACCGGTGAGTTTGCCGGTGAGGGCCGCGGGATCATCGACGACCTTCATCGGAGCCTTCAGAATTTCGGGGTCGGTAATGCGCGCGACCTTGAGATTGAAGAGCTCGCTGAACGACCAGCCCGTGTCGTCGTAGGGATGCTTCTGGGGGTCGTCGGGCGCCCAATACTGGCGATCGAGAAGGGCATCGGCGACGCGCGAGTAGGGCTGGTCCATGCGCACGACAATGGTGCCGGCGGGAAACTTCTCGGATTTCGGTTTGTCGCCGCGCTTCTCGCCGGGGACACCAGACGTAGCTTCGGAGGTGAGCTGCTGGATTTCGACGTGCTGGCGCTTAAGGGCCTTGAGGAGTTCGACGACACGGTTGGCATGTGCATCGTCGTTGGTAATTGCGTAAGCTGCGGGGCCTTCGAGGCTGGGCTTCTGGATGGACCGCTTGCTCTTGAGGTAGTAGTTCTCAAGGAAATGATGCGTGTGCTGCGAGAAGTAAGAGATGGTGGAGAGCAGCGCCGATTGCTCGTAGTTATTGTTGTTGCGCTGCGACCAGGTAACGATGGGCAGCGGCGGGTTTTGACGATACCAGGTGCGCGAGTACTCTTCGGGCGTGAGGATGCGCTTTTCGGTGTCGGCGCCGCCGTTGCCGAACGTCTCATACAGGCGGCTTATGCCGTTATGCATGCCGGCAAGGAACATCAGGTAGCCGGGGCTCCACGTGTCGAAGTCGCCGTGGGTAAACACGCCTGGCATGCCGAAGGACTGCATCTGCGCGACGTTATTCCAGCCCAGTTCCGCCCACTCATCGGCCAGCAGCGGGTCGACCCACGCATTGTAGGGCCCATCGCCGACGGTGTTGTCGTAGAGGAACGGGACCGACTCATGTAGATCGTGGAGAACCTGCGCGTGCCAGTTGAGATAAGTGTCGAGCACGTTGCGGGTCAGGTCCAGAGTCATGCCCATGGCGTCGCGATTGTTATCGTGTGCAACGTAATGGCCCCAATAGAGGAGGCGCGGATAGTCTTTGCCGGGGTTGGCCTTGTGCCATTTATAGAGGTCGACCATGCGATCGCGGCCGTCGACTTCAACCACCGGCGTGATGAGCACGATCATGTGGGAGCGAATGAACTTGATGTACGGCGCGTCATCGACGGCGAGTCGATAGGCAAGCTCCATGAGAGCCGTCGGCGCACCGGTTTCCGGCGAATGGATGGTGCCCGTGATGTAGTAGACCGGGTAGCTGTGGTCGATCAGATCGCGGGCCTTGGCGTCGTCGAAGCTGATGGTGCGCGGATCGGAGAGTTGCGTGAGGCGCGCGTCGTTCTCCTTGGCGTGCGACAGCAGATCGGGATCGGCGATGGCGGCGGCGATCATCTCGCGGCCCTCTTCCGTGTGGCCGATAGTGAAGACCTTCACGCGTGGACTGCTCGACTCGAGCATGCGGAAGTACTTGTAGACATCCTCAGCGTAGGGCAGAAAGTCGGGTGCCCCGGAGACGTCGCCCAGCACCTTCATGGGCGTGGGCACGGTCTTCGAAGCCGGCAGATAGTCCACCAGCGGCGACAGAAATTGCGGCTCGGTGGTGTATTTGCGAATGTGGTCGGTGTAGGTCTGATCGATGGGCTGGTTGGGATCGCGCGCATAGTTGCTGTTCAAGCTCTGTGATGCGGCGGGCAAAAGGGAGGACAACAGCAAAGCAGGAAGGGCCAGCCTGATTTGATTCATAGACCTCGATCCCAGAGGGGATTGGATTACGCAGGATTCTGCGATGACTCTCCACCATACACAGCGAGGCGTTGGAATTCAATGAGCAGAATGGGACTGGCCGCACCGGCGGTCAGAGCCTTCTTCAGTCGCGGGCGGAGACGGTGCCGGAGAGCCGGCTCGCTTTTACATCGCGCATGGGCGGCTGGCCGAAGAAGCGGCTGTACTCACGGCTGAACTGGCTGGCGCTTTCGTAGCCTACTTCGAAGGCAGCGCTGGCGGCATCGATCCCGTCATTAAGCATGCGCTCGCGCGCCACGTGCAGCCGAAGCTGCTTCTGGTATTGCAGCGGGCTCATCGCGGTGAGCGACCGGAACTGGTGATGCAGCGTGGAAACGCCCATGCGCGCCATGGCTGCGAGTTCTTCAACGCGCAGCGGCTTGGCGTAGTTCATGCGCAGCCACTCCACGGCCTTCGAAGTGCGCTGTCCCTGCTCGCCGAGTGTTGCAATCCCGCGCAGGTGCTTCCCCTGCGGGCTCCGCAGCAGGCGATAGATGATCTCGCGCTGAAGGAGAGGAGCGAGGAACGGCATGTCCTCCGGCGTGTCGAGAAGACTTATAAGCCTCGCGCATGCATCAAGGAGTTCGGCGGAGGTAATGCCAACAGCCATGCCGCGAGCATCGGCCGATTCGTCGCGCAGGTGAAACTCGTGCTGGGAAAGGATCTCGCGGATCGCAGCCATTTCGAGTTTGAGCAAAATACAAAGAATCGGCTCCTTCTCGGTGGCGGTGATGACCTGGCTGACAACGGGCAGATCGACGGAGGTCAGCAGAAAATTCGAGCCATCGCATACGTACACAGCTTTGCACTCCGGGCAGGTGCGGTCGGAGTCCACCATGCACCCGACGGCGGCCAGGTCGCCCGGCTTGAACTTTGTTACCAAAGATCCGACCTTGGTGACACGGCCGACGATCTCGTGCCCGGGAACGCAGGGATAAACCGTGGGCATCATATCGTGCCACTCATCCCGGGCCTGGTGAAGATCGGAGTGGCAGATACCGCAGAACAGTATCTCGATCTGTACGTCGTGGTCGGTGGGCTCACGCCGCTCGATCGCGGCCGGGCCGAGCGGCGTGGTCGCACTGGACGCCACGTATGCCTTCGCTTTGTACATGAAAAGCTCCTTCGCTGGGGATTGCGATGAGCAAACTTGCTCCAAGAAAGACTACGAGACCGGACCGCCGCTCCGGTATCCCGATCCTGCCAATCTCTTGCCTATTCCTGTCAATGCCCGCACTTTTGTGCACAGAATCGTGAATCCCGCGTTAACGTGATCTTGAGGAGAGATTGGATGAGAGCGGCCAGGCCAAGGAATGGCATTGTCGACCAGCAGTTTGTGAGCGCGCGCGCCGAACTGGCTCGCAAGGTTGCTGCCCGTGCAGTCGCGGAAGGCGATACGT
>Ga0206886_1194_pt1 | contig 10233 bp, 7 predicted proteins | sample Alteio_BWOrgHeat_92_FD_152952 | JGI IMG/M metagenome (GOLD analysis project Ga0206886, IMG submission 152952) | Enriched cells from forest soil in Barre Woods Harvard Forest LTER site, Petersham, Massachusetts, United States - Alteio_BWOrgHeat_Nextera2 ... | reverse complement strand
TTAACTCCGGGAAACTACACGCTGCAATTAAGCGCCACCGACGGAGACCCGAATTGCAATCCCACCACGATTACGCAACCCATTCCCGTACAGCCACCTCCGGTGGGGACACTTCCCATCGGCGTCGGCAATTCCGGTTTCAACTGCGCTGGCAATGTCATTCCGGTTACAGCCAACGCTCCGGACTATTACGATCCGAACTCGGTGCAGTTGGACTGGTCGCTGAGCGCGACCGCCGGCAACTCCAAAGGCCTTCAAATGCAAGGGTCGTTTAAGGGCATCAGCGGCGCCAACAAGATACCGTTGGGGAGGGATATGGTGGGATCGATTCCCTACGGTTCACCGCTGGACATAAAAGTCACAGCTTCCGCAGCATTAAAAAGCAACGGACAACGATATCCTTTCGCACAGGGAGAATTAAACACGGGAGGAGTAGACGAAACCTGCTCGTGTTTCGAGACAACGGCGGAGTGGGCGTATGTGAGCAATAACGTCCTGAATTGGGGCGACACCCCCACCGCCATGCTAAAGCTACGCCTGGATCCCGTCTGCAACCAATGGCCGAAGTATCTGAATCAGAATATCGATTTTCAGTCGTATTGGGCTTATGAATACAGCTATGGCGGGAATGGCACTCCTCCCATCTTTAGACACAATTTCAAAGATCAAGGAGGATCCTGGCAGGATCAAACCTACGATGACCCGACACCAACAACAAAAGTCTGTGGGGATGCTGCCAATGATGTCCCATCGGTTAAGGCGATGGGAACCTATACCAGTGATTGGGGAGGTGGCGAGATTCTGATGTTCCAGGGGGGAGGGCCATCGTTTGCTCTTTATTGCTCGGGAAATGAGGCGAGCGTGAGATTGGCTCTGCTCGATTCGAACGGCCCCACGGCTGCGTCCGCCTTGAGTTTTGGAATTCCCCATCATCTCAAGCCAGTGTCGATTCCTTTTCAATTGACGCCGCCGGATTCCGCTTCCTTCAATCACATCACCTCGGTTCCCGTGGTTGTGGCCTTCGGCGCGATGCCGGATGAAAAAAATTATCTGCCGGTGGTTCTTCCCGCTCCGAGCGACCTCGACCCAAAATCAACGCCGGTCCTCTATCGCCGGATTGAAGGCGATGACTGGCGGCCGGTCCCGGCGCAGCGTTTTAACGCTTCACAGATATCAAGCACGCTATTCAACTTTGGAGAATTTCAGGTTTTCGTTCCGGACGCGCCGTCTCCTTCTTTCGCGCCATCGCCGGACATTTCGTTCAAAGCTCTCATCTATCCCAGCTCCGTCGGAAAAGGAGAAAGACCGACGCTCCGCGTGGAAGGCGCCGACTTCAAAAAAATTGTACTGCGTCTCTACGATTCCACCGGACACCTGGTCCGCACGGAAAACGTGGACACAAGCGCTGTAACCGGAAGCGGCGCGAACGCTTACGTGGAGAAAGTTATTTCCGTGGATGGGCTTACGTCGGGTGTGTATCCGGGGCGGGTGGAGATTGAATCCACCGACGGCCGCGCACAGAAGAATGTGTCGGTAGAAATTTCGAATTAAAAACGTCGACTTAAACTTCCGTCACGCTCGCCTTGAGATAATCCCGGTTCATTCGCGCGATCACGTCCTGGCTGATTTCTTTTGGACAGGCGGCGGTGCATTCGCCGATGTTGGTGCAGCCGCCGAAACCTTCCTTGTCCATCTGCGACACCATGGCGAGGGCGCGGCGGGCGCGTTCGGGTTGGCCTTGCGGAAGAAGACCGAGGTGGGAAATTTTGGCGGCAGTGAAAAGCGTCGCGGAGGCATTGGGACACGCCGCCACGCACGCGCCGCATCCGATGCAGGCTGCGGCATCCATGGCGCGATCGGCGTGGGGTTTCGGCACCGGCAAAGAATTCGCCTCGGGCGCTGAGCCGGTGCGCACGGAAACAAATCCTCCCGCCTGGATAATCCGGTCAAACGCGCCGCGATCCACCACGAGATCCTTCAGCACGGGGAACGCGTTCGCACGCCACGGCTCGATGGTGATCGTGTCGCCGTCCTTAAAATGGCGCATATGGAGCTGACAGGCGGTCGTGGCCGGAAGCGGACCGTGCGCCATCCCGTTGATCACCATGCCGCAGGTTCCGCAAATTCCCTCGCGGCAATCGCTGTCGAACGCGATGGGCGCTTCGCCCTTTTGGATCAACCGTTCGTTCAGCACGTCCAGCATCTCGAGAAACGACATGTCGGGACTGATGTCTGCCACGTCGTACTTAACGAGTTGCCCCTGGGCTTTGGCGTCGGGTTGGCGCCAGACAATAAGAGTCAGGTTCACTGATAGCTCCTCTGCGCCAGATGGATATTCTCGAACGTGAGCACTTCCTTGTGCATCAGCGGCGCCTGGTTTTCCCCTTTGTATTCCCACGCCGCCACATACGAAAAATTTTTATCGTCCCGGAGCGCTTCCCCGTCGGGCGTCTGGCTTTCTTCGCGGAAATGGCCGCCGCACGATTCCGTCCGCGCCAGCGCGTCGCGACACATCAGCTCCGCCAGATCGATGAAATCCGCCACGCGGCCCGCCTTCTCCAGCGACTGGTTGAGTTCGTCGTTTCCGCCCAGCACGTTCACGTTCTTCCAGAACTCCGCGCGCAATTCGGGAATGCGTCCGAGCGCGTGCTTCAAACTTTTTTCGGTGCGCGCCATGCCGCAATCGTCCCAGACGATTTTTCCCAGCTCTTTGTGGAAGGAATCCACCGTTCGTTTTCCGCGGATACTTAAAAATCGTTTGATCTGTTCGGTCACCGCTTTCGTCGATTCCTGAAACGCGGCGTGATCGGCCCCCACTTTTGCACTCTTGGATTTCGCCAGATAATCACCGATGGTGTAAGGCAAAATAAAATAGCCGTCGGCCAGGCCCTGCATGAGCGCGCTCGCCCCCAGACGGTTGGCGCCGTGATCCGAGAAATTGGCTTCTCCGACGACAAACAAACCCGGAACGTTGCTCATCAAATTGTAATCGACCCACAGGCCGCCCATCGTGTAGTGGATTGCCGGGTAGATTCGCATCGGGACTTTGTTGGGATCCTCTCCCGTAATGCGGTTGTACATATCGAACAGATTTCCGTACCGCTCGCGAATGACGGCCGCCCCCAAACGTTTGACGGCGTCCGAGAAATCGAGATAAACGCCGAGGCCGCCCGGCCCCACGCCGTGCCCCTCGTCGCAGACCTGTTTCGCGTTGCGCGACGCCACGTCGCGCGGCACGAGATTTCCATAACTCGGATATTTTCTCTCAAGATAGTAATCGCGATCGGCCTCTGGAATCTGATCGGGAGAACGATCGTCCCCCTTTTTCTTGGGAACCCAGATGCGGCCGTCGTTCCTCAGAGATTCGCTCATGAGCGTCAGTTTGGATTGGTGATCGCCGCTCACCGGAATGCATGTCGGATGGATTTGCGTGTAGCACGGGTTGGCGAAGTACGCGCCCTTTTTGTGAGCGCGCCAGATCGCGCTCGTGTTGCATCCTTTGGCGTTGGTGGAAAGATAAAAAACATTGCCGTATCCGCCGGTGCCAAGCACCACCGCGTCGCCGACGCGGCAGTCAATTTTGCCCGTGACGAGATCGCGTGTGACGATGCCGCGCGCGCGGCCGTCGATCACGACCAGGTCCAGCATTTCGGTGCGCGGAAACATTTTCACGTTGCCAAGTCCGATCTGACGCGACAACGCGGAATAAGCGCCGAGAAGCAATTGTTGCCCCGTCTGGCCACGCGCGTAAAACGTGCGCGACACCTGCGCTCCGCCGAACGAACGGTTGTCCAGGTAGCCACCGTACTCGCGCGCGAACGGCACGCCCTGCGCCACGCACTGATCAATGATGTTCACGCTCACCTGCGCCAACCGGTAAACATTGGATTCGCGCGAGCGGAAATCCCCGCCCTTGATGGTGTCGTAGAAAAGCCGGTAGACGCTGTCTCCGTCGTTCTGATAATTCTTCGCGGCGTTGATGCCGCCTTGCGCCGCGATGGAGTGGGCGCGGCGGGGACTGTCCTGGAAGCAATAACATTCGACGTTGTAACCAAGCTCCGCGAGAGAGGCCGCCGCCGAGGCGCCGGCCAATCCGGATCCCACCACGATCACGGTGTACTTGCGCTTGTTGGTGGCGTTGACGATCTTGAGTTCGTCCCGATGACGTTCCCACGCGGTTTCAAGCGGGCCGGAAGGAGCGTTCGATTTCAATTCCATAATTTTTTCATCAAAGCCGGATGATCCGCACGAGCACGCTGAGAGGAATCAAGCTGTAACCTCCCGCGATCGCGATCGACGCTCCGACGGCGAATCCACGACGGAGCCGGTTGTATTTGGGATGGTTGAGCCCCAACGTCTGGAACATGCTGGAAATTCCGTGATGGAGGTGAAAACCCAGCGCCACCATTCCAAGAACATAGAGCAACGCAACCGGCCACGGAAAACCCAACGCGACATTGGCGTACACATTGCGATGGTTAAATCCGGGAAGTGTCCAGCCAAAGGTGAGATGGGTTAAGTGATAGAGAATGTAGAGACCGAGGAACACGCCGCTCCAAATCATGAACAGCGACGGCGTCGTGGCCTGAATCGTTGTGTGCTGCGCATAGGGAATGGAGCGGCTGGCGCGATTGCGGCGCGTCAGTTGAACCGTCGCCACGATATGGAGAACAATCGACACCAGCAACACGGCGCGCGCGACCCACAACAAACCATGCGTGCCATTGTGAAGAAAATCGGCGTATTCGTTGAACGCGCGCGCTCCCAAAAAAACCTGCAGATTCCCAAGCAAGTGTCCGATCACGAAGACGAACATGATCAGTCCCGTGAGCGCGACCACGATTTTCTTTCCGATGGTGGAATTCCAAAATCGCATGCGGTTGTTTATTGAATGGACCCCAACACCTCGTCGACGTGGCCGGTGACGCTCACTTTGGGATAAATTTTCGCGATCTTGCCCTGCGGATCGATCACGAGCGTGGTTCGCTCAACACCCATGTATTTTCGTCCGTACATGCTTTTCTCTTTCCACACGCCGTAGGCTTCAAGAACTTTCTTCTCCGGATCCGCCAACAGTTGAAATGGCAGTCCGTATTTCTTCCTGAATTTCGCATGGGATTCCACCGCGTCACCGCTCATGCCCAGCACCACCGCGTTTTTTTTGCTGAAATCTTTTTGCTGATCGCGGAAATCGCACGCTTCCTTGGTGCAACCCGGCGTGTCATCCTTGGGATAAAAATACAACACCACGTTCTTGCCGCGAAAGTCTTTCAAGGAAATTTCTTTCCCTTCGTCATTCTTGAGTTTGAAATCGGGAGCCTTGTCGCCAACGGCCAGCATGAACCCTCCTTAGCTCTTCACGGATTTGGACAAAACACCGGCCGGAAGCTGCGAAGCCGCCGCCGCGTCAAGAAGCCAGACCAATTCCCCGTCGACCGGCAGAATTCCCTGCGCGGGATATCGGCCGGAAGCTCCGTCCTGGAAAATTTCCTTGAGGATGGACGCCTTGCCCTGGCCGGCGCACAGAAACATCACGTGACGGGCGGCGTTCAGCGCCGGAAACGTCAGCGTGATGCGATCGGCGCCGAGCGAGGGAACGCGCTGTCCCACCACCCAGCGCCGGGTTTCGTTCAACGCCGGCGTGCCGGGAAAAAGAGACGCCGTGTGCCCGTCATCACCAACGCCCAGCATGACAAAGTCAAACCGCGGCGCGGGCTCTCCTCCGACGACAATTTCATGAAGGGTTTTTTCGTAGGCGGTGGCGGCGTCCGATGGAGATTCCATGTCCGCGGGAATCCGGTGAATGCGGTTGGGAGAGATCGGTACGTGCGACAACAGGGCTTCCTGCGCCGCGCGAAAGTTGCTGTCCGCGTGGTCCGGCGGAACACAACGCTCGTCTCCCCAGAACACATGGGTTTTGGACCACGGCAAGCGGTCGCGATGGCTGGGTTGCGCCAGCAGGGCGTATAACTGGTTCGGCGTTTTTCCGCCCGAGAGAACCCACAGGAAACGATCGCGCGCGCGGACCGACTCCTCCGCGGCGTTCACGATCCGATGGGACGCGGCTTCAAGAAAGGCGTCCTGGGATTTTTCAATAACGATGAGGGCCATCTAGGAAACGACCTTGGCCGTGACCTGCGCCACGACCTTCTGCAGCGCCGCCAAGCCCTTGTCGAGATCGTGCAGATGCAGCCGGAGGGCGCGCCGATGATGCTTGGCGAGCGCGCTCATATCGCCCAACGCCTGCGCTTCCTTCAACACGCTAAACGAATACGCCTGACCGGGAACGGGCACATCGAGATCATCGTCGGCGGTAATCTGAATGAACACGCCGTTGTTGTCGCCGCCCTTGTGAAGCTGGCCCGTCGAATGCAGAAAACGCGGGCCAAAACCGATGGTGGTCGCCACATGCCGTGCGACGAGAATATTTTTTCGGATCGCTTGCAGCGCCGCCTCGTTGCGGGCGTTGCGTTCGATATAAGCCAGGATCGCCACGTAATCGCCGGGCCGCGTCTGGTCGAGCAGTCGGCGGATCGTCTCTTCCAGGGTGGGACCCGTGCCGGTGCCGTTCATGGAAAACACCGCAACGCCGCCGTCTTCGAGAACGGGCGTGGCCTCGGTGAGATTGCCGGTGTCACGGTAGCGCTCCAGATATTCGCGGGTGAGATCCTTCGATTCCTGCACGTTCGGCTGATCAAACGCGTCAATGCCGATCCACGCGCCCGCGATCGCCGTGGCAAACTCCCAGCGAAAAAATTCCGCCGCAATATCGACCTTGGCGGGAACGTGAATGCGAATCGTCGGATGACCGGCTTTTTTGACAGCGCGCAAGGTGGCCGCAATTTTGGGATCCGGCCTGGTCTCAATGGCGACGAACACGCGGTCCGATCCGTAAACGTCCGCGGGCACCGCGGGCTCGGATTCCACTGGGACAATTCCCTTGCCTTCCTTGCCGGTGCTCTCGGCGATGAGCTGTTCCGCCCAGGTCGCGAAGGACGCGATGTCTTTGGAAAGAAGAAACGTCACCTTGTTGCGCTTGGCCGCGGCGAGCACGCCAAGCGCGGCTCCCAGCTGCGCGCCGGGATTTTTTGACGCCGTCACAAACGCCGACGTCGCATCCGCCATCGATGTCGCGGAGTCGAGAAGTTCTCTCACGTTGATTCCCATGAGCGCCGCCGGCAGCATTCCGAAGAACGACAGCGCGGAATAGCGCCCGCCGATGTCCGGCGGATTCAAAACAACATGCCGGAATTTCTTGTCCCGCGCGGTTTTTTCCATCGAGGTGCCGGGATCGGTGATGGCGATAAAATTATCGCCGGCCTTGGCGCCTTTCTTTTTTCGGACTTGCTCGTAGAAGTACGCGAGGAAGGCGTTTGGTTCGGTGGTGGATCCGGATTTGCTCGACACGATGAAAAGCGTTTTCTCCGGCTTTGCCCGTGCCGCGCGCGACTTCACCGACGCCGGTTCGGTGCTGTCGAGGATGGCCAGGTCGGGATAGCCGGCCTTTTTTCCAAACGTCAGCCGCAACACTTCGGGACACAGGCTCGATCCGCCCATTCCAAGCAGAAGCGCGTGCGTGAATTTCGCCTTGCGAACATCGGCCACGATGTCGTTCACCTGCGCCAGCCGACGGCGAACCTCGCTTGTGACCGTCAACCAGCCGAGCGAATTCTTGATGATGATCTTGTGCGCTTCCTCATTTTTCCAAAGGGTGGCGTCTTTCTGCCAAACCCGTTCCACCCATTTTTCCTGATCCTGGCGTTTCAGGGCGTTCTTCCATTCCTGCGTGTAGCGGCCCAACTCAAAAGTGACACGGGCGCTTTCCGTTCCAAGAAGAATTTCACGCTTGGCGCCGATGCCGCGCAACAATCCGTCGAAGGAAGCTTCAAACGATTTGATTCCTTCCAACTGGAGCTGACGCAGGGACGCTTCGAAATCAATGCCGAGTGACGCCAGCGACGCGATGTCCGCTTTGGCCTCGTCGACACCGCGCGCCAGCGTGGGCGCTACAAAGCCGTGATCACGAAACGCGTCCGCGGTTTGTGGCGGCATCGTGTTAACGGTATCGGGACCGATCAGTTCGTTTATGTAGACGACGTCGGAAAGACGTTTGTCCTTGGTGCCGGTCGACGCCCAAAGCAAGCGCTGAGCCTGCGCGCCTTTGGCTTTCAATTTTAACCAGCGATCCGAGGCCGTCACGCTTTGATAATGCGCGTAGGCCAGCCGCGCATTGGCAATGGCCGCCCGATGCAGAAGTTTTTTTGACGCGTCCGCCTTTTCACCGCCAGCCGAGATAAAAGCGTCCAGCTGTTTGTCGATGATCGTGTCCACGCGGCTCACAAAAAAGCTGGCCACAGAAGCGATCTTTGAAATCGGCGCGCCTCTCTTCACGCGTCGCTCCAGTCCGCGGAGATACGCCTCAAGCACGACTTTGTAATCATTGAGGGAAAACAACAGCGTTATATTTATGTTGAAACCCGCCGCGGTGAGTTCCTCGACGGCCGGCACGCCGGCCGCCGTGCCCGGGACTTTGATCATCAGGTTGGGGCGTTTTACCAGCTGGGCCAGACGCTTCGCTTCCATCACGGTGTCCGCCGTGTTGTTGGCGAATTTGGGCTGGACTTCAAGACTCACGAATCCGTCGGTCCCGTTGCTGGAACGATACACCGGTTCGAGAATGCGGGTGGCCATGCCGATGTCTTTGGCGGCAATGGCGTCGAAAATTTGCTCGTTGCTTTTTTTCTGGCGCGCCATCGATTTGATTTCCCCGTCGTAATCGTCTCCCGCCGTGATGGCTTTTTCAAAAATCGTCGGATTGGACGTCATGCCGCGCAGGCCGTCCTCCTCCACATATTTTTTCAAGGCGCCGGAGGTGATCAGTTCGCGCCGGATGAAATCGAGCCAAAAGCTTTGCTTCTCGGACCAAAGTTCAACAAGGTGATTCATACACAGCTCCTATATATATTACGGGATCAGTCTTTTGAAACGTCGTTTGCCGACTTTGAGGACCGTCGGCTCCGTGATGGAAATTTTTTCTCCGACGGCCACCCGCCGCCCCCCCAACTGAACGCCGCCCTGCTCAATCAACCGCCGCGCCTCGTTCTTGGAAGGCGCCAGAGCGGTGGCGATCAAGAGATCCACCGCGTCCATGTTGCCCGCGGTGAGACGGAAATCATCCATCTCCTCGGGTTCTTCTTTTTTTGAGAACACCTTCTCGAAATTCGCCAGCGCTTCGGCACCGACGGATTCGCCATGAAAACGCGCCGTCAGCCGTTGCGCCAAATTCTTTTTGGCCGCCATGGGATGCAGCGCTTTCATGTCGGCCACGTTTTCTTCCGTCAAAAGTTCGTAATACTTCCACATCAATTCATCCGACACGGACATGATTTTGCCGAACATCTCCGCCGGCGCGTCTTTGACTCCGACATGATTGGCGTAGGTCTTGGACATTTTACGAACGCCATCCAATCCCTCGAGCAGCGGCATCGTCATCACCACTTGCGCTTCCTGGCCCGCGTCTTTCTGCATCTCGCGTCCCATCAACAAATTGAACAACTGGTCATGCCCCCCAAGTTCCACGTCGGCTTTGACGGCAACCGAATCATACCCCTGAAAAAGCGGATACATGAGCTCCAGCATGGAAATTGGCTGGCCCGCCGCGCGGCGCTGGGAAAAATCGTCCCGCTCCATGAGTTGCTGAACGGTGTGCCGGCGCAACAACGATCGCGGCAGAAACGCGGGGTTCGCGCGATCAAACAAATCATAAAGCCATTCCCCGTTGTAGCGAACTTCGGTCTTCTCCTTATCGAGCACCTTGAACACCTGATCTGTATACGTTTCGATGTTGCGATTGATCTGCTCCTCTGACAAGGGTGGCCGTGTGGAATCGCGACCCGAGGGGTCCCCAATCGCCGCCGTAAAGTCTCCGATAATAAAAACCACCTGATGGCCCAAATCCTGAAACGTACGCAACTTGCTCAGCACCACGGTATGGCCGAGATGAATGTCCGGCGCGGTCGGATCGACGCCCAGCTTTACGCGCAAAGGACGGTCCTTGGCAAGTTTGGCGGCGAGTTCCTGTTCGGAAACAACGCGGGTCACGCCTCGCAAAAGGCGTTTGAGTTTTTCTTCCGTGGTGGTCATGAGTGGGAATGTGAGATTGGGAAAATAAACCTCCCTTTGATTATATACATAACCGAAACACCCTGGCCGCTTCCGATTTCCGTCGAAGGC
>Ga0206886_1192_pt1 | contig 10324 bp, 6 predicted proteins | sample Alteio_BWOrgHeat_92_FD_152952 | JGI IMG/M metagenome (GOLD analysis project Ga0206886, IMG submission 152952) | Enriched cells from forest soil in Barre Woods Harvard Forest LTER site, Petersham, Massachusetts, United States - Alteio_BWOrgHeat_Nextera2 ... | reverse complement strand
TTTCCCACATAGGCTGCTTCTATGACCGTGCTGGGCAGCAGTTGGTGCTGAATTGAGAAGTTGTAGTTTGCGTAGTTCGGCACCTTGAAAGTTGGATTGCCAGTGGCCGTGAGTCCGTTGGGTCCCAAGGATACGGAGGTCGCTCCACCCTTGATGTTGTCGAAGGCGCCGTTGACGATGGTTGTCCTCTGCGCCAGCGGTGGATTACCGAAGGCGTTCTGTTCCCAGATGCCGTCGAGCAAACGATCGTAAAAGATGCCGAAGCCGCCGCGCAGCACGGTTTTTCCCCGGCCGAGGAGGTCATAGGAGAATCCGATACGGGGTGCGAAGTTTGCGTTGTAGTTGGGGTTGACATAGGCACCAAACGGCGAGCAGGTGACCATCTGCGAGATTGCCTGCGCCGCCGTACAAGCAGCTCCCTTGGGGAAGATGATGCCGTTGGTGTAGGTGGCAGGAATCAGCGGAGCGTTCTCGACCATTTGCCCGGAGACAAAGTTGCCGGCGTTCGAGTCAGTGCTGGCATTGCCGCCGTCTATTTGCGGGGCCAACTGCGGACTGAAGTATTTGGGATCGAAGTTCGACAGCGTGTTCTTTACGTCGGTCACAGAGGGCAAACGGCTCCATCGCACGCCCAGGTTGAGGGTGAACCGGTGATTCACCTTCCAGTCATCCTGCACGTAGGCCTCGGTGTTTACAAAGTGCAGGTCGGGGATTATGTCAGGCAGGGTTTGGGTAAACGAAGCGACGTTGCCCACCAGGAAGTCGCCCCATGAATTGAAGCTGAAGTTCGGTTCTCCGTTCACAGCGTTTTCGGTCTTGATCATCTGCTGGATCTCGAAGCCGAAGCGCAGCGTGTGCTTGCCGAGGCTGAACGCGAGATTGTCGAAGTATGTGCGGTCAAGGTTCCGCTCCTTCCATGGCGCCGAGCCGGCATTGAAGCCGGTCACACCGGTGATGGAGACTGCCGGCACCTTGCCATAGGGGTCAGGAGACCACTGGTTTGTAAGCGAGCTGTTGATCGAAGACGAGGTGGCGAACTGACCGCCCTTGATAGCTGAGTGGTACTCCCCCTGGGACCAGACGAACTCGAATTCATTTACGATCTTGGGATTGATAGCGTAGGTCAGATTGCCCACAATGTTCTTTCCGGGCGAATCGACGAGGGTGTCCACGAGGCCTGGATAGTTGGAGCCTGCCCAGAGGCCTTCGGGATTGTCCACCGGCATGACGTCGTTCATGTATCGCGCGTAGAAGTGGATTTTGTCGGTGAAGTAGTGATCGACGCGCACAATGTCGTCGCGGAAGTTGTTCTGCGCCGAGTAGGAGAACTGGTAGTTGGATCCACTATTCGCGGCAAACTTGCTAAACACGTTCGTGAGATACACCTGCGAGTTCTTGCTGTAGCAGCTGGAGGAGATCTGCGTGGTGTTCGAGGCCGCATCGTAGGTTGCGCAGCCCGCGGGCGCCGCGGTGAAATTGCCCGAGACAACGCCGCTAAGCATGGCTTGCGAAGGCGCCGGCATGCTATCGCCGCCCGGCGTGCTCTGCTTGCGCCATTCCTCCGACCAGAAGAAGAAGGTCTTCTTGCGGTCGGCGTTGTAGCCATGGGGGATGAAGACCGGACCGCCGATGGTATACCCGTATACGTTGTGATGGTTCACGGGATTTTTATTCGGCGCGTTGTTCTCTGCCTCAGTTCGCTTGTTAAACCATTCGTTGGAATCGAGAGCAGTATTGCGCACGAACTCATAGGCGTTGCCATGGAAATCGCTGGTGCCGGCCTTGGTGGCAACCAGGACCTGGCCGCCGCCGGAGCGTCCGTAACCGGCGTCGTAATTGCCGCGCTGCAGGGTGAATTCCTGGATGGCGTCGATATTGGGCGCGTTGATGACGGTGCCGTTGGATCCCGAGTCGTTAATGTCTGCGCCGTCGATGGTCCAGTTGTTCGCCGTCGGGCGCGCGCCGTTCACCGACATGGCCGTGTTTCCAGCGCTGGTTTCATCGCCCATCTGGTTCACGACACCGGGCTGCAGTGTGACCAGTTGCTGGAAATTGCGGCCGGCAAGTTCGAGCTCGCGAATCTGCTGGCCGGTGATCGTACCAGCCTGAGAACCGGTCTCCGTATCGATGGCAATGGAAGCGGCCTCCACGGTCACCGTTGTGCTGGTGGCGCCGGGCCGCAGTTCGATATTGAATCCGCGTTTCTCGGCTACATTCAACACAATTTCTTTGGCGAGGAATTCCTGGTAACCTGTCAGCCCCACCTTGACTGTGTAGGTGCCGGGCGGAAGATTGGTCACAACATAGTTGCCCGTTCCATCGGACTGGACAACCCGCTGGCCGCCGTTCACCCCGTTCTCGGTCACCGTGATGAGGGCATTCGGGACCACCGCGCCAGAACTATCCGAAACTGTGCCGCTCAGGGTCGCCGAGAGCTCCTGGGCGGGCAATTGTAATGTGCCTATCGCGGCGAGAGCCAACGCCCCTGCCAAAAGAACAAAATGCCTTGCTTTGATGATTGCGCGTGAACAGAAGCCGGCAATTGTGCGTGTGCCGGATTGGGTGTGCGAATGCATCAGCCTCACATCGAAGGTGTTCATTGAGCCTCCTTTTCAAATCTCGGGATCCCGCTACACGAATGACGCCGATCGTCACGCCGTGAAAGGGGAACTTCTCTACAACGTCGGGTACGAACTTCGAACCAGAAAGTCGTTGGTACTGAGCCTGGGTTGGGGGAAGCGGAGTGATGGAGTGGACCTGAAAACCGACCCCACTCCGACTAGCGCTGTGAGCAAGTGATTGCGGGACCCGAAGTTAGTCGGGAAGGGCATGCGAGCCGTCGTTTCGCCCCAATTTCTCCTCCCGACAGCGGTTTCAAGAAAGATAGGTGGAGGGCCTGGATTTTGCAAGCAAAAAATGATCGTTTCCCGTGAATATGATCAACGACTAGGTAATAAACAGCACTATTTGCTCACTATCAGGCGTACTAAATCGGTTTTAGGGATTAAAGACCGACATGCCCTGAATGGAAGGGCCTGGTCAGCGTTGGAGTGTCAATTGACCGACGCGGGGGGCTCAGGCGCGAATTGTTCTGATTCCTACCCGTTCGTACGCGCACAGCGCTTCGATCGATGCTCCTGTATCCGTAATCAGGTAGTGGATCTCGGAGAGAGGGCAGATGAATGCCTGGCCGACTCGACCCAATTTGCTTGAGTCGGCAACCACGATTACCTGCTTGGACTGCTTGAGCATCTTGCGGTAGACCAAGGCCTCCTCGGTCTCAAGCGAGGTGACGCCCCGTTCCGGATCAAGACCTGTGACGCTAAGAAATAGTCGATCCATGTACACGTCATTCAAGAAGGCCAATGCTGCATGGCCTGTAAGGGAAAACGACCACGCCCACGGAACGACGCCGCCTGTGAGGTAGGTCCTGATTCCCGGCTGATTGCACAACTCCATGCCAATGTTGATTGCGTTGGTAATGATCTTGATGTCGCGCCGGTGGCGCAGGCTGCGCCCCACATAAGTGGTTGTGGTTCCAGCGCTTAAGCCTACGGTGTCATTAGGTTGAACCAACTCCGCTGCGGCCAGCCCGATGCGCCGCTTTTCGGCCGCGCATCGCTGCTCGCGGGCCAGAAATGAGCTGTCGAACCGGAAAGGTTCGTACAGAAGCGGTTCGACCAGCGTGGCCCCGCCGTGCGTGCGCCGAATCAGGCCCCGGTTCTCCAGCCGGGCCAGATCCCGGCGAATACTGGGGGCGGATGAGCCTGCAACAGACAAAATCTCTTCAATACTTGCTGAACCTGTCCGGAGCAGAAATTTGAGGATCTGCTCGGAACGGATACTTAACTTGTCCGCCATTTTCCACCCGATCTTGCAATTGCTTCAGTTTTCTGACTGTGAGGCCCGACCACAAAGACTAAACCGGAAAACAGACAGCGCTCAAGAGAATTCGTTTTTTTGATCATTTTGACATTATCTGATCGTTTCTGGTTCGCAGGACCGGTGCGGTCGGGCAGGGTGTATCGTTGGATTGAAGGGGACTACGGAGGTCCAATGACAACCGTAAGCATGTCGTCGACAGAGCAATACCTGGGGAACGGGGCAGAGGATCTTCTCAGTTTCAGCAGTCCGAAGATCTCCAAAGAGAGGCTTCACCTTCCCGGGCCGGACTTCGTTGACCGGATCTTTCTTTCATCCAACAGAAACCTGCGCGTTCTCGCCAACCTGCAGCGAATGTTCAATCACGGGCGCCTCGCTCGCACGGGCTATCTTTCGATTCTTCCCGTCGACCAGGGCATCGAGCATTCAGCCGGGGCGAGCTTTGCCAAGAATCCCGACTATTTCGACGCTGAGAACATTGTGAAACTGGCGATGGAGGCGGGATGCAACGCGGTTGCGTCAACATTTGGCGTGCTTGGAATCGTTGCCCGAAAGTATGCTCATCACATCCCCTTCATCGTAAAAATCAATCACAACGAACTGCTGACATATCCCAATAAATTCGACCAGATTCTCTTTGGAACCGTGCAGGAAGCCTACGACATGGGCGCCGCCGCGGTCGGAGCCACCATCTATTTTGGATCGGATCAGGCCGACCGGCAGATTGTGGAAATTGCTCAGTGCTTTGCGCATGCCCATGAGCTGGGAATGGCCACTGTGCTGTGGTGCTATCTCCGCAACCCTGCTTTTAAGAAGGACAAAGACTACCACCTTTCAGCCGACTTGACGGGCCAGGCGAATCACCTCGGTGTGACCATTCAGGCCGACATCATCAAACAGAAGCTTCCTGAGAACAACGGTGGTTATCTCGCCCTCAATACGGGAGACTCTTCCTACGGCAAGCTCGACAAGCGCATCTACTCCGAGCTCACCAGCGATCACCCCATTGATCTCTGCCGGTACCAGGTGGCCAACTGCTACATGGGTCGCGCAGGGCTGATCAATAGCGGCGGCGCTTCCGGAGCTGACGATTTCGCCGAGGCGGTGAAGACATCGGTGATCAATAAGCGAGCCGGCGGCATGGGGCTGATCTCAGGCCGTAAAGCATTCCAGCGTCCGATGCAGGATGGTATTCGACTGTTCCACGCCATTCAAGACGTCTACCTGGACTCCAAAATCACCGTAGCTTAATAGCCTTCAGCGCTCTCCACCTTCGGCCGGCTTCCTCATGAATGGAGCTGGCCGTTTGCGTTTCTAGTGCGGCAAATCGTACAAAAAAACTGACCATCGGGAATAATCGCCAACCAAGGCTGTTCTATCAGCAGACGACGGTTTTTTCGAAAACCGGTGCGATGGAGGAACTGTGAGCGCAACTGATGAACGGTCTGACAATCTAGCCCATATCAGCAGAGAAGGAGAGTCCGCGGATATTGGATCTGATGGGATTGATCGCCGCGGGTTTCTGAAATGCATGGCGTGGGCGGGTACCGGGCTGGTTTGGACCTTCGCCGGCGGTGTTCCCACCTCCTACGCGCTTGGACGACCTTCGCACGAGGCCGGCGCATCTGATTTCAGTTTTGTGCAAATCAGCGACAGTCACATCGGGTTTAACAAACCTGCTAATGCAGATGTGACCGCAACGCTCCAGGCCGCCCTGGACAGAATCGACGGCGACTCCAATCAGCCTGATTTTCTCCTTCACACCGGAGACCTCACGCACGGTTCAAAGCCGGCCGAATTTGATACTCTCGCGCAACTGATCGGAGCCCGCAGACAAGTCTTCTACGTCCCCGGTGAGCACGATACCTCCGTTGATGACGGCAAGACATTTCTCGATCGCTACGGGAAGGGAACTAAAGGATCAGGCTGGTACAGCTACGATCACAAAGGCGTTCACTTCATTGGTCTCGTCAACGTCGTCCAGTTGGAGGGTATGGGAAAACTCGGCCAGCCGCAATTGGAATGGCTCAAGCAGGACCTCAGTGGATTGAAGAGCAGCACTCCCATCGTCGTCTTTGCGCACATACCTCTTTGGGCAATCTATCCAGACTGGGGATGGGGCACTTCTGACAGCGAGCAGGCTTTGGCGCTACTGCGCCGTTTCGGCTCGGTCTCGGTCCTGAACGGGCATATTCACCAGATCATGCAAAGAGTGGAGGGCAACGTAACCTTTCACACCGCCATGTCGACGGCATTCCCGCAACCCGCCCCGGGCACAGCACCCTCCCCCGGGCCTCTAAAGGTACCAGCCGAAAGACTTCGCGATGTACTCGGTATCACCCATGCACATTTCATCGCTCAAAAGCACGATCTCGCTGTCGTTGATTCGTCGCTGGCGGGCGCCCCGGTGCAGGGCGCCTAGATTGTCCGCGATGAAACCGGCCACGATTGCACTGGCGCTCGGATGCTTGTCTGTGGGCAGCATCGCTCTTTCGGCGATTCATCCCTGGGGAAACCCACGCGAAACAACCGGGATCAATCCACCGCTTCTGGAGAACAGCGAAATACCAACCGAGGTTCACAGCATCCTGGAGACGAAGTGTGGTGACTGCCATTCGGAGCGAACCAGGTATCCGGTCTATAGTCGTCTGGCGCCCGTCTCGTGGATGCTTGACCGCGACGTACAAATGGCGCGGCGAGCGCTCAACATGTCTCGATGGCGGGACTACAGCACAGTCGATCGGATCAGCGCGTTAACCAAGATTGCCTCGGAGGTTCACAACGATCAAATGCCGCCGCGACGCTATCTGCTCATTCATCCCCTGGCTCATCTATCTCCGGCAGAGCAACAACGGGTATACGACTGGGCCAGGTCGGAGCGGAAGCGGCTTCGGGCCGATTCCAGCAATAGCTCTGATCAACCTTCGGTCCCGTTCGAGGCAATCCATCCATGAAGTATTCCTCATATCTGATGAAAACGCACCAACACGCGGTAATCTCGATCGGTCTGATCGGCGGCTTCTTGATTCTGTCGGCGTTGGCAGCCGCCACTCTGGTGACTGTCGTACCGGTGAGCGCCAATACTGGAGACCCAAGCCGCGGCAAGGAACTTTTCCAGAAAAGGTGTGGCGGCTGTCATTCACTCGATTCCGATAAAGAAGGACCGCGGCTCAGGACTGTTTACGGCCGAAGATCGGGAACCATCTCCACGTTCAAGTATTCACAGGGTTTGAAATCGGCGACAGTGCAATGGGACGCGAACTCGCTCGACAAATGGTTGACGAATACTGAATCGGTGATTCCCGATAACGACATGGACTTTCGGGTGCCACAATCCGACGAACGTGCTGATATCATCGAGTACCTGAGAGTCACCGCTGGCAAGTAGCGCGGCGACCTCACTACACGCGCCGCCGGATGATCAAAATGGACGCTGAGCTTTTCGAGGGTGCGGCTCTTCCGCTCTTCGACCAACTCTATAATCTCGCTTACTGGTTTTCCGGGAATCGTGCTGACGCCGAAGATCTCGTACAGGAGACCTATGCCAAAGCGCTCAAGGCCATCGATTCCTTCCAGGAGGGAACTAACTTCCGCGCGTGGATGTTCCAGATCCTCAGAAATACCTTTCTGACCTCGCGCAGCGGTCTCAAGGCACAAAACACGGTTTTCCTCGAGGACGAAGAAGGCGCGGAAGCATTCTTGGCCCACTCCGTCACGCCCGAGCTTGTTGCGCTGCAACTCGAAAATTCTCAAGCGGTGATCGATGCGATTTCCGCTCTACCCATTATCTATCGCGAGGCCGTTCTGTTATGCGACATGGAAGAAATGACTTATAAGGAGATTGCACAGGTGCTCGCGGTGCCAATCGGAACTGTCATGTCGCGTCTCTCCCGTGCAAGAAACCTGCTTAAGCAGGCATTGGCTATCGACCCGGCAAGGAGGTCGCCGCATGAAGTGTGACTCCGACTCCGAAATGATCAACGCCTATCTGGACGGTGAGTTGTCTATGGAAAACGCTGCCGCGGTCCAGGACCACCTGAAAACCTGTCCGCTCTGCTCCGCCCATGTCGCGGAGACGGCCCGATTGCAGCGCGCTCTGCGCCGCGTCCGAACTCAGTTCACGCCGAGTGTCGAATTCCGGAAGCGCGTGCAGAAGCAAATACGGCCTTCCCGACGCTCGACCTGGTTTTTACCATGGGTGCCTGCCGCTGTTGGTTTGGTTGCATTGGTTCTTATTCTCGTTCTCGGAGTAGGCCATGACCGCTCCGCGAATGCCATCGCAGAGATGGCTGACTTGCACGTCAACGCTCTCGCCAGCGCCAATCAGGTTGACGTGGTTTCGTCAGACCGGCACACCGTAAAACCATGGTTTCAAGGGAAAATTCCGTTCACCTTCAACCTGCCTGAATTCGGCGGGACGAATTTTACCCTCATCGGTGGCCGGCTGGTCTACTTTCATCAACAACCTGGCGCACAGCTCCTGGTCTCTCTTCGCCAACATAGGATTTCCGTGCTGATATTTCAGCAAAAGCAGAACCTCGTTGTTGGTCTTCCCGAGTCGGCAAAGATTGATGATCGAACATCATTCGGAATGGAGGCCTGGCAGTCGCAGACTCTGCAGTTTGTTCTGGTGAGCGATGCAGACCCCGCTGGTATCGAAGAACTCGGCCGTTTGTTCAAGGCCGTGAATCCGTGATCCTGTGGTGCATCAACCTCTCTGCCGCTTCCAGGCCGCCCGCGCGCAGAATGCCGGACACATTGAAATGACGCAGGTAGTCGGCGTCGGACGTGAGTGACGGAACATCACTTGCGTGCAGAGAAACAGGAAGATCGGTTGCCGCGACAGCGAAAGTTGCCCAGATACCGGCATCACCTCTTGCGAACACCTCGACACGCTGGTTGCCCTGCATCGCATAGACAATTGCCGTCACGATGTCCTGTACCCGGGCGGCATCGACGCTTACATTGAATGTGAGAAACTTTGCATAGCCTGCAGCCGCATCTGCTGCCTCTTCCTCGCCAGAGTTTTCCTGTAGCTTCATTGCGTGTTCAACTGCAATGTCGCCAGGCCGCGAGGCCTTTGCTGTTCCGGTCTGAAATAGGTCGGGTATAACAATAGACCGGCCCTCTTTCTGGAGGCGCTTCACCACATCCGTTTCCAGCGCGGCCGAAGATCCGGCTGGATCGAGTACAACCGCAGGCGTGCCATTTCCCGCTATCCATAGTCCCGGGGCCCGATCTCTGTTCGAAGTACGGCTCAGGATAATCGATTGGCCATGCACTTCGGCAATTACGTCGCGCGGAACTTCGATGGCTAGCGTGTGGCGGAGTCGTTCGCGCAAAAACTCCGGACTTTGCGGATATTCATTCTGAGCCTGGGCGAGCTTCTTCCAAAGCGCAAACATTCCATCCAGGTTTATTGCATCGGCGGGCAGCGTGCGGTTCGAGAGCACGCTCAAGTCCTGGAGCATCGGGACAGAGATATGAGACTCACTTAACTCCTTGCTGTCGCTCAAACCTGGATGGATCTTTGCGAAGAAGCGATAGACGGCCTCCCGGCTAAGCCGATTGAAGTTATGTTGGGCATCTATCTGTACCACCTCAACCTGATCGCCTTTGCCGTAGAGATCGTAGATTCGCTTGATCGCGGGGAACTCTTCTTTCGGAACGTTACGTGTCCAGTCCCCGGTTGCCGAAACCACCAGCATCGGCTTCGGCGCAAACATGGCGGCGATCTCGACGTTGCTCGTGTTGATGCGCAGCCCGGGCGCGTTTTCGCACAAATCGCCACCCTGCATGATTGTCGACACCATGTTGACCGGAGACGCAAACTGCACGCGATCATCTACAGCGGTTAGCAGGAAAGTCTGTGTTCCGCCGCCAGATGCACCAACGGCGCCCAGCTGGTTTGCATCGACATCATCGAGCGAGGCCAGAAAGTCGAGTGCCCGAATCGAATCCCATAGTTGCAGGCCCAATGGACCAAACGACCAAAGCCTTTGCTCGGCGCTTCCGAATCGGTGTGGCACCTGAACCGTATCGTTGTATCCCACCATGTCATACGCGAAAACGACGTATCCCTGGCGGGCCAGGCTGATTCCAAGCGATGGCCCGGAATAGACCTCATCGTTCTGAAGACGCCCGTACGGCCAGTGACCCTGCGGGTTGAGAACGCCTGGATGCTTCATTCGTCCGTTGCGCGGGCGGTAAAGATTGCCACCGAGGTAGAAGCCGGGAAGCGTCTCGATCAGCACTTTTTCAATTGTGTACCCCTGTCCTTCAACCTTGCTAAAGACCTGCGGGTGAAGAGGCATCTTCTCCGGCAGCGGCGAAAGTCCGGATGAAACCAGGATCTGATTGCGGAGAAATGCTTTACGTTCCTCCCACTGCTTCAAGCTGGAGAATCGCGGCAACGGCAGACGCGTGTTGACCGTGACGATGT
>Ga0206886_1191_pt1 | contig 10419 bp, 6 predicted proteins | sample Alteio_BWOrgHeat_92_FD_152952 | JGI IMG/M metagenome (GOLD analysis project Ga0206886, IMG submission 152952) | Enriched cells from forest soil in Barre Woods Harvard Forest LTER site, Petersham, Massachusetts, United States - Alteio_BWOrgHeat_Nextera2 ... | reverse complement strand
TCTGAGACAATGAAGTATCGGACACGGTCCCGATCAAAAGAATCAAGCACGCAAGGGTCTTTGTGAAACAGCCGATATTTATCAACGGGTTTTTCAGGTGTTCCATATTGATCTCCTTTTTCCAACGTAGAACTTTCTCATTGTTCGACGAAATATTCGTACTTAGCGTATACGCTATAGACGCTTGGGTCAAGTGACGAGACAATGATTATGTGCCACGGAAAATCAAGGAATGTGTTCGATTTGGTCAACGAATCAAAGCGTTGAGAGAGAAGGCCGGGCTTTCGCAGGAGAAGCTTGGCTTTCGTGCAAGTCTTCATCCCGTCTCTGTAAGCCGAATTGAACGAGCGGAAATCAACGCTACCGTTGCTACTGTTTACAAGCTCGCCAAAGCTCTCCGTGTTCATCCTGGTTTATTCTTCAAGAATTGACCTTTAATCCTCTTCGAGAAGCATGATGGTGATGACAGGCTCATTTTTGTCTCCGTAACCAAAGACACCTTTGAGTGTGATCAAAGGTGGAACTCGATCCAGATTGTCATTGCGAACGTGCAATTTGAATTCAATCTCATCATCCATATATCTGGAATTCCGAATTGAAATTCGAAACATATAGAGAAGATCCCAAAGTCGTCCCAGTAAATCCTGCCCTGCCACTCCATGAGGAACTTCGACATATTTCTCCCAAACGGCGCTCGTCAGTGCTACAGGGAATCGAAAACCGGCTTCTCTCCCCATCTCTGAAACTTCCACCAACACACCATCTTCAATAGCTTGACTTCGCGTATAACTGTGAATCACTTCTCCAAACGGCTTCTCGGTATCGTCCATTCATCCTCCGTAGTTATCGACGTTGATAGATCTGTCGACAGCACACGGACATTGATAGATGTGATTGATAGATCGGCAACGTTGATAGATTTCTGATCTGCAGAAAAACATGTCATTTTCTGCATCTCGATTTTTGTCCAACTCTCATAGTGAGTTCTCCGGCATTTTTTGACGGGGATTTTCTGCAAGCACTTTTGCGACGGTCATTCTGGAAATCCCAAGAACTTTGCCGATGTAGTTGCACGAACGACCTTCTTTAACTAGTAGTTGAACTCTTTCAAGATCGACTTTGATTCTCGGTCTACCGAGTTGTCGTCCACGCTCTCGTGCTTTCTGAACACCGTTCTTGACTCGCTGGCGAATCAACTCTCGTTCGAGTTCTGCCATTGCTCCGGCAATTGTGAACATCGCTTTTCCGTAAGGGGTGGTCGTATCGACTGCATCATGGAGGGAGCAAAAATCAATTCCGAGAGAGCGGAATTCGTCTAAAGCATTCAGTAGATGTCTTGCGCTTCTGGCGAAGCGATCAAATTTAACAACAAGGACAATGTCGAATTTTCTTCTTCGAGCATCTTTCATCAACTCGTCGAGAGCCGGTCGACTCTCTTTTCCACCCGACACACCGTGGTCGACATACTCTCTTGGAATCGTCCAACCGCGTTGCTCCGCATAGCGTCGAAGATCGATTAATTGATTTTCGGTAGATTGGTCAGAAGTGCTGACGCGTGCGTAGGCTCCTACTCTTTGAAATCTCACACATAATAATTACAGGAAGGATAAAAACCTTAAAGACGGATCGTTCGAAAAATCTAAAAACAGTTTATTGTTGAATCCGAATAGATTAAATTCTTTTCGATCGTACACTGTCGTACTTTAGTTCTAACACGGCTGGAATTTGTTTTTAATACCAATACATATGAAGCCGATTGATAGATTGTAAAAACGTTTTAGAAGAACCCTTTTTAGATTCTTAAGCCATTTTCGATGCGAGAAGTACTGTCTCGAAGTCGATGAGGACTTTATCTGTCACCAAGACGATGAGTCCGAGCAATACTTGGTCAATCGTGTACTCTTCAGTCGGTTTGTTGATTTGGATGATGCGTGTGCCGACAGCTTTGCGCATGCTGAGCGCGCTCAATAGATCTGCGATGCCGCTTCTATTTTCAAAAGCCGAAGACTTGGCAAACAAGCCGAACATTGTCGCGTAATCACGTTCTTGGAATTCACCTTCTCCGGCGTGCAATGTCGATGACAAAACGTCGGGATAAGCAGATTGGACTCGCGAGAGTTCAGCGATGATGTCGGTCGAATTTTTTTGCACATTGGGCTCAATCGTAATGCAAATGAATGAGGGGCGCTTTGAGAGCGTCGCGAATATGCGATTGAGCCAGTTTTTATTTTCTGCTCGAACTCGCGCAAAGGTTTGCTGAATGTCTTCGGCGGTGGTATTGGCATTCACGAATAGCAACACAGGTGCACGCGCAATGCGATTGAAGGCACTGTTCAACAACTCAGCAAAAGATTTTGATGGGCTTTCAAATGCTTTCTTTAAAGTCAGAACCAATCCAGTATTGAATCGAGCAGCCTGTTTCTCGGTCAAACCGAGCGGTCGGATTGCATGTGCGATATCCAAAGAAAGGCCCATGACCTTATCGTCTCGGAGTTGCATCGCGGCGAGAATAACTTCGATACTTTTTTGTTGATCCGGTGTGAGTTGATTGATTTCTTTCGACAATTTCAGGATCGCTCTTTCTTCCAAAAAAAATCTCCTATCAAGTCCTGCTTGAAACGCCATGAATACGATGCCGGCCACGAACGCCCAACTTCCTGGCATTAGCACCGGAATGATGAAAAATATCGAATGCTGAATCAGTGATTTCAATGAGCTCGAATTTCGGAGCTGTGCATCTTTGCTGAAAAGAGCGGCCACCACGTGGAACGCTACCAGCGCAATCGCTGCTGTCAGACCTGCCGCGAATCCATAATTCTGCAAGACAAATAGAACCGCTGGAATTTCCGCCAAGGCCAGGGTTTGGGAAACATAAGTTTCCAAAATGGTTGGCCTGAAAAAGAGAGTCCACAAATGGTGGGGACTTGAGGAAGGGGCCTTCGGACCGGACTCAAACTTTTTTCGATCTTCGGAAGGCGTTTCCATAAGATCGTAGAGATTCTCTATTTTCTGATGAATCTCCTTTTGGTACTGGTCGATTTGCTTTTGCTCTTCTTGATTCGCTGGACGCTGTTGATCACTTACAGAGATAATAAGTTCGTACCATTTTTTATTTAGTTGTAAGGCCTCATCCAGGTCGGTCTTTGTTTTTTCGTAATTTTTCGTAGGGTGTCCTGATTTAAATTTCGATTCGAGATGGAGAATAAGTTCCTCTTGCAATATTTGCTGGTCTCTCCGAAGATCGGCAATTTGTTTAAGTTTGCCTCTAAAAACATCAACCAACGTCTTCCTCACAGGAGGCGTTACAGGAAAATCGTAAGACTGAACTCGAAAAAATAAATGCGAAGAGCTGTCGTAACTGATGTGAATGAACGGTATGTCGGAAAGTGGAGAAGGATCCAAAGCAGAATTCAATGCGCTTAAAATTTCTCGCAGTTCTTCTCTGTTCCCTCCACTTATACTCGCACTCAAATTAGACGGGGGACCATACCGCTTAAAGGCTTCCACCAATTCCTCAAGTGTGGCATTGGGATCTTGAAATGCGGTTGCGATTTTTTTATTTCGCCAACTCTTTCTGATATCGTGCGCATCTAATTCGACGTTTCGTTTCTCTTTGTTCTCAGGAAGCCTGAGGTCAACATCACCCGCTTTCACACCGGCGAAAAAAACAGGCAATTTAATTTGAGAAGGCTTTGCGGGTACAAGTAAGGATTCTGCGTCAGACGTTGTTAAATAAGGGACGGCCGGCAAAAACTGGACTTCTGCTGAAAAATTACGGCTCTGCCAATCTCTCACAGCTAAATTGAATAAATCCCAATCTTCCCCATAAAGGGTGCTGGCCAAAGCAAACAATTGCTGCGGTTTAGCCCCTTTAAAATAAGATACCAAAGTCATGTCTTGCTCTTTTTCCCAACTCGCCCGTCTTGCTTCGGGAAGATCAAACCATGCTTGTTTTTGAAATTCGTAAAAAAGTCGATTGGCTGAATTTTCTCTTCCAATAACTAAATGAAATTCTTGACCGCCAAAAAGTTTCGGATGCGTTCGAACAGCACCACTCAAATCAAAGTCGACAAATTGATTAATTGCTTTCAACCATCCTTGCGTCTTCAAATTATCTTCTGGGTTAGAAATTGGAGTTCCTTTTTGCAACGACACACGTCCATTCTTTTTCATTTGAAGATGCAAAACTTCCGTGGGCGGCACCGACCCTTTGTGATCAAGCACTGTAATGACAACTGACTGATCTGTCTTGTTGAAAAGACCACTGTGGGATTCTAATTGCTCCCAAAGTTCATTGGCTTTTTTTTGAGCTTCATTCGCAGCAAAGCCAGGACCGAATTGAATCGTTACAGGAGTGGATCCAATCACCCGGGTTTGAGCGAAACGTGGATTTACCCATCCAGCCGAACTGAAAGCATGGTGCAGGCGTTGGATCGCCGGTCCGTAGTTGCGATTGGGATTGGCCAGCCATGTCAGCACAAGCGGAGCAGCGGCAAAAACACTTCCGAGTACAACCAAGCGCAAGACTCCACCCCACGTATGTTGGGAACGTGATGAATCTTCGTCACGAAGACGGATTGCTCGATTCAATCGCCCAAGCATTTCGATTAAAACAGCCTGAGCAAGAATCCCCAATCCAATAGCTATTGCCCAAATCAACACCTGCTCCAATTGTTGAGGAAAACCTAGATAAGGATCGAGGACCGTCAAGATTAAACCACGAAAAGTTACACCCAAAAAAACAGCGAGGACGGGACGAATATTCAAGTTTAAAATTGTCATCCGGCGTTTTTGTCGCAGCCATTGCCCATTCAAATGAAATCCACTGGCGACTAATATTCCGATCATCAGAGAAATCATTAAGTTATCTGAAATATAGACGGTTGCTACAGCCGCCAGTACACCTGTCCATTCACTTCGAGCCGGTACCCTTAACCGAACCAAATCCGATAAGAAATGAACTATGACGGCGTCGGCAAAAAAGAATCGAGGATAGCTAACAATAAAAGGAAGCGAGCCCAAGCCAAGAGCAGTATAAACACCCGGGGAAGCCAAAAAATAAAACCCAAAAACGACGATGTTCCCCATTAGGCTTTTTAAGAAGCCAGGAAGGAAATTAGGTTTTTTATGTGCACTTGCATAAACCAACAACTGGTGTAAAGCAATAATACCTATGAGAATGAAAGCAAGTTGCTGCGAAGTGCTGTGAACGATTAACCAGGAAAGTCCGTACGCCTCCCCCAGCATACCAGCCATTCCTATGTATTTCGTCAAAAGAGAATGCTGCTGAGCCCAGGTTTGTATGGACCCTGGTATGAAGCGGGAATTGAGAAAAAGATAAAGGAGTGAACTCGGGCTGGGATCAAATGCATCCGTATCGCGTTCCTCCTCTGTGACATTTGCAATGGCCCCTGTAGGTGACACATCTACGATAATTGAATTTCCATGCGCAGAGGTTTCAGTCGCAGTTCGCTTGAGACTATGTTCAGCCGCATCGGTTGCGCGCGTTAGAGCTTGGGTGGGTGCTAAAGCGATTTGCTGCTCTCCCGCTAGAAACAGTTTTTCTCCACTGAACAATTGATCAAGCGGTGTTTTTTCCTGAGTGAATATACTCAAGTAAGCAGAACCATTCTGATCTTCAATCCTGGTAATTTTCGGAGCGTAGGAGATAACGGTAAATCCTTTGGATTGTAGTCTGCGCACGATACCTTCAGAATGGAATCCACCAGTGACTATGACAGCAGCTTTTGAGTGAGACGCATCCATCGCGTTTTCCAGATTCTGTGCCATTGCTTGGTCGCGAGCTTCAGCTTCTCGGTAAAAAGTTTCGAATGATTGAAGCGATTGGCTTGAGACATACGATTTAGAGACTTCTTTATATTCGTCCCACTCATCTTTGGTTAACGAAAAATCCAACAACTTAAGCGTTAAGCTATTTACTCGTGACTCTCGTACCAAACGCTTCTCTTCGTCCGATGCAGATAATGCGTTGTACAGATCTTTTTCGGCCTTAGACGTTTCCTTTAAAATCGTATCCACATCCAAGCTGTCTGACAACAGCACATAGCGAATATATTGATCCATGGAAGGATAGCGAGACAACAAAATGCCGTTACTGGTACAGATTCTTTTCAGATATGTATAGAAAGAGGAATGGTTTATGTCCCCAACGCGATAGGCTGTACTCTTGGCGACAAGATCATCAATTTGAGATTTATCCAACTTCTCGATCAAGTGTGCGATAAGCTGTGTTCGTTCTTCCTCAACTCGGGAAAAATTTAATTTCTGTTCGAGGTCGAGAGCAGCGATGAACCCGGCGATGTTCGGAGAAAAGTTACTTGTGCATCGTGAAAGAAACCGAACGTACTCTCCCCATGACATTGAACCGGCATGATAAGCACTGACGTGAGCGTCAAAATCTTTGAGATGGGCATTAAATGTTTTATTTTTAGCTTCATTTATCCGGTGCGCTTCTTGCTCAACTTGTTTTTTTAGATTAGCGACAGCTGGCGCAGATCGCCGATAGGCCTCGACGTTTGCATCGTAATGATTCTTATCATCAATGCCGATGAATTTGGGAATCGCAGCTTTGCTTGTGAACGCGCTATAGACCGAGCCCGAAATATGATTTGTCTGCAATAACCAGTCCGCAACTGCTTTGACCGCATCTTGATTCGAATATGTGCGGTACCAAGAAAAATCGATCGGCGTAAACGCGCCTTCCAGCGCGATCATAGTGACAACGTTTCGGTCAATCAGCGCTTGTACTGCTTTTCCGATATTTTCTTGCGCTTCGGAATTGCGGTGCACATCTTGAATATGAATGACGATCCGATCGTCCTTGGTGTGCGCTGTAACCTTTCGGATAGTACCTACATTTTCAGGAAGTGCTCTTAAAATGGGGATGAGGGTGGACTCTAAAGCTTTCGGAATTGAAGAATTCAGTTGTGAAAGTGTACATTGGTTTTGTGTAAGCGAAGTCGAAATCGTCGGTTCCGAGAGAAAGAATGATGGTAATGCAGCAAACTGTTTTGCATTTGACCGTTGTTGTGCTTTACTCCGTTCAGCCCAGATATTCGATTCTGCGAATGAATTGAGCACAACATTGGTCGCCACATACACCAATGCCAAGGCAAGCGCCGTTATTTTCCGCCAAGCGATCTTCATCACTCGACAATTAAAACGAAATTGGCTTAAGCTCGCCTTTAAATTGGGTTAATTTTTAAATCAATCTTGCAACGAAACTGTAACGATATGGCCTGGAAGTTCAACATGCTAATGCAACACCCTGAGACGTCTCTGCCTAAAATAGGCAGGTATGAAAAAATTCAAACATCTCAGTCTGGACGAGCGCGATGCGAGCCCAGGGACATTCTTTGCGAAAGATAGCGTTCTATTTGAACCGATCTGTGGGTACTCTCTCGAGAATCGGAACGTTCTCAGCCTCTAACCAAGTTCTGATACCGTTAACGACGGGGAGTTCCCTGTTTTTGATCAATTAGGCCTTGAAGAAAAAACAAATTCCGGGAATTTTTGTTAAGGTATTAACATTCTATCTATTGACCATTTGTCAGGAGGAAAGGAGAGAGGCATGCGGGAAAGGCATCATTCAAGCGAGATTGAACGTCGGTACGCGGACATGCGGGCGACGGCTCAAAAGCGTTATCCGGACGTGGATGGGCTTTCGCTTGAGCTTTTCTTTTATCTTTTCCATTCCGTAAACCGGATCCAGGCGCGGATCGCCGAAATTTCGCAGGCGTTCGATTTGACGCTTCCCGGTTTCAACGTTTTGGGTTTGTTGAGTCATGGGCCGCGCGAGGGAATGCCGTTGAATGAATTGAGCCGTTTTCTTTTGGTCAGCCGCGCCAACGTCACGGGCTTGATCGATTCGCTGGCGCGCAAGGGACTTGTGAAGCGAGCCCATCACGAAACCGATCGCCGGGTGCGACTCGCCCGCATCACGAAGAAAGGAGAAATGGTTTTGGAATCGTACCGGCCGCACCACTTCAAAAAAGCGCGCGAGATTGCCGGGACGTTGACCGTGGACGAGAAGAAGACGCTGGTTCGCATTCTTTCGAAATGGAACGCGGGATTGGGATCACCGCAAGAGGAATGACAGTGCACAGGAAAACAATTCATGGATTGTTTTGGCTCGCAACACTGGCGGCGTTTGTCGCGATGTCCAGAGCAGAAGAAAGTCCCGCGATCACGAGCCTGACGCTGCCGCACGCGATCGAGCTCGGTATTAAAAACAACATTGATATTCGCCTGGCGCAAGCCAAAACCGAAGAGTCGCGCGGTCGCGCGTTGAAAGACGCCGCCGCGCTTTTGCCCCAGATCACGGGCACCGCGTCGCAGTCGCGCGTTTTCAAAGTGAATTTCGAGGCGAGCGGTTTTCCCAGCGGAGGTGCCGCCGGGTTCGATCCCCTGATAGGACCTTTTAATACCTTTGACGCGCGCGTGTCGTTGGCTCAGAGCCTGCTGGATTTAAGCGCAATTGAAAAATCAAAAGCGGGTCGCCGGCAAATCGACGTGGCGAAACGGCAGGAAGATCTGGCGCGTGAACAAGTCGCTTCCGCCACGGCGCTGACGTATTTGGATCTCGTTCATTCGCGTCGTTCCGTCGAGGCGGCGCAGGCGGACACGGATCTCGCGCAATCTCTTTTGGATTTGTCGCAGGATCAGCGGCGCGCGGGCCTGGCCACGGGTGTGGACGTGGCGCGCGCGCAGACGCGCCTGGCCGAGAATCATCTCCGCTTAATCAGGGCGCGGACCACGGAACGGCAATCATCCATCCGGCTGGCGCGGATCGCGGGCTTGCCGCTGGATCAAATGATTGTGCCGACCGATGCGTTGACGGTTTCGACCGCGTCCGCTCCGACGGGAACCTCCGCGCTGGAAGAGGCGGAAAAAAATCGGCCGGAGATGGCCATCGCCGCCGCTTTCGTTCAGGCCGGTCACGATTCGATGGAAGCGGCCCGCTACGCCCGCGTGCCCACCGTGCAAGCCAGGGGCGATTACGGGTTGAGCGGGAACACGCTGAACAACTCCCATCAAACGGGTTCCATCGGCGCGTATTTTTCCGTGCCGGTATTTTCAGGGCGCCGGATTGAAGGCGACGTGAAGGAATCGGAGGCGGAGTTGCACGAGGCGCAGTTGCGGGCGGACGACACACGCGCTCAAGTTGAAGAGGACGTTCGCCTGTCTTTCTATTTGTTGGCGGATCAGCAGGACGCGGTGGCCACGGCGACGCAGGCGCTGGCGCTGGCCGAAAAGGAAATGCAGATGGCGCGCGATCGCTACAGCGACGGCGTGGGGGACAACATTCAAATCACGAGCGCGCAGAGCGCACTGGCGCAGGCGCATGAGGATCAGATTGCGGCGCTTGCGGACTACAACGCGGCGCGGCTCAATTTCGACATGGCGCTCGGCCATGCTCGTACGTTCACATTGCAATAAAAAGGAAACGTTATGGACGCACAGAAAACGTCGGACAAAGCAAATTCAAAACGCGGGGCCCAGATCGCGGGCATCGTGGCGGTGGTGCTGGCGCTGGTCGTCGCCCTTCCGCTTTATCTCCATTCGCGCCATTACGAATCGACCGATGACGCTTCCATCGACGGGCACATTGTCCCCATCGCGGCGAAAGTGGCGGGGCAGATTTTGTCCGTGTCCGTCGACAACAATCAGGCGATCCAGGAAGGTGCGACCATCGCCGTGATCGACGCCGCGCCCTACGAGGCGAAACTCGCGGAGGAACGCGCGAAACTTGCTTCCGCCGAAGCGGAATCAAAACGCTCCGGCGCCGACGCGCAACGGTACGCCGATATTTTTAAGAAGGACGAAATTTCCCGCCAGCAACTCGACAACGCCGAGGCCGCCGCCACCGCCGCCCGCGCCGACGTGGAGCGGGAGAAAGCGCTGGTGCAGCAGGCGGAACTAAATTTGTCCTACACGAAAATCGTGGCGCCGGTGTCGGGCACCGTGGCGCGCAAGTCGCTCGAGCCGGGTATGTACGTGCAGGAAGGGCAAGCGCTGTTGTCCATCGTGCCGAACGACATGTGGGTGACGGCCAATTTTAAGGAAACGCAACTCACCTATCTTCGACCCGGCCAGCCGGTGACGATCAAGGTGGACGCCTATCCGAAAAACGAATTGAGCGGGCACGTGGACAGCGTGCAGGTGGGCACCGGCGCGCGTTTCAGCCTTTTTCCGCCGGAGAATGCCACGGGTAACTTCGTTAAAGTGGTGCAGCGCGTCCCGGTGAAGATTATTTTTGACGACCCAAAGGAAGATCGCGCGTTGCTGGCGCCCGGCATGTCGGTCGAGGTCCGGGCTCGGGTTCGCTGATTCATGAACGGCGCGGGCTCCGGATTTGTTCCGCCGCGGCATTCGCCGTGGCTCATCACCGTTTCCGTT
>Ga0206886_1152_pt1 | contig 10441 bp, 9 predicted proteins | sample Alteio_BWOrgHeat_92_FD_152952 | JGI IMG/M metagenome (GOLD analysis project Ga0206886, IMG submission 152952) | Enriched cells from forest soil in Barre Woods Harvard Forest LTER site, Petersham, Massachusetts, United States - Alteio_BWOrgHeat_Nextera2 ... | reverse complement strand
CGCACCCCTTCGGCGAGGCTCGAAAATACATCGGCGAGGTCGCGGCGCACTTTCCGCTTGTCGACAAGACGCGTCAGGCCCCCCCGTTCCTGGAAGGACGGCGAGAAGGGGCGCTTCAGGAAAGCTGACCGCTGATGATCCGTCCTCCTGCAAAAGAATCTCATCGCACGCAATCGCGAGTTCGTACCCGCCGCCGGACGCCGTGCCATTGAGAGCTGCGAGGCTCGGGATATTCGATTCGGCCGACATATCTTCAATATAGAGGCGCGTCTCGTTTGTAAACTTACAGAAGTTAACTTTGAACGAATGTCCGGAACTTCCAAGCATATAAATGTTCGCGCCAGAGCAAAAAATACGGTCTTTTCCGCTCGTAAAGAGGAGCGCTTTCACCTCGGGATGCTCGAATCGAATACGCATCAGCGCATCGGCTAATTCGATATCAACACCGAGATCATAAGAATTGAGCTTGAGCGGATATCCCGGGCGGAGTCCACCGTCTTCTTTGATATTCAAAGAGAGTCGGGCGACAGCACCGGCATACGCGGATGGAAAGTCCAGTTGCCAATGGCGGTAGCGATCAGGATGGGTTTCAAAACGTATCGGGGGATGGGTTTCGTTTGCGTTGTGGGGAGCCATAGAGGTTGTGCGCACCGTAACTCTTAGAGACGTGATGGCGCAATAACGGGTAAAGAAGATCTCGGTAACAAGGCTTAGGTGAATGGAGACCGAATGATGATTGAGCTTCACAGCTATCTAAAAGGGGAGTGGGTACGCGGTCGTGGGGATGTGCATGCGGCTGCGCTCGTCAATCCGGCTAGCGAAGACGTGCTTGCGAATGTGTCGACGGACGGGATCGATTTCAAATCGGCGCTCACCTACGCCCGCGATCGCGGTGGTGCGTCGCTCCGTCGGATGACGTTTGCATCGCGGGGCGAGCTCCTCCGTGCCATGTCGCGCGCGATCCACGCCCACCGCGATGAGCTCATCACGACAGCGATCGCGAACGGCGGAAACACGCGATCCGACGCGAAATTCGACATCGACGGTGCATCCGGAACGCTTGCGGCCTACGCCGACATCGGGGTCGAACTCGGTGACACGAATGTGATCGCCGACGGCGAAAGCGTGCAACTTGGTCGAGGCGCACGCCTTTTCGGAGCGCACATGTTTGTGCCGCGCGACGGGGTTGCGGTTCACATCAACGCGTTCAATTTTCCGGCGTGGGGGCTCGCTGAAAAAGCCGCTGTCGCGCTTCTCGCTGGCGTGCCTGTGATAAGCAAACCGGCCACGAGTACGGCGCTCGTCGCCGAGCAGATTGTGCGCATTTTTACGAACGAAAAGCTCATTCCAGACGGTGCGTTTTCGTTCATTGCAGGGGGGACAGGCGACCTCCTCGGAATGCTCACCGGGCAGGACATTCTCGCGTTTACAGGATCGAGCACGACAGCTGCCTCGCTCCGTGGAGGCAAGGCGATCCTCACGAATAGCGTCCGCACGAATGTCGAAGCCGACAGTCTGAATTCGGCCGTTCTCGGTCCGGATGTCGAGGCAGGGTCGGACGTGATGAATCTTTTCATCAACGACGTTGTGCGCGATATGACGCAAAAAACAGGGCAAAAATGCACCGCCATCCGGCGCGTGTACGTTCCGTCGGCGATGCTTGATGACGTCATCGGCCGCATTTCGGAGCGACTCGCGGCGATCCGCGTGGGCGATCCCGCGCGCGATGACGTGGCGATGGGCCCGGTTGCGACAGCGCAGCAGCTCAAGGACGTGTCGGAAGGAATTGTGCGTGCGACCACAGAGTGCGCGACCGTCGTCTGTGGTGGTCCGAAGCGTATCGATGGGATCGGTTGTGGGGCGGCGGCGTCAGGAAAGGGCTATTTTATCGAGCCAACGCTCCTTGTGAACAAATCCCCGAGCGCGACGGATCCTATTCACACGCACGAAGTGTTCGGACCTGTTGCGACCGTGATGCCGTACGACGGAAGCTCCGCGCATGCTGCCGCTCTCGTGCGTGCAGGGGATGGTGGGCTTGTCGCGAGTGTCTACTCGGATGACAAAGAGTTCCTGAAGAGCCTGATTGTAGCGGTCGCGCCGTATCACGGGCGGATCACGATCGGGTCGTCGAAGGTCGCGTCGCAGGCGATTCCACCGGGCACGGTCTTGCCGTCGATGGTGCACGGTGGTCCTGGTCGCGCTGGCGGCGGTGAAGAGCTCGGCGGCCGGCGAGGGCTCGCGTTCTACATGCAGCGGGTCGCGATCCAGGGGGATCGGGCGCTCCTAGTCACGGTCAGAGGGGGCTGAGAGGCCCCCTCCGACACCTCCCCGGACTTTGAGAGGGTGAGCCACCGCAAATACCGATGATTTGTCATCCCGAGCGAAGGGAGGGAGCTCACGATTCACGTGTGGTCCCGTGAGGTCCTTCGGCCTTCGGCCTCAGGATGACAGAATTTTGCGGAAAACCCTTGGATCACCCTCTCAGATGTTGCCTAACGCTTTGCGTAGGAAGTCGAGCGCGCGCGTCCATGCGAGTTTCGCAGCAGGCTCGTTGTACACTTCTTTGCGTGTCTCGTTCATGAACGCGTGCTGGGCGTCGTAAACGTGCAGCTCCATCGGTTTTCCGTGCGCCGCGAGTTCATCTTGAATCGACTTCGCGGCGGATGGCTTCGCCCATTCGTCATGGGCTGCGAAGTGGGCCTGAATCGGGGCGGTTATTTTGCTGAAATCGACTTTTGACGGCACTCCGTAGAACGGCACGGCGGCAGCGAGGTCGGGGATCGCACACGCTGCCGCGAATGAAAGTGCGCCACCCAAGCAGAAACCCATGACCGCGACATGGCCGTTGCAGCGCTCGTGCGCCTTGAGAAACTGCGCAGCTCCTGTGATCTCGTCGGTCGCCTGGGCCCAGTCGAGTGCGTGCATAAGCGCGGATGCCTCGTTCGAGTCCGTCGTCACTTTGCCGTGATACAGGTCTGGCGCGAGTGTGATGAATCCCTCCGACGCGAGCCTGTCGACGAGCGACTGCATGTAGTCGTTCACCCCCCACCATTCCTGAATAAGCACGATCGCGCCGGTTTTTCCCCCTTTTCCCGTGCCCTTCGACGCTCCCGTCGGCTCACTCATGTATCCGGATGACTCGACTCCGCTCTTCGATTTGAATTGAACGCGTGTGCTCATCTTTTGCCTCTCTGACGCCATTCACGGGTTCGCCGCGAAATCGTCGTCTGTCTCCCCCGACTCTTCCCAATAGTTTACAGCGCGCGACACCATCTCACGCGACACGGGGCTATTCCCGCAAAATCCGGACGCGTATCCGCTCAATCGGTTCGGCAGTGAAACAGCTCGGCATCGCCGAAACGATTCTCGAGCAAGGTGAAGCCCAGCGCGAAAACAGCGCTGCCTATCTTCCGCGAGCTCTTTGCCTGACCATCCTTCTGCCGTTTTTCCGCGACCAATATGAATCTGCATCATGCACCACGACGTTCCGCTGTCGCCGCGCACATGCCCTTTTTCGATATCTTTCCTAAATCCGGATTCATGAGCCGCAATTGACGCGAGAAGGAGAACTGTCTGTTCACGCGCACCTTCCCCTTCAAAAAGAGGGCTTTCATTTTCGTCGAATCCGACAGTGATGAGGTCGTTTGCAATTTCCCCATAACGAGACAATTCGGTTTCTTTAGCCGGCGCCCACGTCATCATCGCGGCAACAAGCCAGGAGAGTGATTGCATAGATTCCTCCGTCAGGTGTGTACGTCAGGTGTGAATGGCAAAAACAAAACGAGGTTACATTTCGTGTCGGAATGGCTCCGCTACACGAGGGGGATTAATGCGTAGTTAGGTATAGGGATAGCGGTCGATATTTAGGATATCGCCGATTGGGTTCTCGTGGTCAAGTACAATAAAACGCAACCTCAGCCATTATCGAATGTAGGTTGTGCGGGGTGGAATATCAGATATTCGGAATTGTGGTGGGATAATAGATGCGGATGAATCCAGCTGGATACAAGCTTAGAACGTGCCGCCGAGTGCCATGCCGCCGCCGTTGCGAACTGTAAATGGCATCGGCCGAATAACGAGACCGAGGTCGTTGCGTACAAGAACAGTTTTCGGTGATGCAATACCGTAAACAAGCATTGCAATGCCGGCACTCTGGATAAGGCCATCAAATCCGCAAAAGAATCTTTCGGTTGATGAATTGCTATTTGCAATTTGGATGAATGGCCCGATTCCGGGTATCCAAAGGGCTTGATTATTCACTCCGGCATCGGAACCTACGGCTGCTGTTAATGCCGAAAAGAAATACATGATTCCAAATGATATCGAGCCGCCGACAACCATCCCCCGGCGAACTCGTGATTCAACGTGATAGCCGACGGGGACGGGATTCCCCTCTTGGTAATCCGTAATAACGCGCGGCCCGCTCCACGCGACGGTCGTGGGGATCGCGCCTGTTTCGGGGTGGTATTGGATGACGACCGGATTCGACGGCGTTCCTTGGGGGGGAGGCGCGGCGGGCGGCGGTTGCGGTGTTGTTTGGGGAAGCGGGGCTGCAGGAGGGGCGGTTTGCGCGTGCGCGGTGCGGGAAAATAGGGGGGCTGCACATAGGGCGCCGGCTGCGATCATGTAGCCAATTCGACGTTGCACGTAGGTACCTCCTCAAGGTGGGTTGCGGAACGGCTCGCGGTTGTACGCGAATTACACCGCATGCGAAAGGAGGTCGCATTGTCACACGGTAACTGATTGGCTTAATTTGGTGGAGCCGACGGGGATCGAACCCGTGACCTCATGCATGCCATGCATGCGCTCTCCCAGCTGAGCTACGGCCCCAAATCCACTTCAATCAAGACGCAGGCGACTCTTTACTGCGAGTCGCCCGCTTGTGTCTTCTTTTTTTTACGTTTTGCTTTTTGGTTTCGCTTTTACTTTCCGCAACTCATCCCGATGTCGACGATGTCTTGAAGCTCAACAAGCATGAAATAGTTCGAGCCATCGGCGTTCATGACTTTCAGCTCGTGCAGCCCTGCCGGGTTTCCCGGGCGACCGAGCCAGTACGATGCGATCCGTCCATCGGGGAACACGCATGGCGAATTGTCGTCTGTAAACGCGGGGGGGGAGACCAGAACGGGGACCGTCGCCCCCACGGGGAGCCGCCATACCTGCTCGCTCTCCCAGTCCGCTTCAAAAACGACGCTTCCGTCCGGCGAATAACTCGGCGTGTGAGTTTCGTTCTGCATCGTTCCTCCGGGGTACGACGTTGGCGTCGTCACGATCCGGAAACCTGTTCCGTCGGTATGAACCTCGCAAATTGACGTGCCGGGTTCCTGGTAGGGGCTCGTATCACCGCAGTCGAAAACGATCTTGCTGGCGTCGCTCGAGATGTACGGGTCGTGATGAAAAAGATGGGGCGACGATCCCGTGAGAAGGAGCGGCGTGGTCCAACCGCCCGTCGTGCGCGACGTTGCGTAGAGGTCGAGGCTGTGGGGGCCTGTGTTTGAAAAGATAACGACGGCGCCGTTCGACGTGATCGCGGGGCGGGAGCTCGATGCTGTGAGTTCAGCGCCCCCCGTCATGAGCTTCTCGCCCGTCGTGATCCCCCTGTTCATGACCGCGAGGCAGGCCCCCGATGCGCAATTGAAGCGGGCGGTCGCCGAGACAAGCCATTGGCCATCGTACGACTCGCTGATGCACGAATCGATCTGCCCGGTCGTCCCCGGTGGTTGCGGTGAGAGCACATCGAGCTTCGTCGTGAGGTCTTCGGGGACGCCGCCGTCGACGGCCTCGATGCGGAACCAATGGTTGTTTGTGAGCGTATAGAGAACGTGGCCGTTCGTACCCGCATCATCGGTACTGCCCGCGTCGGTACTACCCGCGTCCGGTGTGGACGAGTCGATGCCCCCGTCGGTACTGCCCGCGTCCGGCGTGGACGAGTCGATGCCCCCGTCGGTACTGCCCGTGTCCGGTGTGGACGAGTCGATGCCCCCGTCGGTACTGCCCGTGTCCGGCGTGGACGAGTCGATGCCCCCGTCGGTACTGCCCGTGTCCGGCATGGACGCGTCGAATGTCGCATCGTTTGCGCCCGAATCCCGCGTGGACGCGTCTGAACCACCGTCGGTGGGTGGATTTAGCGTTGACGTTGTGGGTTGGCTCGACGCCGAGCATCCCGCGGCGACGAACAACATGATGAGTGGAAGCGAATGTCGGCCCATCCGCTCATTAGAGTCGATTTCGTCATTTCATGCGATGCCTCGCACGCATTCAAGTACTCAATTTGTAGCGTGTTATCTGCGGGCATCTCGCCCCAGCGCGTGTTCGAGCCTGATTCGCGCTATCCGTGCATTCGCGCTCGATGTGAGGGCGTCGAGGCGTGCGCGCGTAAGCTCCGCTTCGGCATCCGTTAGCGTTGAGGATGTCACGCGGCCGTTGTTGAAAAGCTCGCGCGCGACTCTGTACGCCTCTTCTGCGCTTGCGAGTTCGCGCTTCGTCGATTCGAGAGCGACATCGGACTCTTTCGTCGCTTGAAATGCTTGCGTCACTTCGAGCTCGATGCCGTCGCGCGTGCTGTCACGTTGCGCTTCGAGCTGCGCAATCCGAGCTTCCATATCTCGTCCGGCCGATGCTTGCGCCACCGTATCGTTTGGCGACCACATGATCTGCGCGCCGACGTCCCATGTCGGAAACCACTCATTCGCAGCAGGAATGCGCCGCGGGTTTGGGTTCGCGTAGATTCCATCCGCGAAAGCCGAAATCTGCGGGAGGCCAGCGTTGTGCGTTGCTGTTGTCTGGTCTTTGAGCGCGCGGAGGCTTGCATCCATGCTTTTGAGCTCGAGCCGCCCCCGCGTAGCTTCGCTCGTGAGCTGCTTTAGATTGCCTTGAAATGGGGGGGGCACTGTATCGAGCGCTTCGCCTGGAACGATGGGTTCCGAGTCTTCCGCGTGGAGGGCGATCCGCAGCTGTTTCTCCGCGAGTGCTGCAAAGTTCTTCGTTCGTTCGACCTGGAGTTCGGCCGCGGCTACCGCGGTCTCCCCGCGAAGAACGTCCACGCGCGAAGCGTTCCCGGCGTCGAACTGGTTCCGTGCATCGTTTAGGTGGGTTTTCTGGTCATTCAATGCGTTGATCGCAACGATGATCGAGCCGCGCGCGAGGAGCCAATTGTAGAACGAGACCCGCCCGTCGGCCTCGGCCTTTGCCCGCGCGACGATCGTATCGAACAGGGCCGCGTCCTGCGTGTGCCCCGCGGCTGTGTAGCCCTGCGCGATGCGGAGAAAGTAGTCGCTGATGGGGACAGCGATGCTCGCCTGGAGAAGGTAGTTGTTCACAATGACGGGGAAGCCGCCGGCAAGCGTCTGGAATGCAGGGGGGAGCGTTGAAGGATCGAAGAGATTCGGCGGGGTAAAATTGCTCACGCGCGTGTAGCGCCCGAGTGCCGTAATGCGGGGGAGAAATGCGGACCACGCTTGATCGACGCGGGCAGCAGCACTGCGAAGATTTTCGAGCGCGGCTTTCGACGCGTAGCTCGTACTCGCCGCGCGAACGCCGACCTGGTCGTTGGTCAGCCCACCCGAGACGGCGCGGAGGAGATCCTGCGGGACTTCGACAGGAGCAACCGATGCTGGCGGGGGCAATGTCGACGGCGATGCCGATGCCGTCGGTGACGGCGATGGTGTCGGCGTTTGTGTAGATGTGCGCTGTGCGAAGGATGGCTCTGCGTAGAGGGCTGTGCTCGCAACGAGAATTCCGAGCGCGGCTATCGGACGAATGGTTCGCATCTGTTTCCTTTTCGATGCACTTCAGAAGCATTTCGATGCACAACTGCCGAATCTCTCGGAGCAGCTTACGAAAAATACACGAAATCTGGCGGTTTCTTTCCCGAAAGTTCCACTCCGGCGCAACATCTCCCCCCCTGCGCGCACCATCTCGCCCAATGTGTTCTTTGTATCCGTTCACGGGGTCGCACCGTTGTCGCTTATGCTTCGCGCATGCAGACAGAACCCGTTGAGACGCTCCTCTCAAGACTCGATGCCGCGCACGCACCCACACGCCGCTCTACAGCCCACGCCTCTATTCTGGCGTTCGACGCCGACGGCACTCTCTGGACAGGCGACGTCGCTGAAGACTTCTTTCACGTATTCTCCGCTCACGGCGACATCCGCCCACCTGCCCACCGCGGAGCTATCGATCTCGCGACATCTTTCGGCGTTGAAACAGATGGCACACCTGATGAGCTCGTTCGGCGTCTCTTTCGGGCGTACATCGACGATCGCGTTCCTGAGCACAAAATTTGCGAACTCATTTCGTGGTGTGCTGCAGGATGGACACGCAGCGAACTTGCATCGTTCGAGCGCGGAGTCCTCGAAAAAACAAGGATGGAATCGCGTCTTCAAGACGAGACGATGCGCGCTCTCGCGTGGGGGAAAGAGCGCGGCATCGAGATTTTTGTCGTCAGCGCATCGCCACATTTCTGCGCCGCCCCCGCGTTGGCACCGCTCGGCATCGACGCCGATCACATCGTCGCCGTCACCCCCGTCTACGAAAACGACATCGTCCAACCGCGCGTCGTGCAACCTGTCCCCTACGGCGTCGGAAAAGTCCACGCCCTGCGTGAACGCGTGGGTTCCGACCGCGTTGTCCTCGCAGCGTTTGGCGATAACGTCTTTGATATCCCCCTCCTTCAAGAAGCGCAGATCCCGGTTGCGGTGCGCCCAAAACCGAAGTTGCGCGCAAGAGCGAGTGAGGTCGACGGAATCGTTGAGTTGATCTCGTGAGATTGTGCGATTGTGCGAGTCTCCACGCACAAAGGAGCACCCATGGATTTCGACCTGACCGAAGAGCAGACGTTGATTCGCGATACTGCGCGAGATTTCGCGGCGCGTGAGATTGCCCCGAGAGCATCGGAGCTGGATAAAAGCGGGCGATGGCCGAATGACGTCGTCGCTCGGATGGGCGAGCTTGGTTTTATGGGGGTCGCGATTCCGACCGAATACGGCGGTGCGGGAATGGACAGCGTCGCGTATGCGCTCGCGATGGAAGAAATAAGCGCGGCGTGTGCGTCGTGCGGCGTGATCATGAGCGTCAACAATTCACTCTTCTGTGACCCGCTCTATGCGTTCGGTTCCGAGAGCCAGAAAAAAAATGTTCTGTCGGCGTGCGCGCGCGGCGAAAAACTGGGCTGTTTTGGGCTTACCGAGCCGATGAGTGGATCCGATGCGCAAACGATGGTGACGTCGGCCGAGAAACGCGGCGATGGTTGGGTGCTCAACGGCGCGAAGAATTGGATCACGAACGGGCCGGTTGCAGACTACATTCTTGTGTTCGCCGTGACCGACCGGAGCGGTCCGAAAGTGAAGCACACAGCGTTTCTTGTTGAGCGCGGAACGCCCGGATTTACCCACAATCCGCGCGATCACAAACTCGGAATTCATGCTGCCCATTCGTGCACAGTCTTCTTTGAAAATTGCGTCGTTCCCGACAGCGCCGTTGTCGGAAAAGTTGGCGAAGGTTTCAAAGTTGCGATGGCGACCCTCGACGGCGGCCGTATCGGAATTGCGAGCCAGGCGCTTGGAATTGCGCGTGCGGCGCTCACGCAGTCGGTTGCGTACGCAAAGGATCGAAAGAGCTTCGGCGTACCGATAGCGCAGCATCAAGCGATCCAATTCATGCTGAGCGACATGGCGACAGAGCTCGACGCCGCGCGCCTTCTCACATGGCGCGCCGCCGCGATGAAAAGCGCTCACGTGCGCCACACGATGGAAAGCTCGGAAGCGAAATTGTATGCGAGTGAGATGGCTACACGCGTCGCCCACAAGGCGATCCAGATCCACGGCGGGTATGGGTATTCGGTCGAATTCCCCGTCGAGCGCAACTATCGCGATGCGCGGATCACCGAGATTTACGAGGGAACGAGCGAGATTCAGCGCATCGTTATCGCGGCCAATCTTCTTCGATAGTCTGTTCACGGTCAGGGTGAGCGCCGACGCCCCCCGACACCCCTCACCCAAACACGGCCTACCTATTGACCAATACATTGAACGGATAAATGCGTGTCATGATCGAGTCGCGTTTTACGAGAACTGCGTTTGCGTCGTTCTTATTCGTCGCTGCATGTGGGGGATCCCATACCGCAGTCAATAAACCCCCCGTGCAAGTCGAGAGTGCGCACGTTGCGCCACGTCGGCCTATAAAAATGGGCATGTCGAGCGAGTTGGGCGAAATCGATCCGCGCGCCACCGACGCTGTTTTTCGGAATCTTCAGAACGAGTTTGGTGCGTGTCATCGCGAGGGTCTCGCGCGGATTGATTATCTGAGTGGGGATGTGAAATTCTATTTTCGCGTCTCGCGAGATGGCCATGTCCGCTGGATTTTCCTCGAGGAATCGACGCTCGGTGATCGCCGAACGGAGAAGTGCATGCTCCGTGTGATCTCCGGTGCAACGTGGCCTCGC
>Ga0206886_1189_pt1 | contig 10455 bp, 6 predicted proteins | sample Alteio_BWOrgHeat_92_FD_152952 | JGI IMG/M metagenome (GOLD analysis project Ga0206886, IMG submission 152952) | Enriched cells from forest soil in Barre Woods Harvard Forest LTER site, Petersham, Massachusetts, United States - Alteio_BWOrgHeat_Nextera2 ... | reverse complement strand
CGTCTTACAACAACACCGGTTTGAATCCGTCGACCTCGTACTCGTATCGCGTGAGAGCGGAAAATTCCGCCGGGATTTCCAGTCCCACGAATACGGCGACGGCGTCCACGTTCAATACCTCGACGGCGGTGGACCCACCGGCCAAACCGAGTGACTTGAAAGTGATCGATGTGACGGCCAATTCCGTGACAATTTCGTGGACCGACAACGCGACCGACGAAACCGACTACATTGTGGAACGGCAGTTTTGGGGCGACACAACGGACTCCTGGACACAGATCGCGGCGTTGGGTCCGAATACCACCCGTTTCAGCGACATCAACTTAAGTCCATCGACGGGATACGGTTATCGCGTGAAGACCCGCAATTCGGCGGGCGATTCGTTCTATTCCGACCCCGCCTACGCCTTCACCGGAAATGCCGGCGGGTCTTCCGCGCCTCCGTCGACGCCGGGTTCTTTCTCAAATGAAAAACTGGTGGTGACGCCGTCGGTGGTTAATTTTGCGAAGGGAGAGTGTTGCGTCACGATTTCGAACCTGCTGAAAGGCACAACGCGCGTTCGGTTGTTCAAGCCTCATGGAGGGGTGATGAGAGAGGTGGAGGTTGACGATGGCCCGATATTTGCCGTGTCCACATAAGAACTTGTGTTCGCCGCCAGGTTTCCGGCCAAAACATTAAAAGCGCCCTTGCCGTCTTTTCGTTCGAGCGAATACGAGGTTTCGTTGCTGCTGTTGTCGGCCCAGTGCAAATTAATTTGCGAGGCATTGATGGCATCGGCCCACAAGCGGTCGGGTTCGACCGGAATTGTTCGGCCATTGAGATATTGCATGAGCGCTTGTGCTTTGTCGTTATCGACTTCAGGATCGATCGAGCTGCGGTAGAATCCCCACGAGCCGTATCGACTCGGACATTTATTACCGGGACCGCCGGGACCGGCCGGGTCGTAGTCGAACTGAAACTCGCCCGACTGCACAAACAAAGAAAACCTTTTGCCGGCGTTCCAATCATTCAAGTTGTTGAGCTGATTTAAATACTGCAGATAAATATCCAGAAATCGCGGGCTGAAGTAAACGGCTCTCAGAAAACCTCTTGCTGGGTACCATTGCGGCTCCGTGTATTTACTGAAATCGACACCGTCCCCTCCCTCATAGACGACGCAATCCAAATTCCGCTGAGAAGCGGTATCAAGCTCCGTCTTCAACCACCCAAAGGTTTGGTTGACGCCCCGCTGGAACGTATCCAGCGTTTGACTCAGGGAATTGCTTTCCAAATCCGAGAGGGAGATCTGGTTACCCGTCGGGAGGAGAGGCGAAAAGTAAGCCGCCTCATGCACCGCATCCAGATATTCGTAGGTATGGATTTTCGTGGGACCGGTCCCCGCCAGCCCGTAAGGTTCGCTCTTGGGCCATTGATTAAAATCCAGCATACTCCTTGTTCGCGCCCCCCCGGCATCGGCGAAAAACGCGCCGATGAGGCAAACCAGCCGGCTGGTTTTTCGGTCTTTGTGTAATAGCGGTTCGCCATACTCCGTATGAAACAGATAGGCGATCTGCGCGCACCGTATCGAATTCCACCAATCAAAATTCGCGTACCCATAGTAAGGCGCCATAACGGCCGACACTTCCCACCCCGATCCGAAAAAATTGAAACATTCGTTTGAATACTCGATATAGAGTTTTAAATCGGGGTTTCCGTTCGAAAAGTTTTGATGAAAATAATGAGCCATGGCCACAATAAATTCGTCTTTCGCCGTGGTGGGGACATTCACCCACAAATTAACATGCGCATCTTCAGCGGCCTTGGCCAAATATTCCCAGGCCATTCCTTGTTGCGATACTTGGTTGATTTTCGTCGGAAGGGTTCGCTGCGCGACGGTCATGGGCATATAGAGATCCAAGATATACCTTGGCGTGGCGGGAATGGCGGAATCCGTTATCGCCGGGCCGACCGTCAAAACATTCCCGACGGAATGCTCAACCAAACATCTCGTCGCTATACCGGGAGTGCCGATAGAGTTCATAAGAAACATCCATCCGGCATAGTAATCGTCCGGCTGACTGTTGGAAGGTTCAAGCGTGACGGTCGTTGCCGTCCAAGAAACGAGCGTTCCGGTAATTCTTTTGCCCGGGCTGGGAAACACGCCGGCCCATCCCATCGTCCGGATGCACTTGAACTTGCTCGCATAACTTAACCAGTCCGGATGGAACGGATGGTCCACGTAATCATTTTCAAATCGCTGTTGAACAATGGCGATGTTGGTCACGGGATTGGCGGGGTTGTCCTTGTCAATATGAACCACCAGTAGTTGGCCGCCAAGCGGATCCGCCGGGTTCAATGTAAAGGTAACGCGGTGGTCTCCGACCTTCACATTGCTGACCGAGCTCGGGTACGGCAAAGAAACGAGGCCGTCATTCTCCCACGTCATTACATAGTCGTCTGGGATATAGTAGTCGGGCGGCAATCCTAGTTGGACCGAATAGGAAGAAAGTGTGGTCGGAATCGGATAATCATTTGCGTCGAGAGTGGGGGTCCCAATGCCATTTCCCGTCTTGGGATCAAGCGTTTTCCAGTTAGCCACCTGCGCGTAATGAAAAATATTTTTAAAGTACAACCCGCCGTCGACGCAGATTCCGAGGTCCATACGGGGGCCGTTCGTGGCCCAGGCGGCTTGGGGCGGACAGAGCAAGGCGGCGGAAAGAAAAGCCGCGAGTATTTTGGATTGAATAGATATCTTTGATTTCATGATGTCTCCGTAAACTTACTTGAGAATTACCAGCTTCGCCGTTTGCTTCTCCCCCCCTTGCGTCTCGACAAAAACCACTCCGGCGGAAAGATTAAATTTGGTGAGATCAATCTGTATCGAGGAGGAGGAATTGGGAACGGCCTCCGCTCTTACCGGCCCATGGGGTTTGAACACTCTTATCCGCGTCGTGCTTTTCGACAGGTTTGAAATCGTGACGCAACAGTCCCCCTTCCCAAAATTGACCACCGACGGCGTTATCACCAGCTTTTCATTCGAGGAAAAACCCGTCGACGGCGGAGCGGACGAACTGTTGATGCTTTGGGTAAAAGCCCCCACGGGATCCGAATAGAACGAATCGCCCGCCCCATTCCGGGTTTTTACCCGAAAGAAATACTTCGTCGATGGATTTAAAGCGCTGGCCGTGAAACGGGTGGCATCCGGACCCAACGCGGCGATCTGCACCCAAAGACCGTCCGGGCCCTCCTGCTCCACAAGATAAGCGGTTTCGCTGGTGGCGTTGTCGGTCCATTCCAATTCGACAGAATTCACAGTGACGATTCCCACCTGCAGATTGGTTGGTTTGGCGGGTGGATCCACGGCCGTCGAGAGATTAAAAGTGGAGACGGTGGCGACATTCGAGGGGCTGGACACCCCCGCGGAATTGCCGGCCCGCACGCGATAGGAATACGATGTCGCCGGAGTCAATCCGGTATTGCTGAAAGACGTGGACTCCGCTGCCAGGTTCGCTATGGCGTTCCAAGAACCCGTCGAATTCAATCGCTCTATGACGTAATTGTCTTCGTTAATGGAATCGTCAATCCACTTGAGATCGATCTCCGTCGTGGAAACCGCGGTCGCGGACAGTGACGCGGGGGATATGGACAAAGTGCCATTAAAAGAAGCGGCGAGCGTCGTCGCCGAGGCCGTGTTGGAATAAGCCGAATCCGCCGGCGAAGCGGTCGCCTTCACCCGATAAGAATACGCCGTGGAAACGGCCAACGATGTATCGGAAAAATTCGTGACGTTCGGTTGAAGCGTCGCGATGGCATTCCACGTATTGGTTCCGGAATCCAATCTTTCGACGGTGAATCCGGATTCGGAATTGGAGTTGTCGGTCCACGATAAATAAATTTGAGAAGAGCCCACGGCTTGGGCCTCAAGATAACTGGGCGCTACGGGAACATAAAAAGAGGCCGGATGAACGTCGGCAATCGCGGTGTTGGAAAAAATTGTCGCGCCGGTCGTCTGCGGAATTTTCAGCTGATAGTAATAGATGCCAGCCGGCGGAGCGGCATCGGTGTATATCAACGTTGCCGCGTCCGCGGTCGTCGCCAGATCCGTCCAACCGACAGGTCCGGCGGATCCCTCGGGGCCGGTGGATCTTTCGATTGTGAAATTTTGGTCGATGGTCGATTTCACCGTCCAGGTCAGCTGCACATCGCCCGACGACGTCGTGGAGGCGACCAGATTTGGGCTGTTGGGATCGACGGTGTAAGACGGATTAAGAAGAATCTCTTCGGATTCATTGGACGGCAATGATCGCTGAATCCCACGGATCGCGAAAACACGATAAACATACGGACCGGATTGATTGCCGCCTGTCGATGGCGGCAAACCGGAGTCGATATAAAAATTGTCGGTAGGATCGACGGTCGCGATATCGGCGAAAGCCGTTTTCACCGATCCGTCCTTGTTGAGCACTTCCCGTTGCACAACGATTGCCGTTGCGTTCGGCGCCGTCGCGTCGGCGGGATTGATCCAATGAACCCGGATGCTGGACTGCGAATCAATGGACGCGCGAAGTTCCCAGGGCGCCAACGGAATATCCGTATCAAAATCGGGAGTTCGCACGTTGGCTTCATTCGAATATTCGGAGAATCCATCGGTGTTGGCCGCCCGAACACGGTAGGTATAGCGTGAAGAGGGCGCGATGTTCATCGTGTCGGCATAGCTCGAGGTGTTCGCCGCCAATGTGGTTAAAACGGAGAAGGAGCCGTTCCCATCTTTTCTTTCGAGAGAGAAGGAAGTTTCGTTGTTGCTGTTGTCGGACCAATGCAAATTGATTTGAGACGCGTTGATGGCGTCGGCGGTCAACACGTCAGGCCAGACGGGAGCGACTCGCCGATTGAGATAACTCATGTACGCCTGCCATTTATAATTATCGGTTTGAGGATTAACCGAAGTGGCGAGACATCCCCATTGCCCGGTCGGGCCGGGATATTGACCGGGATTGTTTTCGAAAAAAAACATGGCTGAAGAGGTGTACAGAGAAACGACCGCGCCTGTGCTTGCGTCGTTCAAGCTATCAAGTTCATTCAAGAAATTAAGATAGATCGAGAGATATAACGGCGTGTGATAGACGGCTTTCACAAAAGCTTTCACCCGATCCCACTCATAGGGCCCCGGAGCGAAAGAATAAGCGTCCGATCCTTCATAAATCACCAGTTGCAAATGCCGCGCGGCGGCGGCGGTAGCGGCTCCTTTCGTCCAACCGTAAGCCTTATCGGCGCCCGTCTGGAACGCGCTCATGGTTTGGCCGAGCGAATAGTTTGCAAAGTCAGAGAGCGACATCGTCCCATTCGGCGAGTTATAAAACGACGCGTAGGGCGCTATTGACAGCGCGTCGGCATATTCGCTCGCCGTCCGTGGATGGGCCGGATCGGCCCCGGCAAGGTGGTACGGCTCATTCGCCGGCCATTGATTAAAATCCAACATGGCTTTTGTTTGCGAACCGCCGGCATCCGCCGCCAGCCAACCGATGAGGCGAACCAATTGGCTGGTTCGCCGGTTGGCCGTTAGATCGTCTTCGCCGTACTCTTGATTCCAAATATGGAAAATCTGGCAGCACCGCATTGAGTTCCAGTAATAAAGCTGTTTCAATCCATAATAGGGAGCCATGATGCGCGATGCCCAAAAACCCTCCCCGGAAAAATTGAAGACTTCATTTGAATACTCCAAATAGATTTTTTGGCCGGGGTTTTTCGCCGAAAAATTCTGATGGAAATAATGGGCCATTTCCGCGATGAAATCATCGTCCGCCATCGTGGGAATATTCAACCACAAGTCGCCATGGAAATCGACGCCGGCCTTGGCCAACTCTTCCCAGGACATTCCCCGGGACGTTGTTTTCTGGATTTCCGACGGCAGGGTTCGCTCCCCAACCCACCGCGGCGCGACAAGATCCAATGTGTAAGGAAGAGGCGTGGGCATATTCGTGCCTTTCATTGCGGGCGCCAGCGTCAACACACTTCCGGCCGAATCTTCAACCAACGCGGTGGGAGAATTGGGCGCACTGACACTAAACAACCAATGCTTATAGAAGCCGTCGGGCTGAGTGTATTGCGGTCCAAGATCGACGGTCGTCGGTGTCCAAGAAACGGCCGTTCCTGTAATTCGCCGCGTGGGGGTGGGAAAAACGCCGGACCACCCCATCGTCCGCATACATTTGAAGTTGCTGTTCAAACTTAACCAATCCGGATAGAACGGATGTTCCAGGTAATCGCTTTCAAATCTCTGTTCCATGACGCGAATGTTGTTCACGTGATTGGCGGGATTATCTTTGTCGATGCGAATAGCCATCCCGGTATTGGCCGACAAGGTAAAAGTAGTGCGATGGTCCCCAGCGACGACATTGGAAACAGCGGCGCCTTGAGGAGAAACCACGCCATCATTGTCCCAGGCCACGACGTACTCGCCCGGGAAAAAGCCGTCGCGCATATTGGTGCCGAGGGACGTCGAATAAAGAACACCGGGTTGCGGAATCGGATATCCGTCACTGTCGAGAACAATATTTGGAATGTTATTTCCCGCGGCATCGCGGGCCACCCAGACGCTCGCCTTATCAAGAATATTTTTAAATACGATCGCTCCAGCGGAAGGACTTATGCCCTCCTCGGCCATTCCGAGAGCCATGTGCGTATCACCCACGGACCAGGCCGTTTGCGACGGCCAAAGGAGAGCGGCGGAAAGAAAGGACGCGATAACCCTGGATGAGCGAAGCCAAATTTTCATGGTTATGCCTTATCTTATAAGGAGCTAACCAAAGACCTCAAGATGAGCTTTGGCATCCCTCGAAATACGCCTGCATCGACATGGCCAAAAGACGCTAGAAACCGCGGCTAATATTCAATTTGACATACTTCGAAGCCACGAGCTGATTGCCGTTTACGTATTGATAAATGGGAAAACCCATATCCGTGTACACCCGCCAGGAGGCGGCCGAAAACTCTAATCCCGGCGTAAAAAGAATGCGTTTATAACCACTGTCGTTATGGGCGGCGTCGGCGCCCGTATCACTCCAACGAATCGATCCAACCAGTTGCGCTACCGGAGCGATTTTGACCGGTCCGGCCTTCCAGCCGTCGTAATAAGCTCCCGTCACGGCATTCACCTCGCTTCCCGGACGATAATCGGGCGTTATCAGAACGGACTGATCCAGCATCCCATCGACAAACCAGCTCCAGTTGTTATTCGTCGTGATCTGTCCCCGATGATACGCGCCGAGCAGCAGGTTGGTGCTTCCCGAACCCGTTTGAATGTCGCGATCAAAATTTGCGTATTTGTAATCGCCCGTCGGAAATTTGATTCCAAAGGTGAGGCCGGTGGACATGTCGGGTGAGAACCCGGAGTAAACCCCCCGCAACCGGATATCGCCCAACGCCGAATGCGTGAAGCCAGCGAGATCATCATCGTCGTTCACCGTTTCAAAATGCCGGTTCACATACGGAACATCGAGCATCATTCCCCAATCGCGATTGAACATGTATTGGACGCCGGCCGTATAAAAACGCGACTCGATTTGCCGGTCCTCGTTGTCCTCCGCCGGTGCCTTCGCATCGTGATGCCAGTTTTGATTCTGATTCATGAAATCGTACTCCAGATAAGCCATGCCGCCTTCGTGCGTGGGCAGCATCGCGCCCGTGCCGACGTCAAACACGCCGCACCCACAGGCACAGGCCCAAAGAGAAGAGGATGTCGAAAACGCCAAAACAAAAAGCAGCAGAGAGAAACGGAGGATGTGTGTCGTTTTCATAGAGATCTCCAAAAACAAACAAAAGATTCTTTTCCGGTAGAAAAGAAACAGGTGAAACAGCCGACTGCAGCTGTCAACGTGAACGATGGAATCTTTTACAAGCGAGGGATCAGACGGCGAGTCGGGGCGGCGGTGTGAGAATTTCCAGCGTGGGGGAAAGAAGAACGCCCAACGCCAGGGAGCGGACGCGTTCGTGGCGGAGATCGACGGAAGGGACCGTGAACGAAAGGGTTCGCGGATCCGGTTCGGGACGAATCAGGGAATCCTTTGAATTCGTCATCGCTCGCGAATTTCCGGCGGACATTTTGCAGGAATTGCTTGAGCAGGATTTGACCGATCGCATTTCCCTGATCTTTAAAGCGCAAATCTCCGGGCAACAACAGACATGGCCGCAAATGGGACAGTCTTCGGCCGGCTTCATCACCGACGCGCGCAGCGGTGCCGACGGGAGCAGGATCGAGAGAATCAAAAGAAACCGCAGGAAGAAGCGCATGACGGAAATCTACAAAATTGTTTTTTGGACGGGCGGATGACCGTCGACGGTCATGTCCGATAACCGCTAGTAGATTCCCTTGAGAAGATTTACCATACCGCCATGAAGGGACCATCGGAAACGTATTTCAAAAATATTATCGAGCGGCGGGATCGCCGCTTCGACGGGCGTTTCTATTTCGGGGTCAAAACGACCGGGATCTATTGCCGGCCCGTTTGCCCGGCCAAACCGAAACCGGAGAACATTTTGATTTTTAAAAGCGCGAGCGAAGCCGAGAAGGCCGGCTTCCGCGCGTGCCTGCGATGCCATCCCGATCTGGCGCCCGGCAGCAAATTCCTCGACGGGACAATCAACACCGTCTCCCGCGCGTTGCGCCTCCTCAACGATTCCTCCGGAGCGGACTGGACCATCCAAAAACTGGCGGCCTCCCTGGGAATGACCGACCGCCATCTTCGACGACTTTTCGATGAACACCTCGGCGCTTCGCCGGTCGAGATCCTGATCACGCAACGGCTTCATCTGGCGAAACAACTCCTCCAGGAAACGGCGACGCCCATCACCGAAATCGCGCTGGCGTCGGGATTTCAATCGATCCGGCGCTTCAACGAGGCGTTCAAGAGCCGGTATCGCAAATCTCCGTCGGAACTTCGGAAAACCCGGAGCCAAAATGCGACGGACGGCCTTTCCCTGAAAATTCCGATCCGCCTTCCCTACGATTGGCCGGCGGTCATGGCGTATCTGACAAGGCACGAGACGTATGGCCTGGAACACATGGAACACGAAACCTATCAGCGTTTCATTCCCCGGGGGAAAAAATTCGGATCCGTTGTCGTCTCGATGAAACCAAAACAGGATTTTCTGAATGTTAAATTTTCAAACATTCCGCTGACCGATGTCCGTTTTGTTCTGGGACGGCTTAAGAATCTGTTTGATACGGATCACAATCCCGTGCATTTGCCGTCAACGAAGGGGCTTTCCTCGAACGGGATTCGTGTGCCCGGAAGCTTCGATCCGTTTGAAACGGCGGTGGCCATCATTCTTTCCCAGCTTGTCTCTTCCGAACAGGCGCGGGCGAAATTAAAAACATTAATTGAGCGGTTCGGCCGGAAAATCGGCCGGCACACATCGGGCGATGTTTTTGAGTTCCCCACGCCGGCGATTCTCGCCAACGCGAAAATCGAAGAGATCGGGCTGACAAGAAACAAGGCCCACGCCATCCGTGAACTTTCACGCGCCGTTCAGAACGGAACGGTGGACTTCAAAGCTCATATCGATTTTTCGAAAGCGACGGAGCGGCTGCTGCGCATCCGGGGAATCGGTCCCTGGACCGCGACGATGATCGCGATGCGCTGTCTTGGCGACTCCGACGCGTTTCCGGAATTCGATCTCATCATTCAGAGAGCCCTTCGGAAAAAGCTGGCCCATCAAAAAGACTGGGCGTCTTCCCGCGCGTATCTCACGCATTGCCTGTGGCGGGATTTCAGCCGCGTCCTTTCCAAAACAAAAGGAGAAAAACATGAGCTTCCAGTTTCAAAAAATTAAAAGTCCCGTCGGGCCGCTGATTCTGGTCGCGCAGGGAGATTATCTCCACGCGCTTGTTTTCCAGAAACGATGGGCCGAATTTAAAAAGAAGTTTGACGATCTTAGCGAGACGGAAACGCCGATTCTAAAACGGGCCCGACAGCAGCTCGCCCACTACTTCGACGGGAAAATAAAATCGTTTGATCTCCCCATCAAGACAACGGGAACCGACTTTCAGAACCGGGTCTGGCTGTCGCTCGCGGAAATCCCCTTCGGACAAACCCGGACCTACAAACAGCAGGCCACGGGCATCAAATCGCCGCGCGCCACGCGCGCCGTCGGCCGCACGAACGGGCTCAATCCCCTCTCCATTGTTCTGCCATGCCACCGCGTGATCGGCAGCAACGGCGCGTTGACGGGGTATGGAGGCGGATTAAAGGCGAAGAAATTTTTGCTGGAGCTGGAAAAGAATCGCTGAGACGCTTGGGACACTAAATGACTCATGACATGAACGATTCAATCCGCATCGATCACCGTCCCTGGCCCCTTCCATCGGGAGCGTGGATCCTGCGTCAGACCTGGCATGATTTGCTGTTTGCGCACTGGCCCGTTCCCGTTGAGTCGCTGCGCCGGTTAATTCCGGCGGGCATTGAGCTCGATGTCCGT
>Ga0206886_1188_pt1 | contig 10455 bp, 10 predicted proteins | sample Alteio_BWOrgHeat_92_FD_152952 | JGI IMG/M metagenome (GOLD analysis project Ga0206886, IMG submission 152952) | Enriched cells from forest soil in Barre Woods Harvard Forest LTER site, Petersham, Massachusetts, United States - Alteio_BWOrgHeat_Nextera2 ... | reverse complement strand
TCTGGCTAACGATGGCACGAATATTACTGTCTACATACTAGGATAATACAAGCTTTTCGAAGACATTAAAAATAGTAGCCATGACAAAAAAAATTACACAACTTCTTGTAAGCATGTTATTTGCGGGCAGCGCAATTGCCCAACCTGCTGCGCCAACCATAAGCGGAAGTACAATTTATTGCGAAGGCCAAACCATTAGTTTAACGGCATCTTCACCGGCAGCAGCGCCAACATATACATGGACGGGCCCCGCTATAGCAGGCAGCTTTTCAGGAGCAACACTTACTATTCCCGGCGCTACAAATGCGATGAACGGGGTTTATACAGCAACTGTTACATCGGGTGGACTAACGTCAGGTCCTTCAAGCGTAACTATTGTTATAAATAATAAACCACCTGTTCCTTATGCCAGCCCGGATGTTTATAATTATTGCCAGGGCAATGACGCAACACCACTGGCAGCCATCGGCGCTAATTTGTTATGGTATACAACACCTACCGGTGGGGTAGGCAGCGCTGTTACTCCCACACCTTCTACAGGAGTTCCGGGATCAACTAATTATTATGTTTCACAAACAGTAAATGGTTGCGAAAGCGACAGAAAAGTAATTACGGTAAATGTAATTGCTAAACCACCTATGCCTTCTGTAAAAAATAATATCAGCTATTGTCAAAATAGTATTGCGCTGCCATTACAAGCAAGCGGAAATAATTTACAATGGTATCTGACTTCATCCGGAGGAATAGGTAGTACTATTTCACCTACTCCTGTCACCAGCTATGCGGGTATATCCTACTATTATGTTACACAAACTATAAATGGTTGCGAAAGTGATAGAGCACAGATAATGGTGACAGTGAATTTCACACCCAACGCTTTGATAGTAGCAAGTGTACCGCAGGTTTGTCAGCACGATACTATGAGTTTTTCATATTTTGGAAATGCGAGTGCAACATCAGTTTATAATTGGTCATTCCCTCCCGGCACATCACTTGTAAGTGGTTCTGGACAAGGGCCGCTTGTGCTCCGTTTCGACCAGGCAGGACAGCAAGCTGTTAGGTTGACAGTGGATAACAATGGTTGTAAAAGCCCGCTTACCACTTATGTTGTAAAAGTGCAGCAATTGCCAAATGTACCTGTTGTTATAAAAAAAGATGCTTGTCAAAACGAAGTAGTGAATATATCTATAGGCTATGCAAACGAAATGATAGATCAGTACAGCTGGAATTTTGACGGTGGTAATGTAAAATACGGAAGTGAAGGAGGGCCTTACGGCGTAAGCTGGAGCCTGACAGGTACTTACATAGTAGGTTTAACAGCTGTTACAAATGGATGCCCTTCTGTTACTATTACAGACACAATAAATATTCACCCGCTGCCGGATGCAGGTATTGGCAGTGTGAGTGATAATAATATTTGCGCAGGAGACAGCGTTGCATTTACTGCAGAAAGGTATAACCCCGGTTATTTATATCAATGGTTACCTGCCGGTTATTTTGGAAATATAACAAACCTATCAACGGTTTATGGATACATTGCACAACCGGGTTATGTATATCTGCAGGTAACTTCTGAATATGGTTGCACTGCAAAAGATAGTACGCTTGTAAATGCAAAACCTTGCTGTGATGTATACTTTCCTAATGCATTTACACCTAATGGCGATGGCAAGAACGACGTATTCAGGCCTATAACAGTGGCTAATCAGAAAGTAAAAACATTTACGATCATTGACAGGTGGGGACAAAAAATGTTTGAAACAACCGATATAAAACAAGGATGGGATGGAACCTTTAATGGCAAGAGCCAGGATATGGACACGTATTTTTATTTTATCAGCTATACTTGTGCAAACGGAAAGAATTATGAAAAGAAAGGAGAAGTACTGCTGGTGAGATAGAAAGCGTCATGGCAAAAGACAGCAGTAAGTTGTCCCGTCCTGCATTTGCAGGACGGGATTTTTTATTATGAGAAGAAAAAAAATTGTATTACTTTTTCGCGAAAATCAGATTATTTACAACAATCATAACTACTCTTTTATGTTGAAAAAACTCATTGCAGAAATAGTCGGTACGTTCACATTAGTATTTGCCGGTACCGGTGCCATTATAGTAAACCAGCAAACGAATGGTGTTATCACCCATGTAGGCATAGCCGCAACATTTGGACTAGCTATTATGATCATGATATTTGCAGTTGGTCGTGTATCAGGTGCACACTTCAACCCGGCTGTAACCATTGGGGCAGCGGTAGCAAAAAGATTTGAATGGAAAGAAGTAGCTCCCTATATCATTGCACAATGTATTGGTGCATTTATAGCAAGCGGTGCCTTAAAAGCATTGTTTCCCGAAAACGCAATGCTCGGCACTTGTGCACCATCAGGCAGCGAAATGCAATCACTTATTTTAGAAGCCATCATGACATTCTTTCTTGTTTTTGTAATACTCAACAGCACAGACAAATTCAGCCCCAATTGGGTAGTACCGGCAATTGCGATTGGTGGCACTATTACTTTGGACGCGCTTTTTGGAGGACCTATTTCAGGAGCATCTATGAATCCGGCCCGTTCGCTGGCACCTGCAGTAGTAAGCGGGCATATGGCTTCTATCTGGGTGTATATGGCCGGTCCAATATTAGGTGGTATTGTAGCGGCAATTGTGTATGCATTGGTAAGAGAAAAAGAATGAAAAACATTCTTTTTGTTTGTATAGAGAATAGCAATCGCAGTCAAATGGCCCAGGCCTTTGCTAATATATATGGTAAAGGAAAAGTAATTGCATATAGTGCGGGTTCGCGTCCATCAGGAAAAATAAACCCGAAAGCTATTGCAGCAATGAAGGAGCTGGGTTATGATCTTTCTGCTCACCAATCTAAATCTATTGATGACCTACCCAATGAGGATTTTGAATATGCTATTACTATGGGATGCGGAGATGCATGCCCCTATGTAAGAGCAAAGCATCGTGATGACTGGGATATTCCCGACCCCCGTGATATGAATGAAGATGATTTCAGGAAAATAAGGGATATAATTGGCGATAAAGTGAAAGCGATAATTGAAAAGATAAATTGACATATATAAGATTCTTAGAGAGGGCTTAAATAGTATCATTTTTTGCAGGCCGCCTATCAATAAATTCTATGTTCGATTTTATATATACTTAATTGTGTCATTATAACATTCCTTAACTTTGGCAAATGACAACAACCGAAAAACACCTGCGAGACTTATTGGATAAGCGTATTGTTATTATAGATGGCGCTATGGGTACTATGATACAACGCCATAAACCGCAAGAGGCAGATTATCGTGGTGATCGTTTTAAGAGCTGGCATAAAGATGTAAAAGGTAATAACGACCTTTTATGTTTGACACAGCCTGATATTATTAAAGATATACACAAACAATACTTGGATGCCGGGGCTGATATACTTGAAACAAATACATTCAATGCCAATGCAATTTCTTTGGCAGACTATGATATGCAATCGCTGGCGTATGAAATAAATGTAGCAGCAGCTAAAATTGCAAAACAAGCAGTTAAAGAATCAGGTAAACAGGCTTTTGTTGCTGGTGCTATTGGTCCCATGAACAAAACATTATCACTTTCACCTAATGTGAATGACCCAGGGTACCGTGCAATGACATTTGATGATGCGGTTGCGGCATACTATGAACAAATAAAGGGGCTCATAGATGGTGGCGTAGATGTTTTATTGATTGAAACAATATTCGATACGCTGAATGCGAAAGCAGCAATTTTTGCTGTCAATAAATATTTCCGCGATACTAAAAAAGAAAAATTGCCATTAATGATTTCCGGCACTATTACAGATGCTTCAGGCCGCACACTCAGCGGGCAAACACTGGAGGCGTTCTATATATCAGTAATGCATGCCGAACCGATCAGCATCGGTTTGAATTGCGCATTGGGTGCTACAGAAATGCGGCCGCATATCGAAGAATTATCTCGCATTGCTAATTGTTATGTAAGCTCATATCCGAATGCTGGCTTGCCAAATGCAATGGGCGAATATGATGAAACACCCGAACATATGACAAGTATTGTTTCGGAATTTGCAAAAGATGGTTGGATAAATATTGTAGGTGGTTGCTGTGGTACTACCCCCGATCACATAAAGGCTATAGCAGATAGCATGAAACAATACGAGCCGCGCCCACATCCCGAAATGGTCAATGCTTAGTACGAGCTATACTTCTGCAGCTTGTTAATAAATAGATAAAACCTTCCGCTTAACATTAACTTAATGTCGGCGTAATATTAGGGTTATACAAATGTTGTCACTTTGTATAACCAAAATGCTTCTCAGAAGCTAAAACATGTCAAAACGCGAAGTGGATGTGGTGGTGCTATCGGACATACACCTTGGAACCTATGGCTGTCACGCGCTGGAACTCTTACAATATCTAAAAAGTATCAAACCCAAAGCGGTTGTTCTCAACGGCGACATCATTGATGTCTGGCAATTCAATAAACGTTATTGGCCTGCAACACATATGATGGTAGTAAAATACCTTGTTGGTTTAATTGCCAAACAGGTACCTGTTTACTATATACCCGGTAATCATGATGAGATGTTGCGCAAGTTCAAAAACTTCAGACTCGGTTCGCTTAAAATAACCAACAAGCTCGCGTTGAAAATAAATGGTGAAAAAGTATGGATATTTCACGGAGATGTATTTGACGTAGTAATGCAATACAGCCGCTGGTTGGCTAAGCTTGGGGCGATAGGATATGATACCTTGATACTGATAAACAGCTTCGTGAATTTTATCTCTCAGAAAATGGGCAGGGGAAAAATATCGCTCTCCAAGAAAGTGAAGAATAGTGTAAAAAGTGCGGTAAAATTCATCAACAAATTTGAAGATACAGTTTGTGAAATAGCTGCCGAGCATAAATACGACTACGTTATCTGCGGACATATTCATCACCCGGAAATGAAAAAAGTAGACACCAAACACGGATCGGTTATATATCTCAATTCCGGAGATTGGATCGAAAATCTTACTGCGCTTGAATATAACAATGATACAGGATGGAGTATTTATCGCTATTCGGAAGATCTTGTTGCACAGTCGATAGACGTTGAAAAAAAGGGTAGCAAGAAAGACAGTGCCAAAGAAATGTTGGCCAGCCTGATGCACGAAATGAATATAAAAAGCAACGGCAATATCTCTGACGGAACAATAGAAGCAGCCTGATGAAAATACTTTTTTCTATACAGGGAACAGGTAACGGCCACCTGAGCCGGGCAAGGGATGTGTATCCTGAGTTGATTAAATATGGTGAGGTGGACGTGCTTATCAGCGGCATACAAGCTGATGTGGATTTTCCGTATCCTGTTACCTATCGTAAGTATGGTATGAGCTTTATTTTTGGAAGCCGCGGGGGTGTGGATATTATTAAAACTGCGCAAAAACTAAGGCTACCGCAGTTAATAAAAGATATCAGGCAATTACCCGTACAGAATTACGATCTTGTTGTTAACGATTTTGAACCTGTAACTGCATGGGCTTGCAAAATAAAAGGAGTGCCTTGTATTGCGCTAAGCCACCAAAGCGCGGTTATGAATGCAAATGCACCCAAACCAAAGTTTGGCCACCTCGCTGGGAAAATAGTGCTCAAATATTACGCTCCTCATACAGCTGCATACGGCTTTCATTTTAAGAAGTACGATGAGAATATTTTCACCCCGGTTATTCGTAAGCAGGTAAGAGATATACAACCAACAAACGAAGGGCACTATACCGTATATCTTCCGGCATATGATGACGCTGCATTAATGAAACATCTCTCTCATTTTTCTGATGCCAAATGGGAAATATTCTCAAAGCATAATAAACAGGAAATAGTAAAAGACAAGATACATATACGCCCCATCAATAACGATGCATTTATTGATAGCATGGCAAAAAGCGCAGGTGTGCTTTGCGGTGCAGGTTTCGAAGGGCCCGCAGAGGCTATGCAACTGGGCAAAAAAGTCTTGGCTATACCTATGCTGGCACAATATGAGCAGCAATGTAATGCAGCAGCTCTTGAAGACATGGGTGTGCCTGTGATAAAAACACTATCAGAGAAATATTATCCGCAGATACAGAACTGGCTTTCAAATGGTAAAATTGTAGAAGTGAATTACGAAGACAATATTGCTACAGTAGTAAAAAAACTAATGCAGGAACATGCACCGGAACATAGGTTCGTTTTTCAAAAAGAATTGGCAGCTACTTCTTAGTAAGCTATACAAGACAGGTGCGTTAGTATTAGAGGTGTTAATAGCTATTTGCCTGTAAAAGAAGGTTTCCGTTTCTCTAGGAAAGCAGTAATACCTTCTTTGTGATCTTCAGTTTTGCTGGCAGCTACCTGCAGCTCTTTTTCCATCTCTAATTGTTGTTCCAGGTTATTGTTATAAGATTGATTTAAAAGATGTTTGGTAAGCCCGATCCCTTTAGTAGGTATATTGGCCAATGATATCGCCAGCTTTTTACTTTCTGCTTCAAATACATCATCTGCAAAGCATTTATACACCATGCCCATATCTGCAGCTTCTTTACCGTTTACTTTATCACCTGTTATCATAAGCGCTGCCGCACGTTGCATACCCACTAGCCTCGGCAGAAAAAATGTTCCTGCGCTATCAGGTATCAAACCTATTTTGCTGAAAGCCTGTATAAACGAGGCGCTTTCACTGGCAATAACAATATCGCAGGCCAGCGCAATATTTGCCCCTGCTCCTGCAGCAACACCATTTACTGCGGCTATAATTGGCTTCTCAATATTGCGTAGTAATTGAATAATGGGATTATAATGTTCTCGCACAATTTTTTCAAGCCCTGGCCCTTTGGGGTCAACAGCTTCTGCAAGGTCTTGTCCTGCGCAGAAAGCCTTTCCGGAACCTGTGATATAGATGCAACGTATAGCATCATCTTCCTTGCAATCAGCTAATTTCTCCTGAACCGCAAGTGCCATCTCCCGGTTAAAACTATTATATTTTTCAGGCCTGTTAAAGGTGATATACCCAACGCCATTTTCTTTTGATAATAATACAGTGCTCATATTGTAAAAATAATATAGAAACTAACTGGCTGCTACAGGTTTAAATTTTCCTGCAAGAGATTTTCCAATACCAATAATGCTGGTAACATTAAGCGGAAACTCTAATAATACATGCAAAAAGCTAAGGAAAAACAACCATTCCAGCCCGCTTCTGTAGTCAGCTACATATATCCCTATGCTTACCAGCCACATAATTATTACTGCTACAAACCTGCCTTTAGGCACTTTATGCCATTGTATAATATTTGTTTTAGAGAACCAGTTAAGATAATGATAAGTATAAGCAAAAGCTATAAAACGCATCAGCATTATACCTTCGCGGGAATGATATACTATATTATCCCATAGAGACATAGGGTCTGCTTTAAGATCTGTTTGTATGGGAGCAGGATAATGCATGATATGCAATAATGAGCGCACATTCATTGCTTTAAAAAAATCATCATAAATAACTTTATTACCCGAATGAATAGGAAAGAAATAAGTATTAGGGTAAACATTGTAAAGAATAAAAGGACATAATATAAGCGCTAATACTGCATATATACCTGTGCGGCTCTTGCTTTTTAAAGTGCCATACAGCATAAACAGTCCTGTAAAAATATATACATGAATAAGTGTAGGTATAAAAATGGTTAGGAAAAAGTACATATGTTCAGACAACGCTGATGTAATGATGAGCAGCACAAGCCCCGCTATGCGATAAAAATTATTCTTTATAGTTACAAATATGATGGAACCTAACAAGGCAATATAGATCAGCTGTGCGTTAAAAAATTCTGGGAAGGTCACATCAATATAAGAGGCTAACTTGTTTTTAAATTGAAATGCAGTAAGCAGCAAACCAATAGTAATGAGTATAGGGGCATCATATTTGCCCTTTGAAAAATATTTACGATCGTGCAGCCAGGATATTTCTGTGAGATAATGTAAAGGGCCAAGAATAGCGTATACCAACAGAAACAACTCAAAAGGAATAAGTATAGCAATGCAGCAGGAAAACAACATCAACCCGATGTTTATTACATCAATTTTCTCTGTAGATGTGAGTTGCATAAGCCTGTAACTTTACCAAAGTAATAAATTTTGCCCATAATTTAGCAGGTAATATTATCTTCATATTTCAATTTTTGGTTAACATGCTGGTCAAAGTTTTCGGAAGTGCGGTACATGGTGTCGAAGCTATCACTATTACAATTGAAGTAGATATTGTAAAAGGCCAAACTGTAGGTTTTTTTATCGTTGGCTTGCCTGATAATGCAGTAAAAGAAAGCGCCGAGCGTGTACTTGCAGCTATACATAATAATGGATATGAGAGGCCACGGTATAGGGTAGTTGTAAATATGGCCCCTGCCGATATTAAAAAAGCAGGTTCTGCTTACGATCTCCCAATAGCAATTGGTTTATTAGGTTCTATGGAACAGTTACCTGTTGAGGATCTGAAGGATTATATTATTATGGGAGAACTTTCTTTAGATGGAGGGATACAACCTATAAAAGGAGCATTACCAATTGCAATACAAGCAAGAGCAGAAAAATTTAAAGGATTAATTGTGCCCAAAGCAAATGCCCGAGAAGCCGGTATGGTGAATAATATAGAAGTATATGGAGTGGAACATATCAGCGAGGTCATTGGCTTTTTCAACAAAACACAAACACTCAAACCTGTTGAAGTAAATACAAGAGAAGAATTTTTTAATGCACAGCAAGATTTTGACATTGATTTTTGCGATGTAAAAGGCCAGGAAAATGTAAAGCGCGCACTGGAAATTGCTGCTGCTGGAGGTCATAATGCCATATTGATCGGTCCACCGGGTGCGGGCAAGACTATGCTTGCAAAAAGATTGCCCGGCATATTGCCTCCGCTTAGTTTGCACGAAGCGCTCGAAACAACCAAGATACATTCTGTAGCAGGTAAATTACCTGCAAACACATCATTGATAGCGCGTAGACCGTTCCGTTCTCCGCATCATACCATCAGCGATGTTGCATTGGTAGGCGGTGGTGGTATTCCACAGCCTGGAGAAATATCGCTGGCACATAATGGTGTTTTGTTTTTGGACGAATTACCTGAATTTAAACGTACCGTGTTGGAGGTAATGCGCCAACCAATGGAAGAGCGGCGGGTATCTATATCACGCGCAAAAGTGAGCATAGATTTTCCTGCAAGTTTTATGTTGATAGCGTCTATGAATCCCTGTGATTGCGTTGCCCTTTTCCGCCATTTTGGAAATGGGCGGGGTCGAATGTCGGCAGGTATGCGAGCTTGATGGTTATATCTTCTTTCCCAACAATAATACCGCTTGTGATGCGCTCTATGATCTCCCTGCGTTCTTCAAATGGTTTGGTCTTCCATTTCGTATACAGGTCTTTGGCATCTTCGAGCACCACCTCGGACGATTGCTGTTGAATTTTCAGGCTGTCCACCTCCGCGTGCAGTTCGGGCAGGCGTCTATCAATTTGCAAAAGCTGTTCTTCCAACGGCTTGTATTCCTCGGCAAAGATTTCTTTGCTCATTTCCTCGTCAACGCGAAGCTTGAGCAATCTGTCCATTTTCTTTTTGATTGTTCCGCGTTCCGACTGCACTGTTTCAAGCAATGTTGTTTTTTCCGAAAGTTCCGAATCAATGTTTTCGAGATATTTTGATTTGTCCATTTCGATTAACAGGAAATTTTTGAGCTTGACGTAAAAAATCTCATCAAGGTCGTCTTCGGGCACCCGATTTTTACATGCCTTGCAGGTATACTTTGCCGCCGTGCCGGTGTGAAAGACGTACATTTTATTTCCGCAGTCGCAGGTTACAAAACCCGCAAGCAGGTGTTTCGGTTTCGGCCCTGGCTTTGCGCGCTTCTGTTCCAGTTCGTCCAAAATCCTGTTGCATTCGTTCCATGTGTCCATGTCTATGAGCGCGGGACAGGTAATAATGACCCATTCGGAGAACGGTTTGTATTCCCATTTCTTGCCGTCGCCAGTGCTCTTGGTGTAGTTTGCTCTGCGCTCGCCCTTTGCCATAGGGTCGCGCAACAAACGGGCTACTGTCGAATCGGAAAACTTTGAGCCGTTGCGGGTTCTGTAGCCCTGCTCGTTTAAGATATTGGCGACTGTTTTCTTTCTTCTGTGCATGAGGAACAGCTCATAGATGAGCTTGCGCACGGGCGCATATTGTTCGTCAATCACAAGCTCCTTGCCTTCCCATTTGTAGCCAAGTGAAGCCTGTCCGCCAATGGGCTTGCCGAGCTTTGCCCGAATGGGGACGGACGCGGCCACGCGGTCGGAAATTTCCTCGCGCTCCCACTGCGCCATGGCGGCAATCATAGTGTAAAACAGCCTGCCCGCAGGCGTGCTCGTGTCTATGGCTTCTTGCAGAGAAATGAGGTC
>Ga0206886_1187_pt1 | contig 10477 bp, 10 predicted proteins | sample Alteio_BWOrgHeat_92_FD_152952 | JGI IMG/M metagenome (GOLD analysis project Ga0206886, IMG submission 152952) | Enriched cells from forest soil in Barre Woods Harvard Forest LTER site, Petersham, Massachusetts, United States - Alteio_BWOrgHeat_Nextera2 ... | reverse complement strand
ATTGCTGAAGTAAATTATTAAAAAGTCTTCAGCGGCAACATCAAGCGCAGCTTTCACATTCTCAACCACACTTGCCCACTCCCCCGAAGCGATTTGGCCAAATATTCGTGCTGTTGGATACCAAGGGCTATCCGGACGATTTCGCATCCAACGCCAGCAGCCATCAAAGCGGGATAAAATCCAGACCGGCTTGCCCAGCGCTCCCGCTAGATGGGCAACCGAGGTATCGACTGAAATCACCAGATCAAGATTTTCTATGATGGCGGCGGTATCGAGCATGTCAGTGACTTCGGGCATTAGATCAATAATCTGGTCACGCAAGCCACATTCATCGATCTGGGAAGCTGATTTGCCCATTTGCAGGCTATAAAAGTTAACGTCAGACTGTCCCAGCAGCGGTTTCATCTGTGCTAACGGCAAACTCCGACGCTTATCAATCAAATGCACATCAGCACGATGCTCGCGCGCATTGCCGGCCCAAACGAGACCAACTTTAAATTTTTTCTTATCAGTACATTTCGGCGCCCATTTAGCGCGGGTTGCTTGATCGACAAAAAGATAGGGAATTTCTGCCGGGATTGTTTCCAATGTCGTCTCAAAAATATGTGGCAAACTCATCATCGCCACTTGCCAATCAAAATTGCTTTCCGATGCTTCAGTGACCACTTCATCAATGTAAGGGCTATTTTTGAACAAACGCACAAGCGGCTTTGGCGCAAGCACAATTAGTTTGCCGCCACGCTGTTTACATAAAGCCGCATAGCGGATGAATTGCAGACTGTCGCCCAGCCCCTGCTCACACCATATAAGCAATCGCCGATCAGGAAATGCGCGACCATCCCACTTGCGCGAAGAAAACAATGCCACGCCGCGCTTCTCTTTTACGCCAAGCGCTTTTTCATTGAGCACCCAGCCTTCGCGATACTGCCCCAGCGCAAGCAGTACAAAAGCCTTGTTGCTTTGTGCATCGATCGATTGTGGATCGATTGAAAGGGCACGATCGTAATAAGAAAGCGCCTCATCGAGCCGCGCAAGATCCTGCATTAAGGTGCCGAGATTATTCAAGGCGGCGACACAATTAGGTGCAAAGCCAAGAGCCGATTCATAAGATTGCCGCGCATCATCAAACTTATTCAAATCGCGCAGGGCATTGCCGCGATTGATATGGGCCTCAATATAATCGGGCCGAAGTTGCAGGGCTTGATCATAAAGCGCACAAGCCTCTTCGGCACGCCCCTGCTCACGCCGCGCCGCACCAAGATTATTATATAGGCGCGCATCTTTGGGCTCTAGACGAATAGCTTGCTCAAAACGTGCAGCAGCTTCATCCCACCTGCCCTCGCGCGCATGTTCATTACCGCGTTCGCCATAGGCAGCTATCAGATTGGAACGCGCGCGCGTAAAATGCGGATCGATCGTATAGGCTTCTTCATAACGGCCAATAGCATCATCCAGACGTCCGCAATGGCGCAAAGCGACACCGAGATTATTCAATGTTTCAGCATTACCCGGTTGAGCCTGATGCGCACGCTCGAAAAATTCTACGGCACGGTGCGGATCACCCATCTGCACATAGAGAGCAGCCAACAGGCGCAGCGCATCAGCATCGCGGTTATCGAGTTTGAGCGTTTCCAGATAATCGTGCTCCGCCTCGGCGTAACGGCCGGCCTGGTGATGGGTGGTGGCGCTTTCGAAGGATTTGGCGGTGGAGGACATAGAAGGGAAACTAACATTTTAGTTGCGCACACAAAAGCCGGAATGATGACAAATTTTAATGCCCTCCTTATCTCCCCAGCCCCTCTTCCCTATCGCGCCCTTACCGGGTTTGGCCTCAACAATTGTAACAAGGCGCAAAGCGCATAATCCTTCACTGAAGAAAAAAGGAGACTGTCATGGATTTCGGTCGTGGACTTCTACTCTGGCTACTCGGCATTCCTTTGCCGATCATTATTATCCTTGCTCTTTTGTGGCGCTAAGGAGGCGGACATGGCACCGATAACAAAACAAATCGATATCGAGGATTCCGGCGTAGTCTGGAGTGCGATCATCGGCGGCGCAGTGGCATCTATTGGCCTCACCATCATTCTGGCACCTATCGGTGCTGCATTTGGTTGGGCGGCTATGTCACCATGGCATCACATCGAGATGGACCGTACCTTCACAATCTGGGGCGGTATCTGGCTGATCATCGTGCAGTGGTTATCTTCAGGATTTGGTGGCTATCTAACCGGACGCTTACGCACCGAATGGCCTGCAGCGCATACACACGAGGTTTATTTCCGCGACACGGCCCATGGCTTTCTCTCCTGGGCCCTCGCGACTTTGGCTGGTGCAGGCTTTTTGCTGCTGGCGACGGCAGCAACATCTACGCATGTCACAAGCACAACCTCAAACCATGACCTCTCGCCAACAGCGTTGTTTATCTACGCGCTTTCGATGTTCATTGGTGCCTTCATCGCAGCCGCAGCCGGAGCTCTCGGCGGCGCGCATCGCGATGTACATTATGTATCAGGACGGCTAAGCGGCTGAATTCAAGACCCGTTAACCAATCAGGGATTGATAATTCGCGCCAAAAAATAATAACAAATGGCGCGAATTACCTTGTCTTCGCGGCATAGGGACGCAAGTATTTCTGGGCATCTGTTTTTTATGATATAGTTCTGACTGATTAGAATCTGAAGCTATTCTTGATGAGGAACCATCATGAGTAATTCTCTTATGTCCTATTGGAAACCGATGGTTATCGGTGGCGCTGGTGGGCTGATCGTCGCCATAGTCGAAAAGACGTCTCAGGATGATAGTTATGAATATGCGGCGGCGGGAGCAGCCTTAGTAACTCCCCTTGCTTACGCAATAGAAGAACCCCGCGCTCGTCCACCGGTTGCCGCTGTGTATCTTGGTGCTGCCGCTGAACTGACCGGGCATTTCATACTCCATACACCTGAGCCTGCAACCACTGCCGCCGCGGCGAGTATCGCGCTTTTGGGATTCATTGGCGCAAAGGCGTCTGACCCTTCAACCTTTCTGGGAAGAAAGGTGCGCCGTATATTTATGCGGCGAAGTTCAAGTCCGAGTTCAGTCACCCATGGATAAAGGACCCTGCCATTTTGTATTTGCGCAAAGATTGTAGACATACATACGTTTACGCCGGAGAATGGCCTACATAATATCTAAGCAATCGTACGACTTCTTGCCACATTGACCCCGCCCGTTTTCACGCGCAACAATAGCGAAATATAAAAGAAACTTCTGTATTTGTGATTTTCTATTCATTTGAGCGGAGGGAGCCATGCCTGACAGCGATGGTACAGGAAATGACGGCACCGGCAATGACGGTACTGGGAATGATGGTAGCGAGAATGATGGTACCGGCAATGACGGTACTGGCAGCTCTACCGGTAGCGGCGTCGATGGCACTAATGCTGATTCAAACGGCGGCTTAGGTAGTGACGGAACAGCTACATCCAACGACGCTCTTGGTGGCAGCGATCCCAACAATGATCCATCAGGCGGGACTGGAACAGGCCTCGACGGTACGGCAACTGCCAGTACGGATGATACGCAATCCGCGACTGCGAACGATGCGCTTGGTACTACTTCCGTCGATGTCTCTCAGAATGTCGATGTTGCACAGAATATGGACGCGACAGCGGTCGCTCCGGAAGCACCTAATCCCGACGCACCAAATACGGAAGTTGCTCAAGCCCCAGATGCTGTTGCTCCTGGCATCCCGGAGGTTGCACAAGCCGTAACGCCGGATGGTATCAGCATCAACGCAACTGCAGCCACTACAGTAGAACCGGAAACGACACCCGGTCTCAATATTAACATTGATACAAGCAACGTTAATCTCGGTGGAGTTCCCGCTGGACAACCGGAACCTGATTTAGGTCAAGCGGCAGCTGTCGCCCCCTCGTCCGTAAGTACCATCGAAGTCAGTGCTCAAAGCACCCCTAGTGCGACAGCGACGGCTACAGGATTGAGTGGTGCCACACCGAGCGCAAGCACGGCTACTGCGGTATCTGGCGGTCCCGTTGAAGTCGCAAGCGCACCCGAAGCCGGGCCGAGCGTTTCCCCTGATAGCCAAGCGAACGCCGCTGGCGCACAAGTCGCTGCCGATGTCGCATCCGGTCCAAGCAACCCAGGTACAGCTCCCGGCGGCAATGCAACGAATAACGAAACGGAGAGCAGCCAAGCCGCAGCAAGTGGTGGCCCATCGATTAGTCTTGGCCATGCGGCCGATACGGAAATTGGTGGTGTTCAGGTAACTAATCCGGGAATTAATTCGGTCACGTTGGGTGGCGCACCGAGCCCATCATTTGCCGCGCCAAATCCTGCGCCGACTGTACCTGCTCCAAATGTTATAACCGTTTTTGCATCAGGCCAGCCAAACACCCATGCTGGTTCTGCTTTTAATACGAGCGGCAAAAGTGCTGTGACTAATAACACGGGGATCGCTGGAGTAACTGCTGCCGTAACGCCGCAAGATTTGACCACCACGCCTACCGCACCTGGTTTAAACGTCAATACCATTGCCGGCGCTCCCGAATCTGTAAGCACTGCCCTATCGGCCATCGCGGCTGCTGTGGCGGTTGCCTTAGCAAAAGCCGGTCAGACACTGGGCGCCGTCGCACTCAACAGAGCCGCCTCTTCACCTTCGGTGATGGCTTCAATCAAAAATTTTGCAAACGCGCTTGCCCCACAAGCTGGTCTCGTTGGAATTGGCCTGGCCGACATTGGATCACATCTGGCCAGTGGCCAAAAAGGACTTATGGGCGGCCCACTAAGTGGCAGAGCTTTTGGTGGCATTATGGGTGGATTACTTGCCACCGCCGCTGTAACGAGCTCCTTTGTAGGCGGCGGCCCGGCGGCAGCACTGACAGCAGCGGCAATCGGCTATATGGCAGGCTCACAAGCGATGGCACCATTTGATAATTCGACCCCCGTTGATCCCAATCAAACAGCCCTCTCTATCGGCGCACGCGGTTTTCTGTCGGGACTATCAAACGCCCTCGACATGCCCGGTCTTTCATCGGCAATTGATAACGCGATAGGCGTCGGCTTCAATGCGGTTTTTGGGACATCCCCACCAGCTGCACCGCCATCCTTATCAGCACCTGACCTTACTCAAAGTCAGCTTGCAGGCCTCACTTCGGACCAACTCGCGAGCGCACTTAACGACGCTATTAACGCAATTAACGCTAACCTTGGCACGGGGGGACTCAATCTCGACAATACGAACATCGGGCCTGTCGATCTGAGTCAAGGTAATCCAAGTGGAATAGCATCTAACGGTGCGGGCTCGCCGGCGGGTAGCCCAGGCGCACCCGAGATTGACACAAGTAACCAAACATCGGTGGCTTCGAGCCAAAATAATAATGGAGCACCAGACTTGGGGGCGACCAACAACAATCAGCAGCCGAGCTCTACCAGCAAAGATGTTTCCAATCAGACAGGAACCCCCGCTGGTTCAGTCGCATCGAGTGAACCGGCAGGGGGAACCCCAGCAGGCACAACCTCACCTACTGAATCGACTGGAACGACGCAACAAACGACAGCACCCGGCGTAAGTGCAACCACGCCAGATCAAGTTGCTACCGGCCAAGCTGTTACGCCCGATCTAAGTGGATCGAGCGCTGAAACTGTCGGCAACAGCGGCCCAATCGTGCAATCGGATGACGTGGCTCAGGTAACACCCAGCAGCCTGATGCAGCCGGTTTCGGCATCGTTTCTGTCGACCTCTTCAGAAATTGCTGCAACTCCGGCTACGATCCCGGATATACAGCCACCTCCAGCCCTTACGCCACTTTCGCAAGCTGAAGTGGTGGCTCAAGCATTTATGACGCTTTTTGGTGACGCGAGCGATCAGCTCACTTTCACTGCACCTCCACCGCCACCAATGGCAATCGCGAGTGATGATATCTTCGCGGCGGCAAATAATTCATCGACAGCCGCTGGTTCTCTCCAATCGAGTGATCCTTCACGGCCAAATAGCTCTGATGCACAACCGCCTTACTTCATCTCAGAACACGGCTAAGGCGCAGCAATAAACCTGACGTAACTTTCGGCAGGCAAAATAAAAATAACGAATGAGATGATTAGGTTGAAGCTTCTTTGGCTTCTTCAGACTTCGCTTCCGCTTTTGCCTTAGCCTCGGCAGCCTTTGCCGATACTGCTGGCACGGCTTCGTAATCAGCGCGCTCGGTAATGCGGGCAGCTTTGCCGCGCAGGTTGCGGAGATAATAAAGCTTCGCACGGCGGACAGTGCCACGGCGCACGAGCTCGATTGATTCCAGACGCGGGCTGTAAAGCGGGAACACACGTTCCACGCCTTCACCGAAGCTGATCTTGCGCACGGTGAAGGAGGAATTGATGCCGGCATTCTTGCGCGCAATGCAGGTGCCTTCGTAGTTCTGCACGCGTTCGCGCGAACCTTCGATGACCTTGACGCCAACGCGCACGGTATCGCCCGGCTCAAATTCAGGAATTTTGCTATGAGCACTGAGCTTATCCAGCTGCTGTTGCTCGAATTTCTGTAACAGATTCATATCGCTCTCCTTTAATCGCGCCCCGTATATACACAGGTTTGCGGACGGTTTCTAGCCATTTTGTGGGCATTTCATCAAGTCGCGGGCAGCCTTTTCAGCATTATAATCAAAGAGTTGAGCCACAAATTGACAGGAATCTTCTGGTTCCTTACCCCAAAATCTAGCCAATTCATCACCAATAAAAGCCGGCATAGGCCGCTCCGCCAACCTTTTGACCAGAGCCGGATTGCAGACATCCCCCTCTCCAAAGGTTGCAGCCTCATAGCCTTTTTCTATAGCGTTTACAATCTTTTGCCCGACAAAACGCCAGCATACAGAAATACGCATTTTCTTTCTTTCATGGTTATCCTTTACTCATGCCATCTCTATTTAAGATTTTCAATATTTGATGAAAGTATTAAATAGAGATAGTCTCGCACTTCATTAGTTAAGGATTTTTGGAAGCAAAACATGACCGCACATAACAGTTCATTTAGCAAAAATATTATTGCCCAGGCGCTTCTTGCTGGCATTGCGATAAGCGGTTCTTACATCGCTGGAAAAGTCATTCAGTGGTCAGGCGAAATGAGAGCCACCCACGCGGACCTCTCTAACGATCCTTTGCAAAACTATTTGATGTTATGTGACCAGTCTATACGACCCGAAAATGCTGCTTTTTGCGAACAGTATAAATTAATATTCGGCCAATTAAAAAGTTAAATAATTTTCCTCCTCGTCGCTAAATCCGGCCTTCTTTCGCGTGTGATTTCTTCCGCCTTCTGGCGACGCCAGTTTTTTACATTTTCGTGATGCCCGGAAACAAGCACATCGGGCACTTCACGGCCTTCCCAAACTGCTGGACGCGTATAGTGCGGATATTCGAGCAGTCCTTCCTCGAAACTTTCTTCATCGTGCGTTTCGGCATTACCGATAGCCCCTGGTAACAAGCGCACGCAGGCTTCGATAAGTGCGAGAGCTGCAACCTCACCTCCGGCTAATACAAAATCGCCGAGGCTAATTTCTTCCAGATGATGCGCATCAATCACGCGTTGATCGACACCTTCGTATCGGCCGCAGAGCAAGAGGATTGCCGGCTCGGCAGCAAGCTCCTTCACTAAGGCCTGATCAAGCGCGCGACCGCGCGGCGATAGAAAAATTTTGCGTGCTGGCTTGCCGAACTTCTGCTCAGCACCGCGAATGGCGGCATCGATCACATCGGGCCGCATGACCATTCCTGCCCCACCGCCATAAGGCGTATCGTCGACGGAAGAATGCTTATTCGTGGCAAAACTGCGGATATCGAGCACATCAAGCTGCCAGATTTTTTGTTCTAGCGCTTTGCCCGCAAGGCTGGCACCGAGCGATCCAGGAAAAATTTCCGGAAAGATAGTAAGGATTTGAGCATGCCAACTCATGACATCCAGCCTTCTGGCGGAGCAATGGTGATATGACCAGCTTCCGGATCAACGTCAGGAACGCATTCTTTGTTGAATGGAAGCATAAAGGCTTTGCCTTGGACCGGCTGCACCTCAAGAAACGGACCGCCGCCATAGTTGTGTATAGCAATTACCTTGCCGCATTCCTTGCCGGTCTTATCCCGCGTTGTAAGGCCGATGATATCGGATTCATAAAATTCACGCTTCTTCAGTTTCGGTAAAGCGGCGCGGGTGACATAAAGCTTGGTGCCGCGCAGAGCCTCGGCAGCCTCACGTGTTTTCACGCCTTTGATCTCAACGATCATATGCGTGTTGGTTGCCATTTTGAATTTGAGTGCAAACTCTTTATCGTTTTCGTCAGTCAACGGCTTGTAGCTCAAAACCGCTGCCGGCTCCTCGGTAAAGCTTTTCAGACGCACAAGGCCTTTCACGCCATGCGCGCCTGAAAAAATGCCGACGAGGATTTTGCGATCCTGCATGCCTTCCCCATCCCTGCCTCACAGTGTGCCCTGAGGTGGTTATGCCTGCGCTTCAGCAGCTGGAGCTTCTTCAGCTTTCTGAGCTTCGGCGGCTGGAGCCGGCGCGGGCGCTGCGGCGGCAGCGGCCTTTTCAGCTTCGGCGGCTTCTACCTTCATGCGCTCTTGCGTTTTCGCGCGCGGAGCCGATTTCTTCGGCGTTTCGCGCCATTCGAGTTTGGGACCGAGGCCAGCGGCGTGCAAGAAACGGGCAACGCGATCGCTCGGCTGCGCGCCAATCTTGAGCCAATGCTTGACGCGCTCTTCAACCAAAACAACGCGTTGTGCATTCTCCTTCATCAACATGGGATTGAAGGTGCCAACTTTTTCAATAAAGCGGCCATCACGCGGATAGCGGCTATCGGCGATCACGATATGATAAAAGGGACGCTTCTTGGTACCGTGTCTGCTCATACGCATTACTAACATTTACTCTCTCCTTTGTGTTTGGTTGTTCGTTACTCTTTATTCATTCCGCTGAAATCGCCGCCCATCATGTTCGGCATCATCGAGCGCATGAAACCTTTTTTTCCTAACTTCTGCACTTGCTTCATCATCTTCTGCATTTCGAGAAATTGTTTGATCAGACGGTTCACATCCTGAACCTGCATGCCTGAGCCAGCCGCGATACGGCGTTTGCGCGCGGCACCGAGTAAATTCGCATCCTTGCGTTCAGCTGGCGTCATGGATTGGATGATCGCTTCCTGCCGCTTGATCATCCTGTCATCGACATTTGCGTTTTTAAGGGCGTCTTTCATTTTTCCCATGCCGGGCAGCATATTGATCAGACTGCCGAGACCACCCATTTTCCTCATTTGCTGCAGTTGCTTGGCGAGATCGTTAAAATCGAATGATTTGCCGCTGAGGAATTTTTCAGCCATTTCCTCGGCATCGCCGCGATCAATCGTGGCGGCAGCCTTTTCCACCAGCGAAACCACATCGCCCATGCCGAGAATACGATTGGCTAGTCGGTCGGGATGATAAACCTCAAGCGCATCGGTTTTTTCACCAACACCGAGGAATTTGATTGGTTTGCCGGTAACGGCGCGCATCGAGAGCGCTGCGCCACCGCGCGCATCACCATCCACGCGGCTGAGAATGATGCCACTGATGCCCACTTTCTGTTCGAATTGGGTGGCTGTATTGACGGCGTCCTGCCCTGTCATCGCATCGACAACCAGTAATTTTTCATGCGGCGAGACGGCATCGCGGACTTCGGCGGCTTCACGCATTAACTCGTCATCGATCGCCAGGCGGCCCGCCGTATCGAGAATAACGATATCGAAGCTTTCTTTGCGCGCCGTATCGAGCGCACGTTTGGCGATCGCAACTGGCCCCTGCCCTGCAATGATTGGCAGCGTAATAACGCCAATCTGGCTGCCGAGTACGGCCAGCTGTTCTTGCGCGGCCGGGCGCTGCACATCGAGCGAGGCAAGCAAAACTTTTTTGCGATCTGTTTCGTTCAGGCGTTTGGCAAGCTTTGCGGCGGTAGTTGTTTTGCCAGAGCCCTGCAGGCCCAAAAGCATGATGATTGCTGGTGCCACAACATTGAGGTTAAGCGGTTCAGCTTGGGCGCCCAGCAAATCGACCAGACTGTCATGTACGATTTTGATGACTTGCTGGCCGGGTGTGACGGAGCGCGTGACTTCCTCACCGATGGCGCGGGTTTTTATTTTTTCGATGAAATCCTTAACAACAGGTAATGCGACATCGGCTTCCAGCAACGCCACACGCACTTCACGCATGGCTTCGTTGACATCGGCTTCAGTTAGATTGCCGCGCCCTGTGATGCGGTTAAATACCGCGCCGAGTTTATTGCTTAGATTGTCGAACACTCTTCAAAAGCTCCAAACGCAATCGAGCCAGTGCTCGCAACGCGAGGACTGGCTTTACGCCCTCTTACTCAGGGCGTATCCAAAGCCGAAATGGCTGGGACGGTTAATTTTGTAGTGAAAAACAGATGGAAAATCAATTGTATAATAGGGCTATTTTTGTTATT
>Ga0206886_1185_pt1 | contig 10536 bp, 11 predicted proteins | sample Alteio_BWOrgHeat_92_FD_152952 | JGI IMG/M metagenome (GOLD analysis project Ga0206886, IMG submission 152952) | Enriched cells from forest soil in Barre Woods Harvard Forest LTER site, Petersham, Massachusetts, United States - Alteio_BWOrgHeat_Nextera2 ... | reverse complement strand
TCATCGAGCGTACATCGCTGGTAATAAGTAATGTAATTTTCATCCTTATAGCAATATTTATTGCTTTTGGTATACTGTTATTTTTTAGTTTTGGCATAGCTGAATATTTTTCATGGCTTACAGAAAGTCGCATTGGAGGCTTTTTTCTTACTATGGCCATGTACCTGTTATTATTTATCCTTGTCATTGTTTTCAGAAAAAAGATCATCAGTCGCTTTGCAGATATTTTCATAGGGGTATTTACCAATATGGATGAGGATGACGAATCAAAAAAAGAGGACAAATAATTTTATATGGGCCTCTATCCAAAAAAGCTAAATAGCCTTCGAGAGCTTCGGCAAGAAAAAGAAAGGCTAAGGACAGAAAGAGAAAAATGGAGCCTATCGTATGTCCTTACTGATGAACTATCTGATCTTACAAATTTCATCCCCGAAAAAGGCGCTGGCAAATGGATTAACCTTGCTTTATCCATGTTAGATGCTGAGGCCATAATAGGTCTCGTTACCGAAGTAATCCCTTCTTTCTCAATGGATTTTATTGCTAAAAAGATCAAACGTTCTGCCGCTTCTATTGCGGGAACTGTGCTTGGCGGTTTCTTAAAATGGGAAGCTATAGAGCTTGGGCTGCGGGGAATTAGTTTATTTATTCGTTTGCGGAAAAACAAACAAAACAAAAACAGTAAAACCACAGAATAATTTACCTACTGTTTCTTACTTGAAAAAGAGGGAATCACTTTCATTAACACATGCCCGATAGTTACAAATATGATCTTTATATCAAGCAGTATACTCCTGTGACGTAAATAATAAATATCCCATTGCACACGCTTACGCAGTTCGCGTTCCATATTTATCTCACCTATATAGCCTTTTATTTGTGCCATACCTGTCATACCAGGTTGGGCCTCATGACGAAGATTGTAATAAGGCGTTTGCTTACCATACGTATTTGTATGGTATAGCATATGCGGACGCGGACCAACAATACTCATATCACCTAATAATACATTGAAAAACTGAGGAGTTTCATCAATATGAGTCAATCGTAAAAATCTCCCTAAGGGTGTTATTCTCGCATCATCTGCAGAAGCTTGTTTGGTATGAGCCTCATCATTGATATACATGGTCCGGAATTTGAAACAATCAAAATCTAGCCCTTTATAACCTGTTCTCTTTTGAATGAATAAAACAGGGCCTTTAGATGTAAGTTTTATTAATAATGCAACAAGGGGGTACAACCATGACATTACAAAAACAATAAATGTCATAGAAGCAACAAGGTCAATTACTCGCTTAATGGTATAGTAATAGGCAGAAGGCTCATATACCATATACCTCTGATTGATCTGTTGAAACATTTCACGTATTTCTCCTATCTCAGACTGGGGTACCGGTTCTAACTTAGTTCTTTCTGTTGGAAATTTAATGACAAAAGGGTGGTCCATCTTATTTTATCCAGGCTTGGTTCGATTTTTATACCGCAAAAATCGTGTCAGATTTTAAATTTGACTGCAAAATTGATGATTTTTTTTAGAAATAATATGTTTTACATAAACTTTCACAGTTTTTATTACATATTTTATGAAATATACAGTAAAAATATATACTTTACATTAATATAAATTTTATATTAAAATTATTTATTAATCAATAGGATGTAAGGACTTAGATGGCATTTTTGCCATGAACATGCACATAATTTTCTATAGGCAACCTCTTGGCAATAGATCTTGCAAGCGTCATCTCATCAGCATATTCCAGCTCACCTCCAAAAGCAATACCCCTGGCAATAGTAGTAATATGTACCGGCAGGTCCTTCAGTTGTCTTGCTATATAATAAACAGTAGTATCTCCCTCTATAGTAGGACTAAGTGCCATTATAACCTCTTCTATCTGTTTGTCTGTTACCCTTTTATGTAAAGATGTGATGTTTAGATGCTCGGGGCCTATACCATCGAGCGGAGAAAGTATACCACCCAGTACATGATACAAACCGTTATACTGCTGAGTGCTTTCTATAGCTATCACATCCCGTATATTTTCCACCAGGCACAGCTGTGTGTGATTACGTGCACGGTTGCTGCAGATAGCACATAAAGCAGCGTCCGATACGTTAAAGCATTCATCGCAAAATCTTAGTTCATGCCGCATCCTTGAAATAGCAGAGGTAAACCCATCTACCTGTTCCTTTTCCATTTTCATCAGCTGCAGTACCATTCGCAAAGCTGTTTTTTTACCAATGCCTTGCAGGCGGGACAATTCCTGCACTGCATCTTCTATCAATTTTGAAGAAAAAACCATACTGTATTCCTACGCTTAACGCAAAGACAATGTAGCATTGCCTGCAATGCGAATTTACAATTATTGAAACTATCTTGTTCAGTTTAAAAATAATGGCATTATTATTGATTTACCTGAAAAAATGTTTAGATTCGCATTATTACTAACAAACAGATTTTATTTATGAAAAAAGCCTTACTCTTCATGATAACCGTTTCGCTCGGCTTCAGCGGTTATTCACAATCCATTGATACTATATCCGCTCCGGGAGCATTTCCTGGTCGGGCTCAACTAGATACTGTAGCCAATGTTTATAAAACCTCTTCTGCAAATGGTTCTATCGCAGGTATTAATAATAATAGCTGGAGTGGCTTTGCCCAATTATACACCAATTTCATACAAGATTCGGGCTGGAAAATAACAGGCTGTTTAAGTGTATGGTATGGTACTATTAGCTCGAGCTCATTTTCAGTAAATTTTAGTGTATGGAATGTAGATTCAAGCAATGCGGTTGCTCACCCTGTATCCGGTCTGGACTCAATAACCGGTTTTCCTAAAGGGACTCCCGTTACTACTCAAAATGTAGCATTTAGCACTATCAGCTCAACTATCAATACTACACCGGGCTCAACACCTACATATAATCCAACAGTTACATACACTCCTTTTGGTACGCCTGCTGTGGTTAACAGGCCTTTCTTCTTAGGCTATACTTTTAGTAGCGGTTACAACTGGGGTACAAAAGGTTCACAGATATTAAGCCTTGGCACCACACCTCTTTCTACCGGCGGTGCAATTACTTATTACAACAATATTCACAACAATTACTATAAATTTAAAACTACCGGCACCGGGGCGCATACTATGTATTTAGCCTATAATGCTTTTTTTGACGGCACTGTTTGGAAGGATTATAACTGGGATGATGGTGACCTGGTGCTCCTTTCTATCGTTCCAATAGTAACGGCAAATGCTGATGAAGTAAAGGGTATTACACAAAATAACCTTACTTTCTTTGGCAGTTACCCTAATCCTGCAACTAACAATACCAATGTTAAGTTCTCATTGGCTACAGGCACAGATGTAACACTTCAAATAATGGATATGTCAGGCCGCACGATCAATACGATCAGCCAAAACAAATTAAGTACTGGCGAGCATATTATTCCTGTGCAAACAGCAAATATGCAACCCGGCGAATACCTCTACATGATAAAAACAGCAACCGGCGATGCTTTTGCAAGCAAGCTGACTGTAGTGAAATAAAATCATTTTACTCTTTATAAAAAAATCTCTGCAATTGTGGAGGTTTTTTTTATTATATCAACTTCTTATTTTCTTTATGCCGCTCTGCATCTCTCTTTGTTTTCTTTTCAAAATTCTTTTGCAACGCTTCGGTAAGGTTCACACCTGTTTGGTTGGCAAGACAAAGTAATACCCACAACACATCAGCCATTTCATCTGCAAGATCTTTATGCTCATCACTTTCTTTAAATGATTGCTCTCCGTATTTCCGTACCATAATGCGTGCCAGTTCCCCCGTTTCTTCAACCAATATGCCCAGGTTGGTCAGCTCATTAAAATACCGCACACCTGTTGTGCATATCCATTCATCTACCTGTTGTTGTGCTTCTTGTATTGTTATATCCATAAAATTTTCTGTTAATAAACATTAAATCTCCCCTATTGGGGGATAGGGGGTTTTGTTTATTCCACAAAATAATAGAACTTCCCTGTTTATATCAACAAAGCAGAAAATATGCTATACGCCTCTGATACCGAAGCTGCAAATGCCCTCAAAGAAAAATTTGAACTCATAAGAAGAACCATAGCAAAAGTGATCGTTGGGCAGGAAGATGTAGTGAACAAATTGCTCATTTCCATTCTTTGCAACGGGCATAGTTTGCTGGTTGGTGTACCCGGCCTCGCCAAAACATTGCTGGTAAAAACAGTGGCCGACGTGCTCGACCTTTCATTCAAACGCATACAGTTCACACCAGACCTCATGCCAAGTGATATTGTTGGTGCTGAAATATTAGATGAACAAAGGCAATTTAGATTTATAAAAGGCCCGGTATTCGCAAACATAATTTTGGCTGATGAAATAAACCGAACACCACCCAAAACACAGGCGGCCCTCTTAGAAGCTATGCAGGAACGTAACGTAACAATAGGCGGCACCTTGCACCAACTGCCCCTGCCGTTCTTTGTGCTCGCTACTCAAAACCCTATTGAGCAGGAAGGTACTTATCCATTGCCCGAAGCACAGTTGGATCGCTTTATGTTCATGATCATGCTCGACTATCCTAATTTTTTCAGAAGAAGTGGATATTGTGAAGAACACTACAGGAGCAATGACAGTTTCGCTCGATAAGGTGATGGATGCAAAAACCATTACTTATTTCCAGGATTTGATACGCCGCGTTCCCGTACCTGAAAATGTGCTGCAATATGCTGTAGGATTGGTACACAAAACACGTCCTGCAAATGCAAACGCACCGGAAGTAGCAAAACAATATGTTGCCTATGGTGCAGGCCCACGCGCCTCTCAATATTTAATACTCGGCGCTAAATGCAACGCCTTGCTCAACGGTAAATATTCTCCCGATATAGAAGATGTAAAAGCTATGGCAATGTCGGTACTCAGGCATCGTGTATTGCGCAATTACAAAGCAGAGGCAGAAGGCATTTCACAGGAATCATTGATAAAACAATTACTATAACACACTTCCTCCCTTTAGGGAGGCCAGGAGGGTTTTATGGAAAATATACAATCAAAAGCAAACTTTCTAAAAAACGAATACACAAAAAAACTCTTGCAGCTCGACCCTGCAACAAAACCTTTGTGGGGCAAAATGAACGTACGGCAAATGATAGAGCATATGGGCGACTATGTGCGCATAGCCAGTGGCAAAGACCTTGTTAGTTTAGTAACAGCGCAGGAAGCTGTACCCAAAATGCAGGCCTTTCTCGAAAGCGAAAAACCTTTTAGAGAAAATACACCCAACCCCTTATTACCCGATACTCCCCTGCCACCAAAAATGGAGTTAAAAGATGCCATACAAAGACTGCAAAATGAAATAGACGATTTTTTTAAACTCGCTCCCGGCAAAAAAATAATGAACCCTTTTTTCGGTGAACTTACCTTCGAACAAAACATACAATTACTCCACAAACACGGCATACATCATTTAAGGCAGTTTGGAGCAAATGTATAATTCAGATAACCCATCATACCTATCTTATTTTCTAAAGTAACTATAGTTTAGATTTATATTCTAAAACAAATATTTGTTTACCCCCCTCTTGGCTTTGTAATTTTGCCTGAGAAGAGGCTATAAAATAGCTTCGTAGTCCTGCCATCGGTAGGGTATCTTTGACTTACCATAAACCTATTTTAATTATGATATATTTATTCAATTCTTTTGTCATCGTAAAAACACAAACTTCCTCCTCTTCCTGATAAATAATTTTCTCAAAAAGCGGAAGCAAATGGCAACTTGAAACGTTAAAACCAACGCCAGTCAACCATATTAAATATTTCTTATGCGGAAGACAAGCGGAAGCAAAGCGGAAGTACAACGGAAATTAACATACTGGGGCAAGTAATAAACAGTGATAGTATCAGTACTTCAAAACCCATACATTTTAATTATTTTTGCAATCCTTATTCCTAATATCTAATTACTATATATCTCATATGTCGGTCGCACAATTAAAGAATTACCAGAAGGGAAATGGGTAACATCCAAAAAAGAAGGGGATGTATTGCATAATGCCATAACAGGTGCCGCTATTTATACAGCCAATAGCGAAGGCCTGGATTTTGGTGCTATGATGGATTATGCAAGAAAAATAGGTGGCCCGGTATTGCGCAAGCTTACTTTTCACGATCGAGGCAGAATGTTGAAAGCACTCGCTATATACCTGCTGGAACGTAAAGAAGACTTTTATAAAATAAGCGCACACACAGGCGCCACGCGTTCTGATTCCTGGGTGGATATAGAAGGTGGTATAGGTAATTTGTTTGCTAATGCCAGCCTGCGTCGCCAGTTTCCTGACGAAAGATTTTATGTAGATGGTGATGTAGCAAAGTCATCTAAAAACGGAACTTTCATTGGCCTACATATTATGGTGCCCCGCGAAGGTGTTGCTATACACATCAACGCCTTCAACTTTCCAGTTTGGGGAATGTTAGAAAAAATAGCGGTGAATTTATTGGCTGGTGTACCTGCAATAGTAAAACCCGCTACCATCACTTCTTATCTTACTGAAGCTGTTTTCGCAGAGATCATCAAGTCTGGAATATTACCCGAAGGTTCTCTGCAACTTATATGCGGTTCTGCACGTGGCATTTTAGATACCATACAAACTCAAGATGTGGTAACATTTACAGGCTCCGCAGAAACAGGACGCAAATTAAAATCACACCCGCGCATTGTTTCAGAGGGCGTTCCGTTCAACTTAGAAGCAGATTCTTTGAACTGTTCTGTCTTAGGTACAGATGTAGAGCCCGGCATGCCGGAGTTTGATATTTTCATTAAAGAAGTAACAAGAGAAATAACTACCAAGGCAGGACAAAAATGTACAGCCATTCGCCGCATTATTGTTCCGTCAAATAAAGTAGAAAATGTACAAATAGCGCTTGGTAAACGTCTCAAAAGCACAACCATCGGCGACCCTGCAGTAGAAGGCGTAAGAATGGGGCCATTGGCTGGTATTGCACAGCGGAATGAGGTAAGAGAAAGGGTACAGCAATTAGCCAAGTCGCAACAAATAGTTATTGGCGATTTGCAACATTTTGAAGTAGTTGGCGCAGATAAAGAAAAAGGTGCGTTTTTGCCGCCACTCGTTTTCTTAAATACAGACCCTTTTGTAAAAACCGACGTTCATAATATAGAAGCATTCGGACCTGTATCTACCATTATACCATACAACGGCATCGAACAAGCCATTGAATTAGCAAAAATGGGAAAAGGTTCACTCGTATGCTCACTCATCACACAGGATGATACTATTGCTAAAGAATTTGTATTAGGTGCCGCAAGTATGCACGGTAGGATATTGGTATTGAATAATGATTGCGCCAAGGAAAGCACGGGCCATGGTTCTCCCATGCCATTATTAGTTCATGGCGGTCCAGGGCGTGCGGGTGGTGGTGAAGAAATGGGAGGCAAACGTGGTGTATTGCACTACATGCAACGTACTGCTATACAAGGCTCTCCTACTACGCTTACAAACATTACCAATGTATACCAGCAGGGAGGTAGACAAAACGAAACAAATATTCACCCCTTCAAAAAACATTTCGAAGACCTGCAGATCGGTGATACATTGATCACGGCAAAGCATACCGTAACAGAAACCGACATTACCAACTTTGCAAACGTAAGCGGCGATAATTTTTATGCGCATATGGATGCTACTTCTTTAGAAGGAACCATCTTTGAAAGACGTGTAGCCCATGGATATTTTATATTGTCTAAAGCTGCAGGTTTGTTTGTGGATGCTAAAAAAGGCCCGGTGCTACTGAATTATGGTATAGATGAATGTCGTTTCACTAAACCTGTTTATCCGGGCATGACCATTGGAGTAAAACTCACTGTAAAAGAAAAAACAGCCCAGGAGAAGAAAACACCTGAAGATATTGCCAAAGGCATTGTTAAATGGCTGGTTGATGTATATGACGAAACAGGCGAAACTGTTGCCATTGCAACAATACTCACTATGGTAAAAATGAAAAAACAAGATTAATTTTAACTTAGAATTTAACCTGAAACAAATAATATTACAAGTGAATAGCAACTTGTAGCTTTTCACTTTTAACTCTTTACATAAACATATGCACTACCCCGACGGCTTTGTCCGCAGCGAAATTGAACATGGAATAGCAACAATAGAATTCTTTCACCCTGCGAGCAACTCATTACCAGGCGTTATACTCAACGACCTTGCTAAAACAATAAACGATATTGGTATCGACAATCGCGTTAAGGTTATCATCCTAAAAAGTGCCGGTGATAAAGCGTTTTGCGCAGGCGCGTCTTTCGATGAGTTGATTGCCATCAGCAATGAAGCAGAAGGAAAAAAATTCTTTAGCGGGTTTGCGCAGGTCATCAATGCTATGCGCAAATGCCACAAACTCATCATTTGCAGGATACATGGTAAAACTGTAGGTGGGGGTGTTGGTATTGCCGCATCCGCCGACTATGCCATAGCTACAGAAGCCGCTGCTGTAAAATTGAGCGAGCTCGCAGTAGGCATAGGCCCGTTTGTTGTAGGCCCGGCAGTAGAGCGCAAAATAGGCGTCGCAGGTTTTTCACAACTCGCCATAGATGCTGCATCATGGCGCTCCGCTGAGTGGGCAAAACGCCACGGATTATACGCTGAAATACATAAAACAGTAGAAGAAATGGATGCATCAGTCGATGCATTGGCGGCTCGTTTGGCAAATAGTAATCCTGAAGCAATGGCAGAACTCAAAAAAATATTCTGGCACGGAACAGAACATTGGGATAAGTTGTTGTCCGACAGGGCTTCTATTACAGGTAGGTTGGTCCTGGGTGATTTTACAAGAAATGCGATCAATGCTTTTAAAAAGAAGCCGGTAAAATAAGTCTTATTGACTCAGTGATTGTAGAAACACTTTTTCGTAGGAATATACAATATAGTCCCAGTTATAGAGTTTTACTATCTTATCTATGTTGTTAGAAAGTTTATAGTGGTATATCTCTTTGGCCTTTACTTCTTCAATTATCCTTCCAACTTCACTCTCATCCCTGAAATAAAAAGCATCTTCTTCACCTAATACAGACTTGTTGAATACATTATTGTGTGCCGCTATCAAAGCCCTGCAACCCATTGCCTCCAATAGTGATGGGTTGGTACCGCCAACCGAATGGCCATGAAAGTATAGCAGCGAATAATATCGCAGATTATTTACAACAACCGTATCATAGATACCTCCTAAAAAAGAGATGTTGTTGTTTCCTCCATAAGTATTCAAAAGGTAGGTCCCAAATGCATTATTCGTTTTTCCTACAATAACAAGAGGTTTAGAACTATTCGATTGTAAATACCCTTTTATTATGATTTCTATATTATTCTCAGGTTCCATTCTTGCTATTAGCAGGTAATATTCATAAGGTTGTAACGAATATGCTTTTAGCACAGTTTCGTCTGCATTCAAGAACTCTTCAGCACCATAAGGAATAAAATGAGATGCTTTTTGATACTTATCTTTTAAATAACTTTGTATACCCACCGAATCTGCGATCAGCTCATCAGCATGTATAGCTGCCCATTTCTCTGCCTTCTTCAAGAATTGTTGCACATACTTATTATACTTGCTGCGTTTCCATTCCAGCCCATCCATATTCACAATGTTCTTGCAGTCTTTAGGCCATATCCTATACCATATGCTATTACTTGTATATCCTAATTGTAATAAAATATCAAACCCTCTTTTCTTCGCGTCTTTAAAACAATTCCTATCGTAAATAAACTGTCCAAATGTTCCATACTTATTCTCAGGATCTTTACAATGAATAATATGCACGCCCTGCCATACATCACCTTTATATTCATGATCATCAGAATTATATACCCATACATCATGACCTCTTTCCACCAAACCAACTGCGAGATATTCTGCACATTGCTCAAATCCGCCATACCGGTTTGGTATGCCCCTTGTGCCAAGTATCCCTATCTTCATTTTTCTACTCATTAATACCTAATACTTGTTTATATGCTATCAATGTTTCTTCTGCTGCACGCTCCCATGTATAATGTTGCAGAATATATTGCTTAAAGGTTTCATTATAAGGCGTTTCAAAAGCCTTATCTACCGCGTCTTTTATAGAAGCAGCGTCATCGGGGTCGCAGTACCAGGCATTGTCTCCGAAATAATCCCGTGTATCGCCTCTGTCTGTTATAACTATATTACAACCCATTACTGCCGCCTCCAGTGACGAAAGCCCAGTTGTCTCAAAATAACTGGGCAGTACATGTACTTTTGCGCTGCTATAAGCAGTATATAATTGTTCACCATTCAGCCAGCCTTCAACATGCACATTACTCGCTGCTTCTTGTTTACATTGTTCATAATAACCTAACGCATTTGGCGAAGGTTTGCCATGAATAAATAACTGAAGACTCGTATTATTCAATGCATGTACCAGGTTCAATTGGTTCTTCCTGGCCTCTATACGGCCCATACAAATAATACTATCCTTGTATTTAGCATCTTTCAGGT
>Ga0206886_1183_pt1 | contig 10709 bp, 8 predicted proteins | sample Alteio_BWOrgHeat_92_FD_152952 | JGI IMG/M metagenome (GOLD analysis project Ga0206886, IMG submission 152952) | Enriched cells from forest soil in Barre Woods Harvard Forest LTER site, Petersham, Massachusetts, United States - Alteio_BWOrgHeat_Nextera2 ... | reverse complement strand
TGGCCGCCACCTTGCGCGCCTTGCGAAATTATGGTTCGCACCAAAAATACCTCAATGATTGCCAAGGCCCCAACAGCCGACTGGACGAGCTGCAAGCCGCCCTGCTGCGCGTCAAGTTGCCCCATCTGGATGACGACAACGCCGCTCGTCGGCAAGTGGCGCGGGCGTACCGGGGAGGCATTCGCCATCCCAAAGTCTTGCTTCCAAGCGTATATGCGGATGCGGCCTCGCATGCCTGGCACCTGTTTGTGATTCGCAGCCCAAAACGCGACGCCCTGCAAAAACATTTAGAGGCGCAGGGCGTCCAGACAATGATCCATTACCCGATTCCCCCGCACCGGCAGGCCTGTTACGCCCGCTTGCTGGGCGGATTGTCCCTGCCCAAAACCGAAGCGATCCACGGCGAGGTCCTGTCCTTGCCGGTTTGGCCGGGGATGAGTCAGGCGCAAGTGGATGAGGTGATTGAGGCGGTCAATGGGTGGAATACGAACTAAAATGACCCATCATTGAATTTGAGAATGGGTCTGACCTTCCCACATTTCACCCAAAGCCATGCCCAGCCCCATCACTCTTTTTGCCTATAACCGGCCCGATCATCTGCAACGCACGCTGGAGGCACTGCGTGCTTGCCCGGAGGCCAAGGATACCGATCTGATCGTTTATTCCGATGGCGCCAAAAACGAACGGGCGCAAGCGGGGGTTGACGGCGTGCGCGCATTGATCCGGGACATTCCTGGGTTCCGCTCCGTGCGGGTCGTAGAACGCGCCTCCAACATGGGGCTGGCCAACTCCATCATTCAAGGTGTGGGCGAAACGGTGGCCGCCCATGGTCGCGTCATCGTGGTGGAAGACGACTTGGTGGTGTCACCGGCCTTCCTGACCTACATGAACCGGGGGCTTGATCTTTACGCCGACGATGATGGGGTGGCTTCCATCCATGGCTATTGCTATCCGGCCAAAGAACCGCTGCCAGAGACTTTTTTCCTGCGCGGGGCCGATTGCTGGGGCTGGGGCACCTGGGCGCGGGCGTGGGCACATTTTCGCGCGGACGGGACGCAGTTACTGCGGGAATTGAAAGACCGAAAGCTGTGCCGCGCTTTTGATTTTGACGGGGCTTATGGGTACACCCAGATGTTACGCGACCAGATTGCCGGATGTAACAACTCGTGGGCGATCCGGTGGCACGCTTCCGCCTTCTTGGATGAAATGATGACACTTTATCCCGGCAAGTCGTTGGTTCATAACATCGGGAATGATGGGAGCGGGACGCATTGTGGGGCGAGTGCGTTGTTCGATGTGCGAATGGAAAGCATTGCACCAGATATGGCGCACCTCCCAATCACGGAGTCCATTGCGGCGCGCGCGATATTTGCGCGATATTTTCGCCGCGAGTTGAACACGGCCGGCATTAGAACCCGCAGTTGGTTGTGGAGAAAATGGACATGGCTGCGTCAAATGCACACTTCATTCAGGAATAGCCTGCTTATCCTTAAACGACGCCTGTTCAACAACCATCCCGCCCTCTATGGCATGGACCGAAAAATCCAAAAATACCTACCCCGTTCCAATGGTTTTTTCATCGAAGCTGGCGCCAACGATGGCCACACGCAAAGCAACACCTATTTCCTGGAAAAAAAGCGCGGCTGGCACGGCATTCTGGTGGAAGGAATTCCCGAACTTTACGAAAAATGTAAGATTGAACGGCCGCAATCGACGGTCCACCAATGCGCCTTGGTGGCCGCCGATTTTATGCAGCCAACAGTCACCATGCACTATGCCAACCTGATGTCCGTCGTGGACCGGTCACTTAAAACGGAAAAGGCCCAACATGCGCATGTCGGGGCCGGAATCGCGGTGCAGAAAATCACCAACGCCTACTCCATTGAAGTCCCCGCCAGAACTCTGGAATCAATTTTGGATGCGACCCCCAACCTTCCCTTCATTGATTTGCTGTCGTTAGATGTCGAGGGCTATGAACTGCAAGTACTCAAGGGCCTGAACCTCGCCAAGTACGCCCCCCATTTTATTTTGGTTGAAGCCAAGTTTTTTGAGGAAGTTCATGACTTCCTGAAAAACCACTACGATCTCGTTGAGCAGTTCTCCCACCACGACTATCTTTACAAACGCAAGTAAAAACAGCACCTTGAATCCCTGTTTGATATTGCCCACCCCCCATCCCATGTTCATCGACAAAACCATCCTGATCACCGGCGGCACAGGCTCCTTCGGCAAGGCCATGACCGAGCGCCTGCTGGCCAAGCACAATCCCAAAAAAATCATCATCCTCTCGCGCGACGAACTCAAGCAGCACGACATGCGGCAGATGTTCCCGGATGATGCCAAGGGAGCCAAGATGCGCTATTTTCTCGGTGATGTGCGCGACGAGGCTAGGCTGGTGCGCGCCTTTGAAGGTGTCGACATCGTCATCCATGCCGCCGCGCTCAAACAGGTGCCCGCCGCCGAATACAACCCCTCGGAATTCATCAAGACCAATATCCTGGGTGCCGAAAATGTGATCTCCGCCGCCCTCAAAACCGGCGTCTCACGGGTGGTGGCGCTGTCCACCGACAAGGCCGCCGCCCCCATCAACCTGTATGGGGCCACCAAACTCTGCTCAGACAAATTGTTCGTCGCCGCCAACAACATCAAGGGCTCGCGCGACATCCGCTTCTCGGTGGTTCGCTACGGCAATGTCATGGGTTCGCGCGGCTCGGTCATCCCCCTCTTCCTGCAGAAGCGCAAAACCGGCACCCTGCCGATCACCGACGAGCGCATGACCCGTTTCAATATCACCCTGAACGAAGCCTGCGACATGGTGATGCATGCCTTGGCAACGGCTTGGGGCGGGGAAATTTTCGTCCCCAAAATCCCCTCCTACCGAATCTTGGAACTGGCCGAGGCCCTCGCCCCCGGCTGCAAATGCGTGGTGTCGGGCATCCGCCCCGGAGAAAAGATCCACGAGGAAATGATCACCGAGTCGGACTCTTTCTCCACCGTAGACCTTGGCAAGTATTACGCCATCCTGCCTGTCAGCGGCCAATCTTGGTTGCTGGAGGATTACCTGGCCAAGACCGGAGCCAAGACCGTTGAGCCGGGTTTCAGCATCAATTCCGGCCGCAACGACCAATGGCTCTCCATCGAAGAAATCCGCCAGCTGACCCGCCTGCATGTTGATCCCACCTTCCAAGCTTGATCGCTTTTTGCCTTACGGCAAACAGGACATCACGGATGCCGATGTGGCGGCCGTGACGGAGGTTTTGCATTCGGATTTCCTAACCCAAGGGCCGGCCGTCCCCGCCTTTGAAAAAGCCCAAGCGCAACTGGCTGGCGCGCGCCACGGGGTGGCCATGAACAGCGCCACCTCGGCCCTGCATGCGGCCTGCCTGGCTTTGGGCCTTGGCCCCGGCCAAACCCTGTGGACCTCGCCGATCACCTTCGTGGCCTCCGCCAATTGCGCCTTGTATTGCGGAGCGCAGGTTGATTTTGTGGACATTGATCCAGCCACCCTCAACCTGTGCCCGCTGGCGTTGGAAGTCAAGTTGCGCCGGGCGGAAGCAAACGGCACGCTCCCTGCCATCGTCGTTCCCGTCCACTTTGGCGGCCAATCCTGCGACATGGCTGCCATCGGCCGCTTGGCCAAACGTTACAGATTCAAGGTCATCGAAGACGCCTCCCATGCCGTGGGGGCCCGGCATGAAGGAACGCCCGTCGGAGCCTGCACCCACTCGGACATCACCGTCTTCAGTTACCACCCGGTCAAGATCATCACCACCGGTGAGGGCGGCATGGCCTTGACCAACGACGACGCGCTGGCCAGCCGCCTGCAATTGCTGCGCTCGCACGGCATCACGCGCGACGAGGCGCAAATGGATGACGCAAGCGAAGGTCCTTGGTATTACCAGCAGGTCGGTCTCGGCTTCAATTACCGCATGACCGACCTGCAGGCCGCCCTGGGCATCTCGCAGTTGACGCGTTTGCAGGCATATGTCACGCGGCGCAATGCGCTTGCCACACGCTACCAGGAATTGCTGGCGGGCCTGCTGCTGCGCACACAGGCCCTGCTGCCCAGCACCCTCAGTGCCTACCACCTCTTCACCGTCCAACTCACCGACCCTGCACGCCGCCGCGGCGTGTTTGAGGCCCTGCGCGCCGCCGGCATCGGGGTGAATGTGCATTACATCCCCGTCCATCTGCAGCCGCATTACCGGCGCATGGGGTTCGCCGTCGGACAATTCCCGCATGCGGAGGCGTATTACGCGGGCGCAATGTCCCTGCCGATGTTCCCGGGGATGGACAACGGGGATGTGGCGCGCGTCACCAGCCTTTTGCGGAGCCTTCTCTCATGAAATCCGTCTGCATCATCCCCGCCCGCGGCGGCAGCAAGCGCATCCCGCGCAAGAACATCCGGCCTTTCTGCGGCAAACCGATGATTGCCTGGTCCATCGAGACGGCGCGCGCATCGGGGGCTTTTACGAAAATCATCGTTTCCACCGATGATGCAGAAATCGCCCAAGTCGCCCGCGAACACGGCGCGGAAATTCCGTTTTTGCGCCCGGCGGTCTTGGCCGATGATTTCACCGGCACCGGTGCAGTTACGGCGCATGCTTTGCGAGAGTTGGCTGCTCAAGGACAGGTCTTCGATCTGGCCTGCTGCATTTATGCCACCGCGCCGTTACTCCGGCCCCAGGACATCCTGTGCGGGCACCAACTCTTGGAGTCGTCGCTGGACGCACTTTACGCATTCTCGGCGACCTCTTTCCCCTTCCCGATCCAACGCGCGATTTCCATTGCCGTCGATGGCGGTGTATCCATGTTCCACCCCAAACACATGAATACGCGCTCACAAGATCTGCCCCATGCGTGGCATGATGCCGGCCAGTTTTACTGGGGGCGGCCCGCGGCTTTCTTGGAGTCCAAGGGTATGTTTTTGCCGCACTCCCGTGCGGTGATCCTGCCTAGGCATTTGGTTCAGGATGTGGATACGGAAGAGGATTGGATCCGTTTGGAAATTCTTGCCCGGGCACTGGGGCATGATGCGAAATAACTCCGTCTTATTCCGTGCGGATGCCAATGCCGAAATCGGCGCCGGCCATGTCATGCGCTGCTTGACCTTGGCTGACGCTTTGGCCGAGCGCGGCTGGCAGGCGGCCTTTGCCTGCCGTGATCTGCCTGACAACCTGGCATTGCTAATCCAAGTCCATGGACATGTACTGCACAAACTTCCGCTTGGCTTCGACGCTTCCAATTCCGGCCTTGCCCACGCGCCGTGGCTGCGGGCTGGCATGAGGGAAGACTTGGCGCAAGTACGCCAGTTGATCGCGGCCATGCCGGCCGCGCCAAACTGGATTGTGGTTGACCATTATGCGTTGGATGCGCGATGGGAAACACCGTTGCGCGCCTCGGGTGCCCGTGTCCTGGTAATTGACGATTTGGCAGACCGGGCGCATGATTGCGATGTTTTGCTGGATCAGAATCTGGACCGCGACCCGGCCGATTACCGCTGGCGCACCCCCGCACCCTGTCGTCTTCTGTGCGGCCCCCATTACGCCCTTTTGCGCCCGGAATTCGCCCAGCTCCGCCTAGAGTCCCTTGCGCGCCGCCAACCCTCCCAGCGACTCCAACACCTGTTGATTTCACTGGGTGCCGGCGACCACTCCACCGTGTGCCTTGCCATCCTTGAAGCTTTGGCAACTCTGCCAAATACCGGCCTGCCCTTCGTCCGGATCATCAAAGGCGAACATGTCCGCCTGCCGGACCGCTCTTGGCCCTTCCCCTTGGAATCCTTCGGGTTCGTCGAGGACATGGGGCACCACCTGCTTTGGGCGGACCTCGCCATCGGCGCCGCAGGCTCAAGCATTTGGGAACGGGCCTGCCTTGGACTTCCCTCCATCCTGCTTCCCTTGGCGGAAAATCAACGCGCCAGCACCCGCATCCTGGCGGAAAAGAACATGGCCATCCCGCTTCTTCCCGAAGATATTCCGACGCACCTCCCGGCAATCATCCGCCGGCTGCTTGCGCCTAATCCGCTGCTCCACGCCATGGGCGCAACTTCCTCGGCGATCGTCGACGGCGCCGGATGCCGGCGGGTCGCCGACGCAATGCTGACAATGGCATGACCCCAACGCGCGGCCACATCCCGCTCCCACTTCCCCCCAACATCCCAACCGCCTCATGACCCCTTCACCCTCCCTCGCCATTGATGGCCGTCTGATCGGCCCGGAATACCGACCGTATGTGATTGCGGAGCTTTCCGGAAACCACAACGGCGACCTCCATCGCGCATTGGACCTGATTGATGCGGCCAAGGAGGCAGGAGCTGATGCGGTCAAATTCCAAACCTACACGCCGGACACCATCACGCTTGATTGCGACAAGCCGGATTTTTGCATCAAAGGCGGCCTGTGGGACGGCTACACCCTCCACAAACTTTACCAATGGGCGCAAACCCCTTGGGAATGGCACTCCGCCCTCTTTGAGCGGGCTGCCAAACTCGGCATTCCCGCTTTCAGCTCCCCTTTCGATCCCACCGCTATCGAATTTCTGGAATCGTTCAATCCCCCGGCCTACAAGGTCGCCTCCTTTGAAATGGCCGACACGCCGTTCGTGCGTGAAATCGCGGCAAAAAAACGCCCCATCATTATGTCCACCGGCATGGCCACGGAAGACGAAATCGCCTGCGCCATCCAAGCCACGCGTCCCAATCCCCTGCTTCTCCTCCACTGCATCTCGGGGTATCCAACCCCGCACGCCCAATCCAACCTCCGCCGCATCCCCGCCCTTGCCCGGCAGCACCAGGTTCCCGTCGGCCTATCGGACCACACACTCGGCACCGCCACCGCGATCGCCGCCGTCGCCCTCGGAGCCTGCGCCATCGAAAAGCACCTGACTTTCCGCCGCAGCGACGGTGGTCCGGACGCTGATTTTTCGCTGGAACCGGAAGAATTGCGGCAACTGGTGGCGGATGCCAAGATCGCGTGGGAGTCCCTCGGTTCAGGGTCCCCGATGCGCCAAGCCTGCGAAACATCCAACCGCACTTTCCGCCGCTCGCTGTATGCCGTCGCGGACATCGCGCAGGGCGAATTGTTCACCCGCAACAATGTCCGCAGCATCCGCCCCGGCTACGGACTTTCCCCGGAGCAAATCACCGCCGTGCTCGGCCGCAGGGCCGCGCACGCAATCGAGCGTGGAACCCCCATGTCCCTCGACCTTCTGGCCCCCTGACCCTAACTATCTGCGAGAATTCCGACCATGCTTGAAAGCCGCCTTGTCCGCCTGCGCGTCGCCGACTCATCCGATGCGGATTACATCCGCAAGTTGCGCAATTCGCCGGCGGTCTCCGCACGCTTTCTGGATCGATGGTTTATCAACGACGAACGGCAGGCAAAGTTCATGGTACATCTTGCGGAAAGCAAGGATTCCCTGTTTCTAGTCGCTGAAGACAAGTCCAGCGGCAGCCGCTTCGGCGTTTACACCCTGCAGCGGATCGACCATCGCAATCAGCACGCGAATACGGGCGTTTTTTTGGATGAGTCCTGTGTGCCGAGCGGATTGCACCCGATCGAAAGCGCCTGTTTGCTGTTCGACTACGCATTTGGATATCTGAACCTTTATAAATTATGCGCCGAAGTGCTTCCGGACAATGCCCGGGCCATGCGCTACAACGAAGCGCTGGGGTTCACCGTCGAAGGATGCTTGAAGGGCCATGTTTTCTACAATGGCGCGCTGCAAGACCTAATGCTTATCGCCCTGTTCAAGCAGGATTTCCTAGAGAACCCGACGCCAATGGTGGCCCGGATCAGGGCTGGATGGGGGAAGCGCCCATCCTCCCTGTCCGCTCCACGATAACCTGCCTCAAAGATTGCTAATCAAATCTGCATCCGGCGTTTCCATAAATTAATCCTAAAAATATGCTCCGCCGCCTCACCTCCCACATCACCGCCATCTCCCGCATTTTCAAGGACTCCTTTCTCCAGCAGCAGGAAAAGGCTTTTATTGCACACATGCGGACGCACACCCCGGTATGGGAAATGGATCCAAATGCTGAGATCCTGTGCCAAATGCCATGGGACTATGGCTTCTTAGTCAAGTTCTGCCATGTGGCCCCTTGGCTGGCGGCCAAACACCGAGCTGAAATCCGCCTGACCACCCTCTGGATCAGCGCCGAAATCGATGGTGGATCCATGCGATCCAACCTGATTCAGCGCCTTGTGCATAACTCCTGGGCCGAGCGCAAATGGCAGCGTCTTTATGAATCTTTTGGCGGCGCTCCCGGCCCGACCAACCGCCGCAAAAATCTAAGCCTCGCGGCCAAGAGGCAGGCTACCAACCAATTTCACGCCTTGCAAAGCAAGGATGATGTGCTGGCGTTGAACATCCACAACCTTCCTGCTGGCGATCTGATTTATGACACTTATTTGCGCTTTCGCCCTGCCCCAACAGTGGATATCCGCGACCCATTCCTCCTTGCACTTATTTCATCGGCGTGGGAAGTCGCGGAAAATTACAACGAATACTTGGACACACACAAAGTCCGAGCACTGCTGACTTCCTACACCTCCTACATCCACCATGGCCTCCCGGCCCGCATCTGCCTAGCCCGCAACATCCCGGTGCTTAGCATGGGGAGAAATGATCCCCTCCTCAAACAAGTCACGGTTGACTTTCCCAGCCACGCCCGGGCCCACTTCCATTACCCACAACTATTCGCATCGCTGCCTGATCACCAATCCAAGCGCGAGGCTGGGCGTGCCGTTTTGGAGAGCCGTTTTCAGGGCCAGATCGATCAAGCCACCTCCTATATGCGCACCAGCGCTTTCGCCGGAGGTTCCGTATCCAAACCATTTGATGACGGTGATCCGCGCCCCCGCGCGCTGGTTTTGCTTCACTGTTTCTTCGACTCGCCGCATATTTATCGGGACATGCTATTCCCCGATTTTTATGAATGGTTGGAATTCACCCTCACCACAGCGGCGCGCTCCAATGCCCGCTTTTATGTGAAACCCCACCCCAACGCCATGCCTGGCAATGCCGCCATCGTGGCCGACTTTCAACGACGCCATCCGCATGTTACTTTTTTGGATGCAAAAACCTCCAACCGGGCCGTCATCGCCCAAGGGGTAGAGGCCATCTTCACGGTCTACGGCACCTGCGCCCACGAATTCCCTTGGTTTGGCATTCCCGCCGCCTGCGCGGGCGACAATCCGCATATCGGCTACGCCTTTGCACAAACCGCCAAATCCCGCGAGGAGTATGCGGCATGGATTCTGAACCCGGGCGCCTTACGTAAACCCGACAGCGCCGAAGACCGGCATCAAATCGAAGAATTCGCCTACATGCACGGCCTGTACGCTGGAGGAGGCCGTACAGAAATGCCGGACCCCTTCCACTTGACCACCTGTCCGGTTGACCCCAACACCCCGGAGTTCCTCGCATGGCAAATAGAAAACCGGCCAGACCCTGCCGACGCCGCAGTCCGCACCCTGCTTGACCTGGCCCACGACGACTCGCTGCTCCATCGCCTGTGAATATTCAACGATATCCATTACCCGTTGGTCTGCCAAACCGTCACTGAACCGCAAGCAATCCATGCTTTTTCAGTGTTTCCGCAATCGGAATCAACTGCCACATCGGGACGCCGATTTTTTCAGCGATGTCCAAAAGCGTGCATGCCCTCTGCTCCGACTGCTTCCAAAAATGAATCCAGCACGACCTGCGCCTCCATAATGCGATGCATGCACAAAACACGGAGGATATTGCTATGGATGAGGATCGTGTCCCCGGAATCAATTCCGCATTTCCGCCAGTTTTCTGCCAATACAGAATGCATACTCACTCCTTTCACCGCTGAAAACAAAATGGCCCCGTATTCCAAACCGAAAGGAATCCATCCGAAGCGCCCAATATCGTATTCTGTTTCTCCCAATAATGCGTCCACCTTCGCTCGATGCAAAAGCACCGCGCAATATTACATCCCAAGGCTTTTGAATTCACTCCTCCCTGCTACATTTACCCCATACTCCGCCCCCTCTAGCCCATGCGCGCCATTTTCCACAGCCTTACCTTCATCCGTCATCTGCTGGCATACGCCAAGAAACGCACCAGAGGCCTGCTTGTTGGCACTTTGGCGCTCTCCTTCTTTTCGATCATCCTTGAATGGGCCGCATTGGCCACGCTGCTGCCCCTATCCGGTGCCGCCAATGGCGCCCCCCAACCCAATGCCCTCACCCACTTGCTGGGGGTCCGCGCAGATGACACTTTCACACTTTTGCTCCTGTTTGGTGGCCTTTTTCTGCTCCGGCTTGCCACCATGCTCGGGACCTCCGCCCTCACCTTCATCCTATTTCATCGCACCATTGCCTCGCTCTCATCGGATGTGCTTCATTCGGTTTTAGATGCACATTCCTTGCGTGAGGTCGAAGCCAAAGGCACGGGCCACTTCATTTCACTTGCCGGGGATGAAGCAAACCGATCGGCCCAAGTTCTGCTCAATTTTCTGCAATTTTTGGGCTATGCCGCCACGGCCTTGGTCTCCTATGCGCTCTTGTGCGCGTTCTCGCCCTATGCCGCATTGGCCACCGCCACCTTCCTCCTCATCTGCGGCGGCATTTTACTGGCCATCTTCGTCAAGTCTCACCGCCTTGGCCAAATCTATGTGGAACAATCGCGCATCTCAGGCACCGCCTTCGTGGAGGCAATCTCCAATATCCGCG
>Ga0206886_1182_pt1 | contig 10768 bp, 10 predicted proteins | sample Alteio_BWOrgHeat_92_FD_152952 | JGI IMG/M metagenome (GOLD analysis project Ga0206886, IMG submission 152952) | Enriched cells from forest soil in Barre Woods Harvard Forest LTER site, Petersham, Massachusetts, United States - Alteio_BWOrgHeat_Nextera2 ... | reverse complement strand
TTCTTTCCCGGCGATAATGATCCCTTACAATTACCATTTGATAATCCTGCTCACTTGCTCATCCGCCGTATCAGGGACGAGGTGCACCGTTTTGGCATCACTTTTCACAGAGATACAAGAAGCAAACAAACCATAAAAAACGAACTTGAAACCATACCTGGCATAGGGGAGAAAACGGCTACAGAATTATTGAAAGCCTTTCGCTCTGTAAACAAAATAAAAACACTTACAGAGCGGGAATTGGCTAAGGCTATAGGTATGTCTAAAGCGCGTATTGTTTATTCCTATTTCCATCCTGCCACAGACTAATTACCTTTGCATTATGTCAGATTCTACGCCGGCATTGCTCCCCGCAATATATAAAATGAAATGCCCTAACTGCCGTAAGGGTTCTATGTATGTCAACAAAGGTATTTTTCCGCTTAAAGAAGTATTAAAAATGCCAGAACACTGCGAAGTATGTGGCCAAAAGTTCGAACTGGAGGTAGGTTTTTATTATGGTACAGGTTTTGTTAGTTATGCTTTGTCTGTATTCTTACTCATCATTTTATTTGTGGCTTATTGGTTATTGTTTGGCTTTTCTTATAAAGACAATAGTGTTTTCATCTGTCTTGCGTCCAGTATCATTATTTTAGGCTTGTTACAACCCTGGCTTATGCGCATATCAAGAGTGCTGTACCTGTATATGTTTGTAAAATATGGTAAAGGTGCAAGACTGAGTTCTGAGTAGTCACTAAAAACTACAATCCGCAGATGGTCTTAAATTCTCCTTATCTCTTGCCATGCTTGCCACACCATTGTGAAAAGTAATGATCCAGATACTGTCATAGTCATCATCCGCCCATTTCAGTTCTTTTTCTGTAATGCCCAGCGCTGCCACTACACCCGGAATGCTGCTGTGTTGCCAGCTTAATAATACAATACCTGTTTTGCTTTTTACATCAGCTGCTAATCCAGCAAAATCTTCTTCTTCATGTTTGCTGTTGATTTTCATGTTGTATTTTATAGCCAATGGCAATACAGTTTGAAACATGCGTGAGTGTTTGGTTTGCGAATCTAATCCCATAGAAGGCACATAGATATAATCAGGTACACCGAATTTTTTAGTGATCAGTTTGGGTAATTGCATGGCGCGGTTCATTCCCTGACAGGTAAGGTTATCCCCCTTCTTAGGTTTTTCTCCATGGCGTATCACCACTATTTTCAGTTTGTCAGTATTGTCCTGTGCAATGCAGGTAGTTGTAATAGCCTGGAAGCTAATGATAATTGCAGCAAAAAGTATTTTGTATCTCATACGTTTTTAATAATCTGCAAAAATGCGATTTATATATTATGCCATTATTAAATTTTCGACAACTATACCCTGTTACATGCATCAATGCAATAGAGTTAATAAACCGAATAATAGCCCGAAAACTGCAAAGCCTATGATTATTATAAATAGTTTGTTTATTGTACTCCCTTCACTCCATGATAAAAATGCTTTCCGGTATTAGATATTTTAAAATAGCTATACCATACCTTAATTATAGCATATATAGTGATTATAATGAGAAAAATTAGACGGCCTTTAGGTAAGTCCTCATCCATATTATAAATGTAAAAAATGGCTGCGATTTGCAGCCCTTATCTATTTCTATTGGTTTGTCAAACCCTCATATATTAACCGAGCCTTGCCATAACTCCAAGCGCTAAACAATGCGGGTATTGCGGGTTTGGCTGGCATTAATGTAAATTTAAGTTTTAGTGTATCTTGTCCTGCTTTTATTAAATAGATATAGTGAAACAAATCAAAAAAATATTAGTTGCGAATCGTGGTGAAATAGCAGTGCGTGTTATGCGTACGGCAAAAGAAATGGGTATACAAACGGTGGCTGTTTTTTCGGAGGCTGATAGAGATATGCCTTTTGTGCGGTATGCAGATGAAGCGGTTTGCATTGGTCCTGCTGCAAGTAACCAATCTTATTTGCTGGGTAATAAAATAATGGGGGTTGCTAAAGAAATAGGAGCGCAGGCAATACACCCCGGTTATGGTTTTTTAAGCGAAAATGCTGTATTCTCTAAAGCTGTCACAGACGCGGGATTAATATTTATTGGCCCTTCAGCTCATTCTATTGAGGTAATGGGCAGTAAAATAGCTGCTAAACAAGCTGCTAAAAAAGTTTAACGTACCCATGGTACCCGGCACAGAAGATCCGGTGAAAGATGTAAATGAGGCTAAGAAAATAGCTGCGGAGGTAGGGTACCCGATTTTAATAAAAGCAAGTGCAGGTGGTGGTGGTAAAGGTATGCGCGTAGTAAATAACGAAGCTGAATTGGACGAGCAAATGCGTACAGCAAAAAGCGAGGCATTTAGTGCCTTTGGGGATGATGCTGTTTTTATAGAAAAATATGTTGCAGCTCCGCGTCATATAGAGATACAATTGATAGGCGACCAACATGACAACTACGCTTATTTGTTCGAACGGGAATGTTCTATTCAGCGCCGTCATCAAAAACTGATAGAAGAGGCGCCGTCAAGTTGCATTACGCCTGCTATACGCAAGGCAATGGGAGAAACAGCAGTGGCCGTTGCACGTTCATGTAATTATTTTGGTGCAGGCACAGTAGAATTTCTCGTTGATGAAAAATTGAATTTTTATTTCCTCGAAATGAATACCCGCCTGCAGGTGGAACATTGTGTAACAGAAATGATAACAGGCATAGACCTGGTGAAAGAACAGATAAATGTAGCGCAAGGCGGTAAGCTTTCATTTTCACAAAACGACCTGAAGATAAACGGCCATGCAATAGAATTGCGTGTTTGTGCAGAAGATCCTTTGAATAATTTCTTACCTGACACGGGTAAACTGCAGATGTATCGTATACCCAAAGGCCCGGGTATAAGAGTAGATGATGGATTTGAAGAAGGTTTGGAAGTACCAGTATTTTACGACTCTATGATAGCAAAGCTGGTAGCTTATGCACCTACAAGAGATGAAGCAATAGATAGATTATGCCGCGCTATTGACGAATATACCATACAGGGTATAGAAACTACCTTGCAGTTTGGCAAATGGGCTGTACAAACAGAACCATTCAGAACAGGAAATTTTGATACAAAATTCATTGACAAATATTATAAGCCCGAGTACCTGCAACAATATGATAAAACAACTGAAGAGATAGCAGCGCTCCTGTCTTACCATGTATGGGATCAACACAAAAAAGATCAGCAGGTTGTTCCTGTTTCTACACAAAAAGCAGTTTCTGTCTGGAAATCACGCCGGAATCCTGAATAAAGAAAATGTTAATGAGAGGTTTAACATTGTCTATCTGCAACTAATACATGCAGTTGTAACTACATTCTTTTAACAGAATATCACACACTCATGGCAAGCTTATTTTGCAAACTATAGTGAGAAATATGATTGTTTAACTTAAAGAAAGGACGTATATGAAAACGATCGTAATTGCAATAATGCTCGCGTTATTGTGTCTCATAGGCAGTCAAACCATGTCATACGCTCAAAGAGGCCACGAGGGCCACGGTTGGGGCGGACATGGGTACAGGGGCGGTCACGATGATTATGGCCACCATGCATTTTATGGTGGTTATCATGCGTATCACAGCTATCCTGTACCTCGTGGGTATTATTACAGAGGACATATATCATATCCTATAGGTGTGGGTGTTTATTATGGACCATACGATAGGTACTGGGTTCCCGGACATTGGGATTATTATGGATATTGGGTTCCGGGGCACTGGGAATGGTATTAATAAATGGGAATGGTTAATTAAGTTGAATTGTGTAATGCGGAGATGCTATTGAATGATAGCAGTAACTGCAAAAAGCCTCTTCGTAAGAAGAGGCTTTTAATACAATATAAAAAATGAGAGTTGATTATTTTTCAATAGCGGTTATAACAGCCGGATCCATTGGTTTTGTACGTGGATCGAATACGGCTATTAATTCGCCTTTTTCATTGATCAGGTATTTCTGGAAGTTCCAGCGGACTGTACTGCTTTTAAAATTATTGTATTTCTCATCAGTAAGCCATTTATATATAGGAGCCATATCGTCTCCTTTCACAGTTATCTTAGAGCCCATCGGAAATGACACACTATAATTTTTTTTGCAAAATGCAGCTATCTCCTGGTTGCTTCCCGGTTCCTGTTGCCCAAAGTCGTTGGCAGGGAAACCCACAATTACCAGTTTGCCGTTATATTTTTTATATAATGCTTCGAGATCGGAATATTGAGGTGTATTACCGCATTCCGAAGCAGTATTTACAATTAATATCTTCTGCCCTTTGAATTTAGCAAAATCAATTGTTCCGCCTGTCAAACCTGCTACCTTAAAGTCGTAGATACTCTTAGGTACCTGGGTATTGGCATCAGGATAAGGGGTAAAAAACAAACATTTAAAAAACAATAGAATTGATAAGAACATATAATGAATTTAGATAGCGAAATTACACAAATTGCATGCTCAATATGTAAAAATCATGAAGAAACAGGATTATTAAGGTATAATCGAGCATGGTTACATCTTAAATATTATTTTTGGGCGGAAATGAGGCTTTCTTTCATCTGGTTTATTGTATTATTTCTGGCACTTATTACTGCAGGTTGCGCCAATATGGTGCCGCCTACCGGGGGTAAAAAAGATATTAAACCTCCCAAATTGGTTAAAACAGCACCTCTTGATTCTCAATTGCATATAAAACCTAAAAAAATAGAACTGTGGTTTGATGAGTATATAACGGTGAGTGATGCAAATGCCCAGGTACAGATGTCACCTATTTTACTCGTTCAGCCAATTACTACGGGGCTTTATAAGAAAGTAACTGTAAAGCTGGTAGATACATTATTACAGGAGAATACTACTTACCGTATTTCTTTTGGTAATTCAATTAAAGACTTGCACGAGAATAATCCCTTTATAGGATATACATACACATTTAGTACCGGTGGTTATTTCGATTCGTTGCAGTTGAGTGGTACAGTGCTTAATGCTGTTACCGGTTTGCCTGACACCGGGAATGTGGTTGTAATGTTATATAATGGCACTGAAAATGATAGCGCTATAGTGAAAAAGAAACCTTTGTATATAACAACTGCAAATAATACGGGTGCTTTTTCATTTAAAGGGTTACCTGTCAGGAGCTTTCGCATCTATGCTTCAAAAGATTATAATGGAAATCTTATTTACGATGGACCGCCTGAGTGGATCGGTTTTGCTGATGAACAAGTAAAAGCAGGGGATACCGCTATTGCTCCTGTGCATATACGTATTTTCCAGGAAGATGTTGACAGTTCAAAAAAGCATACAGTTGATACTACTAAGATTAATAAAGGATTGGCTAAAACAAATTCTAAAAGCAAAGTGGGCTTTGACTATACGCTGAATGCAGATACGAGCAATTTGCGAAGTAGGACCATGGAGATCAATAAACCAATAGAGATCAGTTTTACTAAGCTGATAGCGTCTGTTAATCGTGATAAGATAACACTAAGCTATGATAGCTCAGGAGTAAATGTGTCCGCAAGCTATGAATATAAAAAAGACAGTATTGCTAAAAAGATCATGTTACGTCCAAACTGGCAGGAGAATACAGTTTATACTTTAAAGCTGCTGAAAGGATTTGCAAAAGACACATCGGGTGCAGATGCAATGCCATCTAAATATATTTTCCGTACTAAGCGAGATGAGGATTATGGCAAATTGTATGTACACTTATCCCCCAAATATTCAGGGAATAAATACATACTGCTTGTGAAAAATGATAAAGACACTATTTATAATAAACCGATCGCAGATACAATGGTGTCTTTAGTACGTTTATCTCCTGCTGATTATTCTGCTTTTATTATTGTAGATGCAAATGGTAATGGCAAATGGGATGCAGGTAAGCTGTTTGATAAGATACAGCCGGAAGAGGTTATTCCTTATGGTGCTCCTGTGCCCTTAAAAGCAGGCTGGGAGAATACAATAGATATGATACCCGTTGAAAAGACAAAGCAGAAAACGGTTAATGACTTAAATAAGACCTCTAAATAATTATATTTGAACTTAGAATTCACATAACATGAAAAACACCTTTTTGCTCGTAGCTCTTTTTATAGCAGGCAGTGCAATTGCACAAACAAAAATGACACCAGAATTATTATGGAGTCTTAAACGAGTTGGAGCAGACGGCATGAGTCCCGATGGTAAAACCGTTTATTATTCTACTGCTCAAACAGACGTAAAGACGGAGAAGCGTTCGCTCAAATATTATAAACTAAATGTGGCTTACGATGCAAGAACAGAGTGGCAAATGCCTGAAGGAAAAACGGTGATACAAAGAGATAAAAATGGCTGGTATGCAGTTGGCGGGAATAAGCTATACAAAAGTATAAACGAAGGAAAAAACTGGGAACAGATAAGCGATCATTTGGATGAAGAAGCGGATAATGTGCAAGTGTCTCCTGATGGAGAATGGATTGCCTACTCAAAAGATGTGGCTGTAAGGCCGATGAACGGCAGCGATATCTATACTGATCTGCCCAAGACAACAGCAAAAGTATATACTGATCTTGCTTATCGTCACTGGGATGTTTGGGAAGAGGGTGCTTTCTCACATGTGTTCATTATGAAGCTGGATGATGGGAAAACTATGGACATTATGAAAGGGGAACCTTACGATTGTCCGCAAAAACCATTTGGTGAAAAAGAAGATTTTATATGGTCGCCCGACAGTAAGGAGATCGTGTATGTATGCAAAAAGAAATTTGGAAAGGAATATGCGCTGAGCACTAATACTGATCTGTATCTCTACGACCTGCATAAAAAGAGTACAACTAACATTACAGTTGGTATGATGGGCTATGATACACAACCAGCTTTTAGTCCTGATGGTAAGCGCCTTGCCTGGACAAGTATGGCGCACGATGGGTATGAAGCTGATAAGAGCGATATATATATAATGGATATGGGTAGGCCCGGCGTAAGCAAACTGAATATTACAGACAGCTGGGATGGAACTGTAGAGAGTTTTGCATGGGACAAGTGGGGTACGAACATTTATTTTACTGCAGCTACACAAGGAGCTATACAGTTATTTGATGTGAATACAGGTAGCAGCACCACGAATCTGAAACCTTCTATACATCAATTCAGCAATGGCGTTTTTGATGTTAATGGAATTGTAGGACAGCCCGACAGAACCCATCTTGTAATATCCCGCTCTGATATGAATCATGCGCCTGAATTGTATGTGGTGGATATAACAAATGGCAAAATGATCGCATTGACACATGAGAATGATGATGTGTATAACACGATACAACTCAGTAAAGTTGAATTACGCAAAACATTTGCAACAGATGGCCAGAAATTAGCAAGCTGGATCATTTATCCTCCTGATTTTGATCCCAATAAAAAATATCCCACACTTTTATATTGCCAGGGAGGCCCACAATCTGCATTATCTCAATTCTATAGCTTTCGTTGGAATTTTCAGTTGATGGCTGCACAAGGGTATATCATTGTCGCACCAAATCGCAGGGGCATGCCCGGATGGGGAGTAAATTGGAATGCAGTGATCAGTAAAGACTGGGGTGGGCAACCAATACAAGATTATTTATCGGCAATAGATGATATGGCTAATGAGCCATATGTAGATAAGAACAGGCTCGGTTGCATTGGTGCTAGTTATGGTGGTTATAGCGTGTATATGCTGGCTGGTATGCATAATAACAGGTTTAAAACATTTATAGCCCATGATGGCCTTTTTGATTTGAAAAGCTGGTATGGTACTACAGAAGAACTATGGTTTGCTAACTGGGATATCGGTGGGCCTTACTGGAAAAAACCACAACCTGAGAGCTACCAGAAATTTAACCCAAGCAATTTTGTTGATAAATGGAATACACCAATCATGATCATACAAGGCGGAATTGATTATCGTGTGCCTGTAGAGCAGGGTTTGGAAGCTTTCCAGGCTGCACAATTGAGAGGAATTAAAAGTAAGTTGCTGTATTTACCTAATGAAAATCATTGGGTACTGCATGCACAAAACGCTTTGGTGTGGCAGCGTGAATTTTTTAAATGGCTGGATGAGACCTTGAAATAATAAGCTTGTAAACTTTTGCTACTTCACTTGTCTTCTGTATAAATAGTAGGCCAAAATTCCAAAAAGGATATTGGGTATCCAAACTGCTATAACTGAATTGAGACCGGCTTTAGTAGAAAATGTAGTTGAAAATTGTAGTAACAAGATATATAAGGCACTTATAACTATGCCTAAGGCCAGGTGAAAGCCACTGCCACCGCGTACTTTTCTGCTTGCAATGCAAACACCAATAAGTGTAAGAATAAGCCCTGCAAAAGGTTGTGCAGTGCGTCGATCTCTTTCTACTAAAAAGAAATTGAGTGATTCCCTGCCTCTCATTCTTTCCTGTATGATATATCGGTTTAGCTCTGGGGTGGTAAGCGATTCTTTTACGTTTTCATCTTCAACCAGGTCTTTAGGTTCAAATGGATATTTCATTTCCATACGGTCTGCAAATCGTAATGTTTCATGCGTGCTGTCATTGTCACGAATAGTAATGCCGGTGAGCAGCCATGTTTTTTTTATAGTATCATAACTGATTCGATCTGCAGAAAGTTTTTGCCTGAGCCTGATCCCATCAATATCTTCGGCAGTAAAACGGTAGCCGGCGTTGGTAGCAAAATCATAGCTCTGCAAATAAATAAATAAGTTCTTCGACAGTCGCATATGTATATTGCCTGAAGCTATTTTTGCGTTATGAACATATTTATCTTCAAATGCAAGACGTTGTTTGTTTGCATTCGGAACTATCCAGTGATTGGCAAGAAGAGAAAGTAAACAAAGAAATCCGCCACCAATAAGATAAGGCCTCATAAAACGCTGGAAAGAAATACCGCCTGCCAGCATGGCGATGATCTCGGATTTATAAGCAAGCTTTGAAGTAAAGAATATAGTTGCGATAAAAATGAATAGCGGAAATAACAGGGCCGATATATGCGGGATAAAGTTTTTGAAGTAATTAAGTATCTCAGGTAAGGGAGCTTTTTTCGCAACGAAATCGTCTACTTTTTCAGAATAGTCTATTACACATGCTATAACTGCCAGTATAAGGATGGCAAAAAAGAAGGTGCCTACAAATTTTTTGATGATATACCAGTCTAATTTCTTCATGCTGTTGTTATAGCCTTTGCTGCAAAACAGGTATCATTTCTTTTTTCCATTGTAGAAAATCTCCCTGCAAAATATGGTTACGGGCTTGTTTTACCAAATGCAAATAGAATGCAAGATTGTGAATACTTGCTATTTGCATACCTAATATTTCTCCGGCTGCGAATAAATGCCTCAGGTATGCTTTTGTATAATACTGGCTGGTGTGGCAGGCAAGACCATTGTCTATTGAGCTAAAATCTGTAGCCCATTTCTTATTCTTTATATTAATAACACCATTTGATGTAAAAAGCATTCCGTTTCTGCCATTGCGTGTAGGCATTACACAATCAAACATATCTACGCCTAAACTTATATTTTCTAAAATATTCCATGGAGTACCTACACCCATTAGGTATCTGGGTTTGTTTTGAGGTAGATTTTCACAACACAAAGCGCACATTTCATACATCATCTCTTCCGGTTCACCTACAGATAAGCCACCTATAGCATTTCCATCACAATCTACTGAAGCGATGAATTCTGATGAGATTTTGCGAAGGTCCTTATAAGTGCTGCCTTGTACTATTGGGAAGAGTGTTTGTTCATAGCCGTATTTAGGTTCTGTTTCACTCATCCTTTTTATGCACCTGGCTAACCACCTGTGCGTAAGTTCCATAGATTTTTTTGCATATGCATATTCTGAAGGGTGGGGTGGACATTCATCAAAAGCCATGATTACATCTGCACCTATGCTGCGTTGTGTATCTATTACATTTTCGGGTGTGAAACTGTGTTTAGAACCGTCAATATGGGATTGGAACACAGCACCCTCTTCAGTGAGTTTTCTGTTTGCAGCTAGTGAGAACACCTGGTATCCGCCGCTGTCGGTAAGTATAGGTCCATTCCAACCATTGAATTTATGCAAGCCCCCTGCCTGTTCTATTATATCTGTTCCCGGACGTAGAAATAAATGATAGGTATTACCTAAAATGATCTGTGCCTGTATCTCATTCTTTAACTGTTCCTGAGTAACTGCTTTTACACTCCCTACAGTTCCAACAGGCATAAATATGGGCGTTTCTATCTGTCCGTGGGCAGTTGTAAGCATTCCTGCTCGTGCGCCTGATGAGGTATCTGTTTTAATTAATTCAAAATCCATTGACTATTCTTTCTGATGGGTTGAAGATTTGCTTATTTTGAGGCCGTGTTCATACAATTGTTATTTTGGTTGTTTGTTATATCCGTTGCTATACAGTGCGGATATAGTATCTTTTTTTTAACTACAAATAACCAATCATTTAATTATATACGATCTAATATACCCCGACTCCCGGTTTCTGTTATTATTTGTGCAAAGAACGAGGCATATAATTTATCGCAAAACCTTCCTTCAATTTTGACGCAAAGATATATGAATGGAGCTGGCAATCCATTATTTGAAGTAATAGTAGTAGACGATGCTTCTTCTGACAATACCTTAGATGTTTTAGAATTCTTTCAGAAAAACCATGTAAACCTGCGCGTTATTAAAATAGATAAGGATGAAAAAAGAGATAGATTGGGTAAAAAATATGCACTCAATAAAGGTATTATAAAT
>Ga0206886_1179_pt1 | contig 11078 bp, 6 predicted proteins | sample Alteio_BWOrgHeat_92_FD_152952 | JGI IMG/M metagenome (GOLD analysis project Ga0206886, IMG submission 152952) | Enriched cells from forest soil in Barre Woods Harvard Forest LTER site, Petersham, Massachusetts, United States - Alteio_BWOrgHeat_Nextera2 ... | reverse complement strand
CTCCTTGCTAAGCGGATGATTCAACGGATCTGCTCCCCATGCCATGTTAGTAAAAAACGTTTCAACCGATCCAAACACAAATGGCGACACGTGTCCGTTTTCTACCTTTTACATAGATGGTACATCAGCTGCAAATCCACACCGTTTTGTGGATATAGGACGTGAATGCGTCTGAACCCCGAACTACGCAATGCAAAGACATGAATGGGAATTGGGGTTGGCGCGGGACGCATTGGCGGTGGGCCCTCCCGGGGCGGCATATGGTCATTCCGCTCATAAGGGCACCCGCACATTTCGATGCCCTGCGTGAGGGCTGGTGTGGCCTCTGATGCCGAGAGTTGTACGATTCCCTTGTTGGCGTCGACTCCGAATCGCCGCATACTATATTCACTATATACGTCGGGTGAGAGTATAAAGCTAAAATCCCTAGCTCCTAACTTCGTTGTATAGAGAACATCCGGCAAAAACTTAAATCGAGCGAATCCGATTTTGGCACTCGGAACGGTATCAGGGCAGTCTTGATCCTCGGGCCAAGGAGGAGCGCCAAAAGCTTTCGAGACGGCTTCGCAATAGCGTGCATCAGGTTCGTAGTTCTGCTGATAATCGTAAGGGCTCTTGTATTGAGTGAATTGATAGAGCTCAAGTCCAGCCGGTGGGACTTCTCGGAATTGAGTAACGGCATGCTGTTCCTCTGGTAAGAGAGCAATATGATTTACGCTTGCGACGTCCCGAGCGAGCGCATCGATGTCAGCAGCGAATAGCCCCGAATTGAACGGCGCGGCAGGTGCTGATTCGACGCAGTCATTCGTCGACTGTGCCTTCACGGGGACGACAACTGCGCAAAAGCCAGAGCCTTTGTCGCTCTTTGCTTCGCCAACGAAAACCGACTGTTGATGAACAATAACCGATTGTTTATGAACAATAACCGGTACGCGGTGCGTTGTTTTTTGTCCATCAAGTATCGTCTCCTTCACGGGGCTGGTCGTACTCATGTACAATTGGACTTTACCTCCCGCCTCAACGGACGGCGGAAATGCAGCTATGTGGCAGAAGGCCCCCGTGTCGGTCGTTCCGGTTACCAAAATGCTCGTTTCGCATGCGACAGCACGATCCTGATAATCAATTTTTGCCACGAAACTGGTTGTCTGCGTAACGTGAAGCTGGGTCGTGATGTAACTACCTTCCGTTGGAATCGGGATGGGCACATTGTTGATAGTCACCGATTTCGGACGATCGGACACAACAAGTTGGAGCGTTATGAGTTGCCCTGTCTCGACACGACGAGGACTATCGGTCGTCAGAGTGCAACCAACTTGCTTTTTGGGGTGCGGCGTCACAGCAGGGGGGGGATGCGTTGGATGTCACGCGCGTTGATACGGTCGATGGAGCGCGCGCAGCGCAGCCGAGGAGGAGGCTGCACGTAGCAACGACGAAGGTCATCAATCGATTTTTCATTTTTCTGTACGCAACCGTTGGAGCGAGCTTTTCGGTGAAAGCGCGAGTCGAATCGCATTCGTGTAAGATGGGTGTCCACCGTCGAAACCATCTGAATCTGTCGGGGCTTTCATGACCCAAGATGCCGAGCTTCGTTGTACATGTTCGTAAACCGCAGGGGAGCCCTCAAAACAATAGGTTTCGTCGCCCCTTGTCTAGGGTTGAACTACATCATTGAATCGAACGCGTCTGCCGAGCCACGGCGTCGCGACCTGAACGAAGTAGCCAAAGCCCCTTCGGTTGGAGTTGGCGCTACGGGTAAGATCATGTGTATCGGCGCCTCAGGCAGAAGGCATCCGGTCGCGTTATCGAAAGGCAACGTCGATGCTGTACTCACCGAGTTCGACCTTGCGACCACAAATGTTCGGCAGGTTCTGATTCCAATGTCGCACGCGCATGCCGTTCTCGATGCGCACTCTTTCGGCTATATCTGCACGTCATTTGATGGTGACAGCTTCGTCATGATCGATGCGGGCTTAGGCAAGCAGACTCTCTATCGAGCCCCTGTTGGTTATAAATATGCCGGTCACGGTGTAATTCTCGACCAGAAGAAAGTTTGCTTATTAGCTCTCAAAAAAGAAAAAGCTATTTCCGAAAAAGACTTCGGCATTTTGCAAGCGATTGACCTTGCAACAGGGAAAGTTCTTTCCGAAATCGCGTCGGAAGGGGTCGGCCCTCACGATATGGCGTTGATGCCGGATGGAAAGATTGCCGTGAGTCACTACGGCGATCTCGATCGATATGATTCACCGGAAAAGAGCATTCCGCGCCTTACGATCGTGGATTCCATATCCTTCAAAGTTCAAAATGTCATCGATTCCCCTCGATTCGGGTCTCTAACTCATATCAGTATCAGCAAAGACGGACTCTTGTGCGGATTGCCCGTTCGAGTGCTCCCTTGGGAGTCCGGTTCGTATAATTATATTAAGTCTGCTCTCGGGAATCGGGACTTCGATGTCTCATTGGCGGAAGAAAATGAAAAGAAGCTTGGGATGCCGGGCCCAATCTTGACGCTAGCGCCCAACGAAACGGCGTTTCGTTCTCACATAGGCGAAGATATCAAGCAGCGTAGACCGCAATCAATTGCTTACGATCAAGACAGCCATGCGTTCTTTATCACGTTTCCCTATGCGAGCACCGTCGCTCGATTCGATATCGCGTCAAATACGTTTATGTATCGAGGTGCATTCGAACTTGGATTGACGACTCCGCGCGGCGTCGCGTCAATTGGACCCTCCCTAGTTGCCATTTCTGATCAGGAGCAAGGGCTGGTTTTGCTCGACGGACGAACCATGAGCGTTAAGGCCAGATACAGAATATCGCTTTACGATGCGACCCATATTTCTCACGTACCGAGATAAGCGTATGTGATTCTTTCGGCTTCGCGTTGAATACGCCATGTGAAGACAAACATTGACGTTGTTGCCAACAGTAGAGAACGGTGGGGCTCCAAAGCCGAATCCGCGGATCGCACGCCACTAAAATCGGCCCACGAGCGGGCCATGTCGCGACCCATTAGGGACCAATCAGCTATTCCTTTTCCTCGACCCATGAGAAAGTGATCGCGATGAGTTCAGCCTATATACACGGTACCGATCCCGAGGAACAAAAGCGCCTTTCCACGCTCAATGTTTTCATGAACGACGCTTCGCTCCGGGAGCTCTCGCTTCAAGGGGGGGAACGAATTCTCGACGTTGGGAGCGGCCTCGGGCAGCTTGCGCGTGCGATGGCCCGTTGTTCGAGAACGCGCCCACTCGGAATCGAAAGAAGCGCAGAGCAGCTTACGGAGGCGATTCGCCTTGCGCGAGATGCGGGCGAGGAACATCTCGTCGAATTTCGACAGGGGGACGCTCTCAACTTGCCTCTCACGGAAACGGAATGGGGATCGTTCGATATCGCGCACACCCGATTCGTTCTCGAGCATGTTTCCGATCCGCTTTGCGTCGTCCAAGCGATGGTCAAGGCTGTTCGCGTTGGAGGGAGAATCATTCTCCAGGACGACGACCACGATATTCTTCGCATTTGGCCCGAGCCTCCCGGTTTTCAGGATTTGTGGAATGCGTACATCGCCGGATACGAAAGGCTTGGAAGCGACCCGTACGTTGGCCGCAAGCTCGTCTCGCTACTTCACCAATCCGGTGCAACCCCGGTGCGAATTACATCGATCCCTTTCGGAAGCTGCGCGGGTACCCCTTCGTTTCCGATCTACATAGACAATCTTGTAAGCCTTCTCTTCGATGCTCGCGATTCGACAATCGAATCAAATCGCATGAGCGAATCGGCGTTCGACGATGCGATAGCGAATCTTCGCAAATGGAGTGAAAGACCGGACTCCGCAATTTGGTTCTCGCTTGCGTGGGCGGAAGGGATTCGGCGGTAGTTGCCGAATTCCGAATCGAAATCGATCATACCGAATAGGCCGATAACCTGAGTGTCATCGATGGCAAGATTGGTTGGCATGTGTGAATGCTTACCCATTGCATACCGCTGTCTATGCGTTTGTGTCTGCTCGGCTAGGAAGTGACGTGTAGTCCGATGTGATATCGATGTCGGATCGCGCGGTCTGAATCGCGAACCGGCCGTTTTGCGTCATGCGATAGTACAGCAATGTGGAAGAACGAAACCGCTGGTCAATGGTCTTGCACGGCGCGCCAGCGATCCCACTTCTTCAACGAGCTCGAAAATATGCATTGCGCCCCGATTGGCAGTTTCGAACACCCGACGCCCCTCTTTTCGGTGATGGATGGGCCTGCCGGTGACTACCCCCAGAGCGTGACCACCATGAGCGTCCCAGAAGGTAAATGGATTCTGATTGTAGAAGATGACTCATCCATTTCTGAGGCGATTTGTATGGGGCTTGAATTTGAAGGATATTCCGTTCTTGAGGCAGGAAACGGCGCAATTGCCTTGCAAAAACTTGTTCCTGACCATCTGCCTTCGGTGATTTTTCTAGATTTGAATATGCCTGTCATGGATGGGCAACAATTTCTTGCTGAATTGAAGAAGGTTCCCCCATTTTCGAAAATCCCAGTTGTTCTCCTGACGGCTTTCACGGACAAGGCCGACCGGATCGTCGGCACGGCTGGAGTACTAAAAAAACCTGTTGATCTGTTTAGTCTCTTGGAATTTGCAAAACGGTATTGCGAGCCATGAAGTCAACAATGCTCAACGATTGCGATTCAGGCGAAGAATCGCAACGTTCACATTCGCAAGGCGTACATCTGGACGCAGCGTTGAGCGATGTGTTTACATCCAGCCAGTTTTTGGAAGTCGGGATAGGCATCGCAAATGCCGTTGCATCCTTCCACAGCAGCGGGGAATTCCTCGGTGACCTAACCCCAAAAGACATTGTCATTCACTCGTTATCAAGTCACGCCCCCATCGTGGAGCTACATCGAAGGGCCGATTCCAGCCGCGGCAAATGGTCGTTCAGCTCACGCGAAGAAACCTACCCGTATATTTCGCCCGAACAGACGGGCAGAGTCGACCGAGTCATTGATTATCGCACCGACCATTATTCGCTTGGCATAATCTATTATAAAATGCTGACGGGCACGTTGCCTTTCCACGGCAAGGATCTTCCCGGTTGGGTCCACTGCCATGTTGCTCAGGTTCCATCTTTTGCACCGGACTCCACGATTCCAGGGGTAATTCAAAGTATTGTTTTGAAGCTGCTTTCGAAGGAACCCGACGAGCGATACCAAACATTGTCCGGTTTGGTGTTCGACCTAAAACTTTGCCTGTCTCAGTTGAAAGAAATAGGCAAAATCGAACCCTTCGCATTAGGGGGGAATGACCGTTCGAAAACATTTCGACTTCCGCAAAAATTCTACGGACAAACAAGGGCGTTACACACTCTCCACCAGGCGCTTCGGCGGGTTGTGGATTTGGGTAATTCCGAATTTATCCTGGTAGCTGGCGAACCTGGGATTGGGAAAACCCGATTGGTAGGCGAGTTAAGGGAGAGAGTCGTCCAGGAGGGGGGCTTCTTCGCCGGGGCTAAGCCGGATCAGTACAAATCGGATATGCCGTATTCGACACTGGCTTCCGCTTTTATGACTCTTGTTTCAGAGCTATTAACTTACGACGACGAGAAAATCAGGGAATGGAGACAGTCATTTCAATCCACGTTGGAGATGAATGCACAACTCATTATTTCTCTTGTGCCTCAATTCAGCCTGATCTGGGCGTCTTCGACCCCCTTGCCGCAGCTTTTGCCAGCCGAGGAGGAGGCTCGGTTCGCCACAGCTTGTAGGCAGTTTCTAAGCGTGTTTGCCCAGCGCTCTCGTTCGCTGGTTTTGTTTTTCGACGACCTTCAATGGGCTGACTCGTCCACATTGAAATGGCTAGGCCATTTCTTCTTGAATGCTCTCTCCAATGCGGGCTCGAATTCGGGGCTGCGTCATGTGCTCATCATTGGGGCTTATCGCCCAAACGAAGTCGCTGGAAATCAGGGGCTGGTTCAACTGCTCAGGAACATCGAAAACTCGAAAGGCCCATTCACTCAAATCAAACTCGATCCTCTAACTCAAACCGACTTCGATCATTTTATAAGTGATGCATTTCACAGGACGAGTCATGAGATCGGCCAAGTGAGTGCTCTCATCTACAATAAGACCGCAGGAAATCCGTTTTTTGTGCGCCAATTTTTATCGAATCTCGCACAAGAGCAGTTTATCTCATTATCCACGACCGAGTCGGGCGATTCGGCCCATTCGGGATGGACTTTTGATCTAAATCAAATCAGAGAGCGGAAATTCACAGACAACATCGTGGATTTCATGGCCGCGCGACTGAAAGTCCAGCCGGTAACCACCCAGAAGATATTGAAAGCAGCGGCTGCCATTGGAATCACTTCGAACGTTGCTACTCTGTGCGCACTTTCAGGTCTGAACCCAGCTGAAATTCATAGCGCACTCGCGAATGCGGTGGAAATTGGGCTGTTCTATAGAGATGGTGACCATTACCGATTTTTGCATGATCGTATTCAAGAGGCTGCGTATTCCTTTATTCCCGCAGAAGAACGAGGCTATTACCATCTGCGCATCGGAAGATTTTATCTCGATCGTACGCCCGAATCGGATCTGAACTCCAAAGCATTCGAGATCCTGAGCCACTTCGAAAAGGCGGGAAGGTTGCTTGAGAGAGGCGAAGAGTCTATCCGTATCGCCGAACTCAACTTGCTCGCGGCCAAAAAAGCGAAATCGGCAACCGCGTACGCTTCCGCGATGAACTATATCTCGGCGGGGCTCGAGCTTTGCGCGAAGAGTCCAAATTCATCGCGTTATGAGCTCGAATTCTCGTTGAGTCTTGAGCGAGCCGAATGCGAGTATTTGTTAGGTGAATACGAAAAGGCCGAAGCTCACTGCAAATCTCTGCTCTCGTTTGCCACAAACAGAAGAGACCAAACTCAAGTACTTCTGATTGAAGTCAGCTTATATGAAATTCAGGGGCAATTCGACCGGGGTGTTGACTCCCTTATCCGCTGCTTGCGTCTCTACGATATTGAGATTTCCGCACACCCTTCGATGGAGCAGGTACTTTCCGTTTGCGATGAGATCTGGAAGGGGCTTGGGGAGCGTAAGATTGAAGATCTCGTACACCTCCCTGTCGTTCAGGATCCGGAGTTGCTGACGGTCCTCAAGGCTCTTTCTCATAATATTTGTTCCTATTTTACCGATGAAAAACTCTTTCTGTTTCAAGGAGCTTACATTGTAAACGTGTCGATTAAGCATGGGAATTCTGCGCCGGCGGTCAGCGGCTACGGAATGGTGTCCCTCTTTCTGGGGCCCATGTTCGGAAAATACCGAGAAGCGTATGAGTTCGGCAAACTGGCCTGTACGTTGGTGGACGTTCATGGCTTTGAGTCTGCCCGAGCGATGGCGCTCGATGAATTCGCCGCTTTCGTCAATTATTGGATCAACCCACTATCGACGAGCATCCAATACCTTCGACGGGCGAACGAAGCGGCTCTCAAGTTAGGCCAGATGAATTGGTTCTGCTATAGCAGCTTTGACATATTGACGACCCGACTGTTCAAGGGGGATTTGCTCTCTGACGTGCTTCAGGAGAGTGAAGACTTTAAAACGCGAGTCCAAGAACTCGGTAATATCCCCATCTATTATCTCCTGATCTTTTTGCGTGCATTCATATTCCGCATGTCAGGCTCGACAAGTGATTTCACCTCTTTGACGAGTTCGGAATTTAATCAGACTCAATTCGAACAAAATGAAATAGAGAAATTTCCGGCCCTTATCCAATGTTGGTATTACAGTTTTTTGCTTCAAGGATGTGTATTCTCGGGCGATTTTGAACAGGCGGAACGGATCGCCCAAAGAGTCGAAAAGATTTTGTGGTCGACTGCTGGTCAATATACGTTTCCGGAATATCATTTTTTTCGGGCGTTGACTTTGACCAACCTATATTTCACGAGCAGCTCCGATAGACAAGTAGAGTATTTGAAGAATCTTGATTCAATCCAGGAGAAGATGCGCGTGTGGGTCTCAAATAGCCCACAGAATTTTCATCACAAATTTGCGCTTGTCTCTGCGGAAATTGCTCGAATTCGGGGCATGAACGAAGATGCAATGCACTTTTATGAAGATGCCATTCAGGCAGCTCACCAAAATGCTTTTTTGCAGTATGAGGCCCTAGCCTACGAAATGGCTGGGAAGTTTTATGCTACGGAAGGCTTTGCCTCCTTTTCCACCTCCTATATCTTCAAAGCCCGTGCGTGTTACCAACAATGGGGAGCAAGCGGAAAGGTGAAACACCTTGAGCAGCTTCATCCAGATTTGTTCATAATTGACAAGTCTAGATCGATATCGCTGGATGGCCTTCCCATTGATGAGCGCATCTGGGGGGGCATCTCGCCCGAGAATATCGACTTAATTTCCGCCGTCAAAGCCTCTCAAGCGGTATCCAGTGTTATCGAGCCTGAAAAAGTGATTCATGCTCTCCTTCAAGTCATTCTTGAACAAAGTGGCGGGCAACGGGTCGTCCTGTTTCTTAAAGGAAAGGAAAAACAGCTGGAAATAGCCGCCGAGGCGACTGCATTTCGATCCGATTTTCAATCGCCTACTTTTCAAGTGAGCGCCGGTGCCTCTGGAGGGGAGACAGAGCCCTCGCGTGTCGCGCAATCGATTCTAAACTATGTTTCCCAAACTCGAGAGTATGTCCTGTTGAACGAAGTGGGCACGAGTGCGAACTCGGGCACTTTCTCAACCGATCCCTATTTTTCGAGTTCGAAACCGAAGTCTTTGTTGTGCATGCCAATCTTGCGGCAACAAGATGTCATAGGGCTGATTTATCTTGAAAACGATATTACCCCCTACGCGTTTTCGCCGCAGCATTTGACCGTTCTCCAGCTGCTTGCGGCCCAAGCTGCAATTTCCCTTCAGAACGCCGACCTTTACGAAAATCTTCGAAAGGCGGTTGAATTGAGAGATGACTTTCTCGCTCTTGCGTCCCACGAACTCAGGACTCCCATTGTCCCATTGAAGCTCTATTTGGATCTTCTAATTCGCCAAGTGCAAAAACTGCCCCGGGGAATCCTGCCGCAGCTTGATTCTCTGAGTGGCGCCATTGAAAAGACGCGAGGGAGGCTTGATGAAATGCAGAGACTCATTGACAGCCTTTTCGATGAATCTCTCATCAAGGAAGGGCGACTCGTATTAAAGAAAGAGAGAACCAATTTGGTGCAATTGGTAAGTCAGATCGTTCAAAGGCTTGAGCCCGAGCTTAGAAAAGTCGGATGCACAGTAGATATGCAGGCCCCGACGGATTTAATCGGAAATTGGGATTCACCCCGACTTGAGCAAGTTGTCGTGAATTTGCTCACGAACGCCATGAAGTTTGGCCCAGGTAAGATGATTCGTGTCGGAATTGATCGTGACGCTTATCACACGACGATCACCGTAACTGACCAAGGAATTGGCATTAGCAAAGAGGACCAGTCGCGAATTTTCAAAAAATTTGAACGTGCTTCATCGCCAATGAAATATTTTGGGCTTGGTCTTGGATTACATATTGCTCAAGAAATCGCGGTCGCGCATGGAGGCGTGATCACGGTTCAAAGCGATCCGGGCGAAGGGGCGACTTTCACCTTTAAACTGCCTATCGGGAACTAGCTTTAAACGCAGCGTTGGCTCGAATGAAGACGGAGACGAAAGCAGGTATCGAACGCGCAAAGGCGATGGGGTGCGGCTCTTTTAGCGCGAGGCTGTACATAGATGATTGTCATTATGAGGCCCTTCGCCGAAGCTCCCCCTGTGACATAGCAAATCGCGCGTTCCAAAGCGGTTGGACCGGGGGATCCCTCACTTCGTACGGGATGACACACGATCACAATTTCACTCGCGCGCTAAAAGAGCCGCACCCGTAGGATAACGAGCAAGATGTGAGTGGTCCGATCATTCACTGCAAACGACGATTATAAATTGGATGATTTCCAGACGACCTCAACTTGCAGAGTTGACCGTATTGAAAGTCCTGTCGTAAGCCGTCTGCTTTCCTGGCTGTGGGCTCGACCGCTACACGGCAATCGACAGCCACTCAATTCGCGAATGAACCTGAAAACGCTTATCTTTACGATCTTCGGAATACTTGCTGTCGCAAAGAGCGTGCACGCGGCATCGCCTGCAAGGCTGATTTACGCACGCGGATTGGATGCCGAGAAATGCCCCCCCGAGTCCGAACTTCGAAAATCCGTGACCGAACGAATTGGTTACGATCCATTTTACCTCGTCGCCAAGACGACCGTCATCGTGCAGTTGGGTGGCGCATCAAAAGGGTTTCGTGCGTACGTGCAGTTCGTTGACGAAAATGGATTTGTGATTGGTGAGCGAAATATTGTTTCCAAAGATCGTAATTGCGCAGAAATGATTCGAGCAACTGCACTCGATATCAGTATCGCTCTCGACGAAATCACCCCACCAGCACCGGTGTTGCCCACCGTCGAAAGCGAGCCCGTCGTATCCCCGCCATCACCAGTCATTCCATCATCAGCCCCGCCAGCCTCAGTTCCCCCCCCATCAGCACCGACGCGATCGCACGAAGTCGCCATAGCCAAGAAACGCACTGTTTTGCCGAAAATTCGCATTCATATCGGCGCTGGTGCCCTCTCGTCTTTTAACTCGGCGCCGAGCCTCGCTTTTGGGGGTTATGCATTTCTCACATGGCGATGGAAGTCATTCGGTTTAGGTGTCGAAGAGCGCTTCGATCTCCCCGCATCGTCTGCGCTATCGGGCGGTGGTGAGGTTCGTTCGTCGCTCATCGTCCAATCGCTTGTCGGCTGTTTCTATCTGTCGACCCCTTTCGTATGCGCCGTTGGATCGGTCGGCTCATTTCATGGAGGTACAGACGGCCTCTCTTCGACGAATGGGGGCACTGTCCCCTTCGTCTCGTCGGGCGCTCGAATTGGCTTTGAACTACCTATCGAAGGGGGCTTCTTTCTCCGAACACACGTTGACGTTGCCTATGTTTTCACGCCGAATCGTATCGAGGTCGACCGACGCGATGCCTTCGTCGTGCCTCGAATCACCGCAGCTTTTGGAATCGCCGGGAGCGTTCATTTTTAGTCATGG
>Ga0206886_1177_pt1 | contig 11156 bp, 10 predicted proteins | sample Alteio_BWOrgHeat_92_FD_152952 | JGI IMG/M metagenome (GOLD analysis project Ga0206886, IMG submission 152952) | Enriched cells from forest soil in Barre Woods Harvard Forest LTER site, Petersham, Massachusetts, United States - Alteio_BWOrgHeat_Nextera2 ... | reverse complement strand
ACAAAACATTTTCAGCAAGCCATATAAGACATAAGAGAATCAGTAAGGAATAAAAAAGTTTTTCATTTCGAAGTATGTTCCCCCAATTTCTAAATTGCCAAAAAAGAAAAACAAAATCGAACAGGCAATAGATATTGTTTGGGATGGCGCTATGATTGTATAAAAAAATAAAACTCACGAGTTCGTTGATCAGGCCAATGAACAATAGATATATTATTGGCCTCCAGGAAACCGGGATTCTTTTAAAACGAAATAATCCTGTTACTAAGGGTAGCAGGATCACTAAGCTCATAATAAACAGGTCATATCTCTTCATAATACTGTTTAAGGATATCTTTGTCCCTCCTCATCACATAACAAAAGTGCACAATTGCCATTGGTCACAATCACGTCTTGTCCATTTACATCTACTCCTACTAAAATGCAGCATATTTCATTATTATCATTCATACCTGAATAGATCCTAAAACCTACACAACCAGGCTGTTCCATTATAGCAAGAACAGCGGGAACATTAAAAGTTTCATAATCGAGCAATGTATTGGGGCCTATGCTACTTTCCCCGCTAAGAATTCTTTGCTTTTCAGTTTGAAAATTATTTACCATAGCAACAGCATCTTGCCATGGAATAAAGTGAACAATTGCATTTAAATTGTCAACGAATGTCATAATTAGTTTTTTTAGAGGTCATTAATAAATAGAGTCTAAAAGTACAAGTGTAATTTAGATTGTGCAATACGTATAAATACGCAATTTGGTATTGTATAGATGCTTATATGTCAAGTAGAAATACGCTAAAAATTCAGTAGAAATACTCTTTTACAGCCCGTGCATACAGAATACTTTTGTATTGCAATATTCACACAAATTACTCCCATTTATGATTACATCTACAGCAGCAAGGTTCGCACTGGAAACGTACAAAGAGATAGCCTGCGGGATAGTGGACAGGCATGTACAAAAATTATCTAACGGCGCATTTGCCGATAAAAATGAACCTGCAAAAGAAGTAATACTTGTCTTTAACAGGCAAGTAAAAATGATAAATGAAGAACTGTCCGTACAAGCAGATTACATACTATCGCAAACCAAGCTTGGCATGGACACTGACAAAGGAAAATTAAAAGAACTGCTCTTTTTGATCCGAAAAGATTATTTCAACGAGTTTTTGAAGAAATGTGAATTATCGCTTCAATAATATTATTGCGAAATCATTTTTTGCAGCTTACTGATGGTATGAGATGAAAAAGTATCTGCAGAATATTTAAGCTCTACCCAAACTTTATTTGACCATCTTGTTCCGTGATAAAAATAGATCTTATTTGCAGGGCATTTTGTTTCTACTGTAAGCAAGCTGAAGAAATAACTATCGGGATGATTGTTGGGGTCTGCAAAATGCCTGAAGTCGGTGAACATATATTTATACTTCCCTTCCTCCCTGCGAATTTCTAATTCACATTCGACATAGCCTTTGGTAGCGTCATTACCTAAAGCAATAGCGCTATGGTATGGGTATAGCATATGTGCAAGAAACAGTCCCTTATTAGCATTTATTGTTTTAAATGAAACCCTGCTATCATTAAAACTTTTTTTGAACCATTCCTTTATTTTATCAAATACAACTTCGGTTGTTGCATTGCCCGCATCTAAAAATCCTTTAAAAGTTAAAGGAGGTGCACTGCCATTCTTTTTATAATCCCAATATTCCTTAGGGGGCACTATTTCTTTTTTAGCAAGCGCTTTTTCTACCTCAATAGAATATTTCTCGCCATCTTCTGCGACAAAATAGATGCGCACATTTTTGTTGGTAGTTGAAGGGGGAGTAAATATATAACGAACAAATATCTTCTTATTATTAAATGTTGCCGGGAGTGCGGTATGAGGTTTTTCAAACATTTTTATTGCTGCAAAATTTCCATTCGAAAGGCTGCCCTCGCCCAGCAATACGCTGTCTTTCTTACTTATTTTCCAACCATTGCTGCATATATACTCATCACTATAAAACCCGGCTGAAGCCAACAATGGCACTGCAAAAAGCAATATAATCAGTATTACTTGTTTCATTTTCATAATTCAATCTAAACTCGAAATATCAGTTTTTTCACGCAAAAAGTAAAATACATTAAAAATTGTTAAATCCAACAGCATTGCTACTGTGGTAAGTGTATTTTTCTATTTTTGTTCCCTGTCTAAATAAAGCTGCATGAATTACCGCAAAGCAAACAACCTTGCCGGTTGGATAACCGGAGCTATAGCCTATATCGTATACCTGATGACGATGGAACCCACAGCCAGTTTTTGGGATTGTGGCGAGTTTCTCTCCTGTGCTTACAAACTTGAAGTAGGGCACTCTCCCGGTGCACCATTTTTTATGTTGTTACAGCGCCTTTTTGGTATTTTCTCTACAGGTGGCGTATTAGGACATCCATCACCCAATGCAGCTATATTTATAAACTCTTTATCTGCGCTTACAAGTGGGCTTACCATATTGTTCCTTTTCTGGACCATTACACATATGGCCAAAAAATTACTTGCAGACAAAACAGCGCCTGATGGCAGACAAACTGCACTTATTATTGGTGCCGGTCTTATCGGAGCCTTAGCTTATACATTCTCAGATACATTCTGGTTCTCTGCTGTTGAAGCGGAAGTTTATGGTACGTCTTCATTCTTTACAGCTATTACATTTTGGGCGATCTTAAAATGGGAAAATGTTGCTGATGAAAAATATGCTGACCGATGGCTGATACTCATATCATACCTGATAGGTTTATCTGTATGTGTGCACTTATTGAACTTACTTACTATCCCGGCAGTTACAATGGTCTATTATTTTAAAAGATATAATACTACACGCATAGGGACTATAATTGCATTTTTAGCAGGTTGTGTATTATTAGCATTTGTCCAGTTTGGTGTTATACAATACATACCCATATTCGCCTCCTGGTTCGACCTGAAATTTACAAACGGGCTTGGATTACCTTTTGATACAGGTTCCATTACCTTCCTGGTAATATTATGTGGTTTATTGGTATGGCTATTATTATTTGCAAAAAAGCGAGACCATTATTTATTACATACAGGCGTGCTTTGTGTAATGTTTATCATTATTGGTTATTCAAGTTATATAGTACCTGTAATTCGTTCACGTGCCGATGTACCGATAGACATGACCAACCCTGATAATGCTATGAGCCTTGAATCATATGTATCGCGCGAACAATTCGGAGAGCAACCTTTAGTATTTGGACCTGATTTCAATGTTCAACCGACAGATTATGAAGTAAAAGGAAATATCTACAGCCAGGTTAAAAAGAATGGAAAAGATTATTATGAAGAAGTAGGCACAAAAAAGGTTCCTAAATATGATCCTTCAACGCTGCGTTTCTTTCCTCGTATCTACGATTCCGATCCCTCACACGTTGGGTTTTATCGCAGCTTCCTTGGTTTAGCTAACGGCGAATCGCCAACAGCAGCGGATAATTATAAATACTTCATGGGCTACCAGATGAATTGGATGTGGTTCCGGTATTTTATGTGGAATTATGCGGGCAGGCAAAATGATTTGGAAGGCCAGGGTGATGCAAAGAACGGCAACTGGATATCCGGCATAAAACCGATTGATAAAATGCGTGGCCTCGGCGATATAGACCTGATGCCTGATGGTTACAAAAATAACGACGCAAGAAACCAGTTATATTTCTTCCCTTTTATTTTAGGATTACTTGGCCTTATATACCAATTCAACCGTAATAGAAAAGACGGTACAGTTACATTTATCCTATTTTTCTTTATGGGTATAGCTATCGGTATATACCTGAATATGCCACCCAATCAACCACGCGAACGTGATTATGCCTTTGCAGGCAGCACCTATGCATTTGCAATATGGATTGGGCTAGGCGTGTTAATGGTTGCCGATTGGATGAAACGAGCTGTGAAGGGCAATATATCAGCATACCTTACTATAGTATTATGTTTGCTGCTTGTCCCTGTTATTATGGCAAAAGAAGAGTGGAATGATCACGATCGCTCTAAGAAAACATTAGCAAGAGCAACTGCATACAACACACTTATGTCCTGCGCACCCAATGCAATACTCTTTACATTCGGAGATAATGATACTTACCCGCTGTGGTATTTACAAGAGGTAGAACATATCAGGCCGGATGTGCGCATCATCAATATGAGTTTGTTAGGTATAGACTGGTATATTGACCAGTTGAATTATAGAATAAATGATGCAGATGCTGTTCCGATGATATGGAAAAAAGAAGACTATGTAGGTGAACGACGTAATTATACCCCTTACTATAATGACGGAAAAACATCTCAGGATATATATGCTAATATAAGTGCTGTATGCAAATTCATGGTAGACCCAAATAACGCTCAGTTGAGTAGCGGTGGCGAAGCTTTGAATTATTTACCAGTAAAAAAGATGTACATACCTTCTATTAGTAAAGATGCATTAGTGAAGGGTGGAATGGTACAGGCAAAAGACACAGCCAATATTATAAATGAAGTTAGATTCACTTACCCCAAAGCCGCTGTAATGAAAGATGGTATGGCTACCTTGAATATGATAGCCGCTATTGCAGCAGATGGCTGGAAGCGCCCTATTTATTTTGATGGTGGATTACCGGGGGATAACTATGAAGGCCTGGGCGATTATATGAAACTGGAAGGTGTTGTATACAGGTTGGTACCTTACAGACTTACAGACTCTGCCAAACAAAAAACCGCAGGCGCACGAGAGCTTGGCTTTATGGATCTTGATAAAAGCTATGATTTGTTTACTAAAACATATGGCTGGGGCGGAGCCGAAAGAAATGATGTATACTTTGATGAGAAAAATCGCATCATGTTCTTCTCTTATCGCGCAAATGTAGCAAGGCTGGCTGAAGAATTGGCAGTAGAGGGCAGGGCAAAAGATGGTATCACCGTTTTAGACAAGGTAATGAGCGGAATAAGTGAACATGCCTATTTCTACGACTTCACTGCTTACTATATGGCTGCAGCATACTTCAGATGTGCAACACTTGCTACTAACCCTAACGACGCAAAAGATGCTATAAATAAAGCTAAAGATCTGAGTGATAAAATTGTCAGAAACGCAGAAGACGATGCAAAATGGCTGATGTCTTTAGATGAAAATAACAGGTCAGCATTTGGCGGCGATGCTCAAAATGACCTGGCACTTACCTATTCTTTAGCTAATGCGGCTAAACAAGCAGGTGATTCAACAATCTTTAATACATATCAACGTAAAGGCGATGTTATGCAAAAAAGTATTGGATACTTGGTTCAACAGCAACAGCAACAGCAACAACAATAATTGATCTTGTTTTAAAAAAGCCTCCTGCACAGGAGGCTTTTTTATTGTGTATTATGTAAGCAGATATATTAAATAAAAAGAAAAGCTTGTAATTTTTTGATATTCAAAAAATACAAGCTTAATATTTGAGGTCGCGAGCGGATTCGAACCGCTGTAGAAGGTTTTGCAGACCTTTGCCTAGCCACTCGGCTACGCGACCATGAAGCCTGCAAATATAGGGCAAAATGTTCAAAGGTTTATAGTATATAACTAACAAAAAACAGGTAAAATCAATTCTGTATTCTTTAATCTACTTATCAAGTTCTCAACGTATTTTTACCGCCATGTATCCTGATTTTCAGCATTTATTTGCAAGCTTGTTCCATCATCCAATGCCTGAATGGCTAAGCATTTTAAAAACATTCGGTTTTTTTGTTGCTATAGCATTTCTCGCTGCTGCCTGGACATTATATAAGGAGTTGACAAGAAAAGAGCAACAGGGCCTATTGCACCCGCAATACAAAGAAATAATAAGCGGGAAGTCTGCAACAACTTCAGAGATCGTATGGTCTGCTGTAATTGGCTTTCTTCTCGGATTTAAAATAGGAGGCTTTTTTGGACATGCTTCCGAAATATCTCCCAATCCTATGGGATATATTTTTTCTTTAAACGGTAACATATTCATAGGCATAGCAGGCGCCATTCTTATAGCATATAGTAAGTATGCTGATAAAAAGAAACATCAATTACCGGAACCTCAGGTAAAAAAAATGAAAATTTATCCGCACGACCGTATTGCTGATATGGTATTAATTGCTGCAGCGGGAGGTTTTATTGGCGCCAAAATATTTAATGCATTCGAAACATGGGATAGTTTTATTAAAGATCCGATAGGTAGCCTCATTTCTTCTGACGGGCTTACCTTCTATGGCGGCTTAATTGTTGCTACTGCTTCCCTTTATTTCTTCGCACGCAAAATAAATATTTCGTTCAAGTATTTATGTGACGCAGCTGCTCCCGGGCTTATGTTGGCTTATGGAATCGGTAGATTAGGTTGCCATTTTTCTGGTGATGGTGATTGGGGCATTTTTAACGGAGCCTATATAACACAGAATGATGGCACACTAAAGTATATAGCTGATGATAAATATACACCTGCCATATTACAAGCTCATTTTACAAATTATCAAAACACCCCGGTAGCACACGTCACAGCTCCCTCCTGGCTACCAGACTGGACAGTAGCTATGAACTATGCACACAATGTTGCGCATGAAGGAGTAGCATTGCATAATTGTAAAGATGTATACTGCAGTGTATTACCAGTTGGCGTTTTTCCAACATCACTATATGAAGCTGTAGCCTGTATATTACTGTTTAGTGTATTATGGTTCTTACGCAAAAAAATGCGGTACCCACTTCACCTGTTTGCGGTATATCTCATATTCAATGGTATTGAACGCTTTTTCATTGAAAAGATACGTGTGAACTATAAATATGACTGGGGGTTCCTTCATCCAACGCAAGCAGAAATTATTTCTACATTACTTGTAATTACAGGACTAAGTATATTGCTATTTTATAAGAAAAAGGAGACAGTAATAATATCCGATGTTAATTTGAAAGAATGATGATCATCTTTCCATACTTTCATTCTTACCTTTTTCGCGTTGGTAATTGTTGTATATAATAGTATTGATAAGCCTGTACCTGATACCTATTATAACAGGGAAAGCAGATAAATGATAATGCAAATCCTCTTGTTGTGCTTCTTTGGGTGCTTGAGTATTATACTTGAAATCCATGTATCTATAAGCAGCCTCTACAAATGCACCCAGTTTGCCATTAATACCTACTACCCATCCTATTTGTCCACCGGCTACTATGCCTGCTCCACCATTTGGTGCACGATAAGATTCATTACTACTCAGTTCATCTGCATTATGTCTTACCATTCCATACCCAATTGCCGCACCTGCATATACATAACCACGTCCTGTATTATACCTGCCATTAAATACACCACATAGGGAAATATCTTTCTTTGCATATACAAAGCGTTTGTTATCGCCTCCTATATATGTATTGTAAGGGCTTACAAAAACATTGTTGGAAACTCCTGAAAGTTCTGATACACATCCTTCCAGCCCAAATTGCATATGATCCGCAAAATTGTATACTGCATTCAATGCACCTACATAATTAGACGTCCATTTATCAAAGCCATAATACATATTTGCCGATGGAGCACTGTTGGTGCTAATACCACCGGCAATCCCAACCTCAATATTCTGTGCCAAAATATTAAATGGTACGAGTAGAGATATCAATATGTAAGCAAATAGCTTCATATAACAAAGATAACTGGCAAGATTAAATATTTAGAATATAGTAATAAAGTAATAAGGAAAGACAACAATAAAACTACATCATCTGTGTTTCAATTGCATAATGGCTGCTATTGAGTTCTTTATTAGCCCTTTCAGCAGCTTCTATTGGCACAAAGGTTGATAATGCCTCTCCTTTGTCCTTACGTACAACAACTGTATGTTCAAAATGTGCTGAAGGCTTACCATCAGCAGTTACTACAGTCCAGCCATCTTCTAATGTTTTCACATCACGCGTACCCAAATTTATCATAGGCTCAATAGCTATAACCATATTTTCTTTCAAACGCTTGCCATCGCCACGTCGTCCGTAATTTGGTACCTGAGGATCTTCATGCAACTCCATTCCTACTCCATGTCCTACCAGTTCCCGCACTATACCATAACCATGTTGTTTCGCAGTATATTGCTCAATAGCAAATGATATATCGCCTACCCTGTTATTAGCTTTAGCTTGCTCTATACCCAACAATAAAGATTGCTTGGTAACATTCAGTAACTGCAATACTTCCACTTTTACATCTCCTATGGCAAATGTATAAGCGTGATCACCATGAAAACCATTCATATATACCCCGCAATCCACTGATACTATGTCCCCGTCTTTTAAAATGTAACTACCCGGGAAGCCATGAACAATTTGTTCGTTTACTGATATACATAAGGTGTAAGGATATCCGTTATACCCTTTAAAAGAAGGCTTACCGCCATTATCGCGGATGAATTGCTCTGCCATAGCATCTACAGATATAGTAGCGATGCCGGGCTTTAAAAATTTTGCCACCTCAGTTAAGGTGGCAGTAACCATTAAAGCACTTTTACGTATTAATTCAATTTCTTCGTGAGTCCTGATGTGTATCATATCCCCTCATTATATAGGGCTATTAGTGCTTACCGCTGAGCGGCCCGCAATACGTCCTGTTTTCATCAATCCATCATAGTGTCGCATCAGCAAATGACTTTCTATTTGCTGTAAAGTATCCAATATTACACCTACGCCAATCAGCATAGAAGTACCTCCATAGAAAGAAGCAAAACCACTTGTAACACCCAGCAAAGCTGCTATACCCGGAAGTATACCTGCAATTGCAAGAAATGCTGCACCCGGTAATGTAATGCGATCCATGATGGTACCAATATAATCAGCAGTAGGTTCACCTGGTTTTACGCCCGGTATAAAGCTATTATTGCGTTTAAGGTTATCAGCAATTTCAGTCGGGTTAAATATCAATGCCACATAGAAATAAGTAAATGCTATTACCATTACTGCATAGATAACATTATACCAAAAAGATGTATGGTCTGATAATGCTCTTACTAACCCCTGTGTATTTTCGCCTGTTGCAAAACCGGCCACAGTAGCAGGAATAAACATGATAGCTTGTGCAAAGATGATTGGCATTACGCCTGCGGCGTTCACTTTCAAAGGAATGAAATCACGTGAACCTGATACTTCGCGTGCTGCATTGCTGCTGCCGATGATACGGCGTGCGTAATTAAGCGGTATACGACGCACACCTTGCGTCAATAATATCAAACCTACTATCACTGCAATAAAGAATGCCATTTCTATCATGAATATGAGCAAGCCACCACCACCATTCACTGTTTTTGCACTAAACTCCTGCATCAATGATTGCGGCAAGCGGGCAAGGATACCCACCATGATAATAAGTGAGGTACCGTTACCAATACCTTTATCAGTTATTTTTTCACCCATCCACATTACAAACAAAGTACCTGCTGTAAGCACTACTACTGTTGATAACCAGAACATGAACACACTGTATTCAGGAGCTAATGCATTTGCGTATTGTGGTGTGCGCAGGTAAGCAACATAAGCGCTTGCCTGGAAGGCAGTAACAACTACAGTAATATAGCGGGTATATTGATTGATAGTACGACGGCCGCTTTCTTCACGCTGCATTTTTGCAACCTGGGGTACTACAATACCTGCCAATTGCATAAAGATAGAAGCGGAGATATAGGGCATTACACCCAATGCAAAAATAGAGGCACGGCTAAACGCCCCACCTGCAAACATGTTTAAAATGCCAAGTATTCCACCGGGACCGCCATTATCTGCCAATAAATTGGGATTAATGCCGGGTAGTGTAATATAACAACCTACACGGTAAACAAATACAAGTAATAGCGTAAATAGGATACGCTTACGGAGTTCTTCAATACTCCAGATATTTTTAAGCGTTTCAATAAGTTTCTTCACAACAACTATTATTAATCAAAAATGAAATGCGAATAAACGATAAAAGACGCACTTCTCCAAATACGTCTTTTATATAGATTTATAACTAAATGAGTTCCACAGAACCACCTGCAGCTTCTATTGCCTGCTTAGCTTTAGCGCTGATAGCGTTCACTTTAAAATTCATTTTTGCTTTCAGTTCGCCGTTACCCAAAAGCTTTACAGCATCGGTGCGGTTGATAAGCCCGTTGATATATAAATTATCAGGAGTAAAATCTTTAATGTTATATTTCTCAATAAGAAAATCAAGCTGACCAACATTGAACACCTTGTAATCTACACGGAATGGATTCTTAAATCCACGCTTAGGCATACGGCGCTGTATAGGCATCTGTCCGCCTTCATGGCCTCTTTTTTCATTATAACCGGTATCAGCTTGCTGACCCTTATTACCCCTTGTGGCAGTTCCACCATGACCACTACCTTCACCACGGCCTATACGTTTTGTTTTTTGTGTTGCTCCTTCTGCCGGTTTTAAATTATGCAGTTGCATATATTACGATTTTTGAACTTGCGCGGAATGTATAACCGCTCGCAAATTGGTTAGAAATTATTTTACTTCTTCTACTTTCACCAGGTGATGCACTTTTTCTACCATCCCCAATATCTGTGGTGTAGCTTCTAATTCTACAGTATTGTGCATTTTACGCAGGCCTAAAGCTTTCAATGTAAGCTTTTGACGCTCCGGGCGATCTATACCGCTTTTTACCTGTGTTATTTTTATTTTGTTAGCCATGACGCTATAAAAGTTAATATTATCCGTTAAATACTTTCTTCAATCCTATGTTCCTTTGCTTAGCCACTTGTATTGGTTCACGCAATAAACCCAGTGCAAGAAATGTAGCTTTTACCACATTGTGCGGATTAGCAGAACCTAATGATTTAGACAATACGTCTGTAATACCTGCAGCTTCCAACACGGCACGCATGCTGCCTCCTGCTATTACACCTGTACCATGAGCAGCCGGTTTTATTAATACTTTAGCAGCGCCCTCTTTTGCAAACTGGTCGTGAGGTATGGTACCATTCATAACCGGAACTTTTATCAGGTTCTTCTTGGCGTCATCTATACCTTTTGTAATAGCTTCCTGCACTTCTTTTGCCTTGCCCAATCCATGACCAACAACACCGTTACCATTACCTACTACTACTAATGCGGAAAAACTAAAAGCACGGCCACCTT
>Ga0206886_1176_pt1 | contig 11217 bp, 9 predicted proteins | sample Alteio_BWOrgHeat_92_FD_152952 | JGI IMG/M metagenome (GOLD analysis project Ga0206886, IMG submission 152952) | Enriched cells from forest soil in Barre Woods Harvard Forest LTER site, Petersham, Massachusetts, United States - Alteio_BWOrgHeat_Nextera2 ... | reverse complement strand
AGCCTCAGTGGAATATACGGTGGTAATAGTACTTCATATATGCTTACTAATGGTTTGGGAAGAGTGTTTATTGAAGGATTAGGAACGGGTTCAAGAACAGGGAACGTTTTGGTGCCTGTAGGTGCACTCAGAAATTCATATACTCCGATTACTTTAAATAATACAGGTACACCGGATACATTTATGGTATGGGTTTATTCTGCTGTTTACCAATATTATTTTTATGATATTCCAACTACCACAACACTTAATACAGATGCCGTTGGAAGATCATGGATAGTAGAGGAATTCCATACAGGTGGCAACCTTGCTATTACCATGCAGTGGAATGCTTCGGATGAACTACCCGGATTTGACAGAACCCAATGTTTTGTATCTCATTATACAAAGGCAAGTACCTGGAAGCAAGCCGGACCTCCTGGCCCTGCAACTGGAACAGGCCCATATTCTATGAGCATGTCAGGGTTTACCAGCTTCTCACCATTTGGTGTGGGTAGTGCGGGAAGCCCCTTACCTGTAAACAATGTTCCGGTAAACAACGACAATATTATCGTATACCCTAACCCGGTTAGCGGGCCGGTATTGTACATTAATTTTGCAAATACTACTGCAAAGGATATGAACATAAGTATTACGGATATAGTAGGTAAAACGTGGAATGAACACGTAGACATGTCTGCTATCAATGCAGGAGTGCTGCCGGTTAATGTTAGCTTGCTGCCACAGGGTGTTTACTTGCTGCACATTGCAGACAATACAGGTGCTGCTATAAAAACAATTCGTTTCGTTAAACAATAACGATATAAAATTTGTGAGGACGCCGTACCATTTGTGTACGGCGTCCTTATTTTCTGAAGATTAACGAACTATAATGATTATTTCTTTTCTTTTTTTCTTTAGATTGCTGCTTCATGCAATGGATGTATTGGATATTAGCAGTTCTCATTTCCCTTTTAGCGGGGCTGTGGGTGTATAGGGCTGATAAAAAAAGAAATATTACAATGCCATGGCTTACTGCTTTGCTGCGTAGTATACTTATTTGCTGCACACTCTTGTTAATATTGGCTCCGGTCATATCTGTTACCCGAAATATTGTTCAAAAACCATTAGTGTTGTTATTGCAGGACGATTCGCGTTCTATTGCCAATGCATTAGGTAAAGACTCGGTAGGATATAGAAAAAATGTAGAGCAGCTTATTCATTCATTATCTGCAAAATACCGTGTAGTACAATGGGGGTTTGGCAACAATTTCAGGAGCGACAGTATTTTTTATTACAATCAGCCGGCTACAGACATCGCTTCGGCATTATCAAGGGCTCAGGATTTTTTTGGTAATCAGAATTTGGGAGCTGTGATTGTGGCTACCGATGGTAGGTATAATCAGGGTGAGGACCCCCTGTACGAGCAACTTTCTTTGCACAGCGCGCTCTATACGGTGTGTATTGGAGATACAAGCACACTGAAAGACGTGCGCATATCACGAACGTATTCAAATAAAACAGTTGCACTCAACAGCAGGTTTGAGATCAGGGCAGATATACTTGCCTCTTTGTGTAATGGGTATAGCAATAATATTTCTTTGCAGGAAGCAGGTAATACGATATCATCCATTCCCGTAAATGTAAATACAGATCGGTACGATCGTTCTGTTTCGTTTACTGTAAAAGCTGAAAAAGCGGGGCTTCATCACTATATATTGTCTATCCCTGCAGCAGATGGTGAAAAAAATATTGCTAATAACCGCCATGATGTTTTTGTAGAGGTAACTGACAAAAAGAAAAACATTCTTATCGTTTGTGCCGCTCCACACCCTGATGTAAATGCGATAAGTGAAGCATTGGCAGGACTGGAAACATATAAAGTAACGATCACTACTGCAGATAAGATTCCCGCATCATTAAATGATTACCAGATAATTATTTTGCACCAGGTGCCATCAATACATACTGTTATAAAACAAATACAAACAGAAAAAAAGCCAGTGTGGTATATATTCGGAAGTCAGTCCAATATTTCCGCGTTCAACGACCAGCAAAATATGTTGGTAGCTGCTCCTTCCATGCCGCACGATGTATTTGCGTCTTACAACAGTACATTCAATACGTTTTTGCTTCCTAAAAATATACAGGCTGTAATGGATAAAATGCCTCCCTTATCATTGCCGGTAAATACAATACAGGCAGGCCCCGCAGCCAATGTATTATTTACACAAAAGAATATACCCAATGAGGCGCCTTTGTGGCTTTTGATACATAATGCTACACCGATGGCAGTTCTTGCAGGTGAGGGTATCTGGCGCTGGCGTTTATATGAATATAAGAACTTTAACAGTCACGATGTAATAGATGAATGTATCAGGCAAACAATATCATTTCTGTCAGCCAATAGTAATGAAACCCCTTTTAAAGTGGAGATCCCGAAATATGTTTGGAGCGATGCGGAAGCAATAACTTTAAATGCCCAATTATTGAATGCAAATAATGAGCAGGTGAATACACCTGATGTACAATTAGCAGTTACTGACAGTATGGGCAATGAGCAATCATTTTCTTTTGAACGCTCAGGAAATGTGTATCGCATCAATCTGGGTATCAGGGCAGGGGGCAATTACATCTATAGGGCAAAAACTGTTTACAATAATAATACTTATACAGCCTCAGGGAGTTTTGTAGTGGAAGCGGTGCCGTTGGAACTAATGGAAGCGGGTGCAGATTATCCCCTGCTATATGCACTTTCAAAAAAATATCATGGAACTGTTTTTTCTGCAAATAATATCATGGGAATTTCAGATTCCATTGAACATAATGATACTGTAAGACCCGTAATTCAAAGTACTACTGAGTCTGTTCCTCTTATCGACAAAAAATGGATCTTCTTTTTGATACTCACGCTTGCAACTGCAGAGTGGTTGTTAAGAAAATACTGGCTGGCTCAATAATATAGGAATTTACTTACTAATTAAAAATGGTAATCGGTAATTAATCAGTATGTTCTGACGTCAAAATTGTACACACCTTTCAGGATATTCGGTGGCGTGTTTGTATATAAGGTTGCGTATATAATCGTTGTCTTGCAGTGGTTCCAGTTCTTTTTCAAGAGCATCTATGCGTTGCAGCAGGTCGTGGTTTTTTATATACCCCATACCGTAAAAATTGCCTTCTTTTATAAGTATGCAGCTTTGCTCATTTTCTTTCAATCCTTTATCTATATAAGCAAAGCTGGGTAGTGTTTGTTGTAACCGTTCAATAGCATTGTCCATTTTAGCGTTATAAACAGGTACAGTGTCATGTGTGGCGCAGTCGCAATCTCTCGAAATATTACAAAGATGCACACACAGGCCAAATTCTTTTATGAGTTGTCGCAACTTGTTTTGACCTTCTGCAATAGAATTGAATGTATGTATCGGCCTATAATATTGCTTATTCTTCTCTATCGCGAACCGTTTATACCCCTTCTGATCTTCATACACAAATAGTCCAAACTTGGGTAAGTATCCTCTTTGGCTGCGATTATATATTGGCCACAACCTTCTTATTTCTGTGCTTTCCAGTATATGTGCCATCAGGTCTGTGGCGCATTCTTTATAACTGATCCTGTGTATGTCTTTTAAAAAATCCTGCTTTTGTTTGGTTGCTTTGTTATTAGAAAAATGGCTTCTTACCCGTTTGCTGATGTTCACTGCTTTTCCTACATATACTATTTTACCCGCAGCATTATAAAAATAATATACACCAGGGGTATTGGGTAGTTTATCTATATGTTCGGATGGCAGGTGCGGCGGCAAATACTGTTCCATGTTTCTTCCTTTCAGCATTTGTTCTATTACGCGCTGCTGGTCTCTTTCTACGAGTATCTTGAATATTTCTGAAGTGGCAAGTGCGTCTCCTCCTGCGCGGTGATGATTGACAAGGTCTACGTTCAAATGTTTGCACAATTTGTGCAGGCTATAGCCGTTAAGCCCGGGTATTATTTTTCTTGCCAACCTTACTGTACACAATTTCCTGGCACCTAACTTATATCCCGATTCATTCAACTGGTGTTTGACAAAAGAATAATCAAAGTTTACATTATGTGCTACAAATACCTTCCCTTGCAGTAACCCTGCTATTCTTTCAGCCACCTCTTCAAATACAGGTGCTGTTGCTACCATCTCATCGGTAATACCTGTAAGCGATTGAATGAATCTCGGAATATGTGCCTTTGGATTGATCAGCGTTTCATAAAATTGCAAAACCTGTTTGCCGTCATGTATAACAATGGCAATTTCAGTTATGCCGTTCCCTGTTGCATAACCACCTGTGGTTTCTATGTCAACGATTGCATACAACATCAGGGAATATTTTTAATAAAATTAAGCAAAAAAAGCCCCCGCGTTTGCAGGGGCTTTTAAAATATCGTAAACTATTCATTGTACATAGCCGCTAATGGCTGCATTATAAACCTTACCTGCTTTATCATCTATTACAGGAGAACATTCCATAGCTCCGTTTACAGCTTGCTTCCAATTTACAGAACCATTAGTGGTATCTATAGAATATAGGTTTTTATCGTAACTACCCACATAAAGACTGCTTTGATACAAGATAGGTGAGCACTTAACAACACCACCGGTTTGAAACTTCCATTTCACTTTACCATCAAGTATATTCACGGCATACACGTAATTATCATAAGAGCCAAAAAATACCAGGTTATCTGCTGCAAATGGAGATGAAACTACGCGGTCGCCTGTTGGAAATACCCAACGGGCAATGGCTGTTTGTGTATCTACACAATATAAATGGTAGTCATCACTGCCAAATATCACATTGCCACCTCTGAATATAGGTGAGCTTTCAATAGAAGAAGGCGTTTGAAATATCCAGCGTTTCATTCCTGTACTCAATGTAACGCAGTAAAGCTGGCCATCGTTATTCCCTGCATACACATATGGGGCTGCTACAAGTGGTGAAGATGTATAAGCGCCTGCCCCCGGTTCATTATAGTTCCATATCACTGCACCTGTGCCTTTATCCAAACAATATATATGTCCATCGCTGCTGCCAAATATTACATTACTGCCACTTATAGTAGCAGATGAGTATACAGCTCCGTTTGTTTTGTATTTCCATGCCGCAGGAGTATCTGTAGTAGTGTCCAGGGCATACATATAATTATCTGCAGCACCAATGTAAATAAATTTGCCATCAGCAATTGGGGTTGCTTCAATATCGTTTGCGATATAAAATTTCTTTCTCATTTTCCCAGTATTGGGATCGAGAATGTGCATATATCCTGTTTGGTCAAAAATATAAAGCACATTCATGTAGATCATAGGAGTAGATATAACAGGGGCACCTGCATTATATTCCCAGTTTTTATTGCCTGTAGCTATATCAAATGAATATACAACCTGATTATCGCTGCTTACATAAATAGCTGGCTTATAAGTTGGTTGTAATGGGCTATCGTCGCTGAACTTTTGTCCGCACGATGCAAATAGGGCGCAAATAATGGCAATTACTAATATGGTCGTCCCGCGTTGGATCATGAGCTTATATATGACTGTTATCTATTGCAAGATAATATTTTTTAACACTTTTATTATATGTTCCGCAAAAAACCCGGCTTTTATAGCCGGATTTTTTATATATAAATGATATTGACGTATTATGCCATTATTCTTTCTTTCTGTTTTTTTACCTTATTCACCATAGATGAAAACGCAAAGTCGAAAGATTCTTCAAAAGTTTTGGTCTGACATTTTACAAAATAAGAATGCCTCGGCACATGAACTTTTATCTCTGCTATCTTATCCTTTATTTTATGCACCACATTATCCAGTCTTAAATACACCTCCACGCTTATAATATGATCGTGGAAAGTGCTTAATTTTTTCACTTTGCTCTGTACATGGTCAATCAATTTGTTATCGGCCTCAAAGTGCACTGTTCTGATTTGTACGTTCATAATTGATCAATTTTAAGTTATCAATATTATTTCCGGGTTGCCCCATTACTACTTCCATTTTATATAGTTCTCTTTCTGTACGCCCAAATGTTACCCTCTTGGGTGATTTGTTTTATGTATTTCTTTTAGTTTGTCAATATTGTTATGTGTATATACTTGTGTAGCTGCAAGGCTGCTATGACCCAGCAGATCTTTAATTGCTTGTATGTTGGCTCCGTTATTTAATAAATGAGTGGCAAAACTGTGCCGCAATAAGTGAGGGCTTTTTTTGCTGAGTGTAGTCCCTGTTTCCCCGATATATTTTTTCACAATCCTGTATATATATCCTGCATATAAAGGTTCGCCATTTTCCAATACGAGCAAATGATCTTTGTCATGTTTTTCAAGCAATTTTTTCTTTGCTTGTATATATTCTTTTATGGTTTCCAGCAGCATAGGGCTGACAGGTACTAAGCGTTCTTTATTTCCTTTCCCTAAAATTCTTACTTGCTTCAGGCTCCATTCTATGTCTTTCTCTTTTAATTGTAATAGTTCATTTCTGCGCATGCCAGTTTGGTAGAGCAGTTCACAGATCATACGGTCGGTAGCACCTTTAAATCCTTCATCAAATTGCAGCTCTTCGAGCATTAGATCTGTTTCTGTTTCTTTCATGTAGGCCGGCAACCTTTCGGGCAGGCGCATAGCATGTAATTGTTTTACAGGATTTTTTTCTACCGCTTCTTTTTTAAGCAGGTATTTGTAAAAAGAATTCAGGCTGGAAAGTTTGCGGTTGATAGTGCGTTCCTTTGCTTTATCGTCTTTGGTTGCAGCCAACCAGCTTCTAATATGAAAATGGCTTACTTCCTGTACATTAGGTTTGCCAAATTGTGCTGTGAAATATTCGAGAAATTGTTCGAGGTCTTTTTTGTAGGCTGTTATGGTATGATGGGAATACCTTTTTTCAAATCTAAGGTATTGCAGAAAATCCGTTTGCCATTGGTCGAACATATAAACGCCTGCTATTGTAAATGTAATCAATTACAACAGCAGGCGCAAGTAGTATTTTATAATTAAAGGTTAATGTAAACTCCTTTTATATATTACAGTAAGCCTACAATATATTCTCCTTAGGGATGATAAGGGACTATCCTTCCAGTTCCCCGTTAGTTAATTGTTGGCGATATACGGCCTTCAATACTTCGGTACGGCGTCTTACAGAAGGTTTAGTGAATGATTGGCGATCGCGCAATTGGTTGAGAATACGAGCTTTTTCGTATTTTTTCTTATACTTTTTAAGCGCTTTATCAATGTTTTCGCAATCTTTGCTATCTATTATTAACATATTTTATATACCCCCTTTAGGTTCCTATTATTTGGAATGAGGATTGCAAAGGTATGGTTTTTTCTTATTTGACCAAAGGATTTTATATAGAAATTTTCATTATTTACATAGTGTTATTTAAGTATTAGCCTTTTATTAAGTCGGTATATTGCCTTATAGTGCATGTTATTTTTGCCGGTCTGCTAAATTGATCACCATGTTGCATAGGGCTACTTCTTTTTTATTAAAACCATACCTGCTTTTTACGATATATATTTTGGCTTCTGTGTTTGTCGGGATACAATTATTTAGCCTGGGTAAGCACAGTTTTGAGCAAAGATGGGTGGATCGCGGGCAATCTGACCTGATGAATGCATCTCTGCTGGACCAGTTTCGCGGGCAGCAGTATACCGAGTACAATAACTATGTCATTTTTAAGAACTCTTTTCATCACCTGGCTGCCAGCAAAGATATGTACACTATATACCCTAATGAGCAATGGGATGTATATAAATATAGCCCTGTGTTTGCAATATTCATGGGAGCGTTTGCATGGATGCCTGATATAATCGGGTTGGTATTTTGGTGCCTGCTGAATGCATTGGTTTTATTTTTCGCGATCTGCGATCTGCCTTTTACTGAAAAGAATAAGGCTTTTGTACTCTGGTTCATTTTTATAGGTTTGGTAAGTACACTGCAGGCTGCACAAAGCAATGCGTTGATAGCCGGACTGATGATCTTATCATATACGCGTTTGCAAAAAGATAAGCCGCAGTGGGCTGCATTACTATTGCTGCTGGCTTGTTGTATAAAACCATATGCAGCCATTGGTTATTGTTTGTTCTTGTTTTTCCCGGGTAAGGGGAGATTTGTTTTCTATACAATATTGTGGGGTTTAGTGTTGTTTATGCTGCCATTGCTGGCAACGCCTGTAGATAGTTTGGTAATGCAGTATAAAAGCTGGCTGCACCTGATGGCTGCTGATAGTGCTGCTTCCTACGGGCTTTCTGTAATAGGTTGGTTGCATAGCTTATTGGGTGTTGATAATTTGAAACTGGGTGTAATGCTTACAGGTGTTGTGTTGTTTTTATTGCCACTAACCCGTATTGGGTTGTACCAAAAAAATGCTTTTCGCCTGTATGTGCTGGCATCCATGTTGGTATGGGTAGTGCTGTTCAATCATAAAGCGGAAACGCCCACATTTATTATTGCTGTGGCAGGCATGGCTGTTTGGTATTTCTCCGATCAATATCATCCATGGCGGTTGGCAGTATTGATAATAGCTTTTATCGGTGTATGCCTTTCTACCACTGATATTTTTTCTGCCTATTCTAAAGAGCATTTTTTCAAACCGTATTTTATTTCTGTTATTACTATGTTGCTGGTATGGTTTGCTATTAATGTGCAGTTATTGTCTATGAGCAGAAAAAATTAAAGGGGGTTTATTTTTTGAATTGAACAATTCTGATTTGTCCGTTACGGCCAGCAGCAATAATAAGATCACCTTTCCTGCTTTTTCTGATGACATGATAGCCTTTGTCATCCCATAGAGGTTTCCAATTGTTGCCAGTATTATAAGTGATATCTGCACCGGCAGGACCTACAGCAATAGCTGTATTGGTTGCAATAAATTCTACACACTCTCTATAACCTCTTGTACTGTTTAACGGTGCCCGCCATGTATAATAACCGGGGTTGTAAAAAATATACGCGTTCCATTTACTCTCGTTCTCATTTTTATAATCGCCGCCTACTACCAGGCAGGTATCGTGTTGGCAGGCAAAAGAAAAAATGCCCTCACTGCTTTTTCCTTTCAGTATCGGTGACCTGATAAAATGCCAATTATTGCCGTTGTTTTCAGACATATATAATCTTGATTCTGCACCACCTGTAGCTATCATCAGTTTATTGTTGGGCAAGCACCTGATGCCCGTGCCGCTTGCAGCAAAAGACGCTTCGCCGCTGTCTATGGTAGGTTCGTTTTCCGCAGCATGTTGCTGCCAGCTAAGACCACCATCTGTGGTATGCAATATTAGTAAGTGGCCTTGTTTGGGGTCACCATATACAATACCATCTTTATCGTTCCACATATCTATTCCGTCGATAAAACATGTGCTATCATTGTTGTGATATACAGCATTCCAGTTATGGCCGTCTTTCATTCTCCATATTATTGTAGGGCTGCCCGCATTGGCAATGATGACATTTACAGAGTCGAAAGCATAGATGGTGCGGAAATCCATTTTTTCACAACCGGGCAGTTGTATAAAACGCCAGGTTTTGCCCCCGTCGGTTGTTTTACCAATAGTTCCTTCTGTGCCGCTAACCCATGCAATGCTGTCATCTACTACGCTCAATGCGCGGAATGATGCGGTAGTGTTTGTATGAATGTGTACCCAGCTTATTTTTTGAGAGAAGGCAATAGCAGGTAATATGCATGCAATTATAAATGGGAGTAATCTTTTCATGTGATAGCAAGTTAATATTTGTTGTTCTGATCTATAAATAGCAGTAAAATTGTTTTGTTGATATACCTAAATAGATTGAATTAGTGCTTGGCGGAAGTGATACTTCCTCTCGGTTCCGCTTTGCTTCCGCTAGTGAAATATTTAATATGAGCCATGGGTAAGGGTTTTATGAGTTTTGTTTCCTATTTACTTCCGCTTTTGAAGAAAAAATAAAAGCGGAAGGAAGTATTAAATTTTGTGTTTCGTGAGATTCCGCTAAGGCGGACAGGTGCTTTTGCTTCCCGAACATCCGAACGTTCGGATCGGGGATCGGGACCCGCAACAGGCTTAGCAGAAATACTCCTGGCAATGACACCAAAAGAAAAGAACATAGGGTTTATTGTTATCTGTATGACCCTTTGTTATCCGTCTGACCCTATGGAAGGGTACTGACGGAAACAAATGTACCCCAGCCGTTGGCGGGACTTCGAAGCCATAAAAATGGCTTCTTCGCCGGCAAAGTTACAAAGTCGAGAGAGGGGTAAACAAATATTTGTTTTGGTAATTGATCTTAATAGATGTAATAATAATTTCGTTTGCATCCCGAACTTTCGGGACGGTTTTTACCAAGACTTAGATACACATAAGGCATTATTGCAGGAACATATTGAAGAACTGAATCTGCAAGGCTCATAAATGCGTGAATTGTGTAACCTATTCCTACAATTGTGTAACATTTCCATGCTTTTAATAGGCTACCTTGCCCACATCTGCTAATATTTTTTTATTTGAAAATTCATATCAAGAACATGTTGAGTGCCCGCTGTAAAATGGCGGTAAAAGAAGAGTTGAAAAAAATTGGACTGCATTTCATCGTTGTTGATCTGGGTGAAGTAGAGATTATGGAAGACATTTCTGCGGAACAGAGGGAGCAATTGAAAATTGCTTTATCCGACCTGGGATTTGAATTAATGGATGATAAGAAAGCCGTATTAATTGAAAGAATAAAAAACGCTATCAAAGAGGTAGTTCATCATGCAAATGACATGGTCAAAATAAATTATTCTGATTTTTTAAGTGAAAAATTAGGTCAGCCATATAATTACCTCGCAAAATTATTTTCAGATATGCAGGGAACTACCATACAACAATATATCATTACACATAAAGTAGAACGAATAAAAGAACTGATCGTTTATGAAAAGCTAAACCTGACTGAGATTTCTAACATATTGAATTATAGCAGTGTAGCGCATTTATCCTATCAATTTAAAAAAGTTACAGGGTTAACACCTTCTCATTTTATACAATTGAGAGCTAAGAGAAATCCTATTGAAGAATTTGGAAGATCGAACGGTATAGAAAAATAGATTTTGAATAACACACAAACAAACAAATTGGAAGCGACAAGAAGACAAGAAAGTCAATACGCCAGGAGCCTGATAGAGGCCAGCCTTGACCCGCTGTTTACCATAAGCCCTGCCGGAAAAATAACCGACATGAATAATGCTTCTATAAAC
>Ga0206886_1164_pt1 | contig 11223 bp, 9 predicted proteins | sample Alteio_BWOrgHeat_92_FD_152952 | JGI IMG/M metagenome (GOLD analysis project Ga0206886, IMG submission 152952) | Enriched cells from forest soil in Barre Woods Harvard Forest LTER site, Petersham, Massachusetts, United States - Alteio_BWOrgHeat_Nextera2 ... | reverse complement strand
TTGTCCGTCGAGAACTCGTAGAAATTATTGTAGTGGGTGATGTTCTCGAAAGACGTCTGCGCCTCCGAAACATGAAAGCCCGACGAAGCGTCGGAAGCGGCGGCTGGTTTGGTCAGATCCGCGAGTTTCGGAGTGTCCACCGTGCCAGACGCCACTGGGTTGAGCCGCCGATACACAAAGCCTGTGGCAACTGCACTGGCGGCAACAATCCCCGCTTTCATAAAGTTCCGCCGATTGAAATAAATGGCCGGATCCGTAACTTCGCGGGCCGATATTTCATTGGGATCCTTCATCGGGTAAAATCTCGCAGGAAAGAGACGTCGCAAAAAAGAAAAGCAACCGCCACGCCAAATTAACAGACAGGCTTGATGCGTCAACTATCGCGATGTCAAAAATTGGTCTGAACCGATGCCCCAGGCTCGTCTTTTTTGGGAAAGTCTACACCTGAAAATCAACCGGCAGCTTCGACTTGGCTGAATTGATGTCTGCGACGAGAAAGGATCGCACTAGTGAATAAAGATCGGGCGAATTGAGCAAAAACGAATCGTGGCCGAGGTCGGAGGGGACTTCGGCATAGGTCGCGCGTTTGCCTGCGCGGAGCATCGCCTGGGCGATTTCCTGATTTTGCTCCGTGGGGAAAAGCCAGTCGGTGGTAAAGCCGACGATCAACGCGCGGGCGGTCATGGGCTTGAAGGCTTCTTCCAGCCGCCCTTCGGGCCCGTGCAGGTCGAAGCGATCCAGAGCTTTGGTGAAGTATAGGTAGGTGTTCGCGTCAAACCGGTTCACAAAGCTGAGGCCTTGGTATTGCAAATAACTTTCGATTTCGAATTCGACGGCGAAGTGGTCGGGCGCGTCGCCCGCGATGGCGGGCGTCTGCCCGCGGCGGGAGCGGCCAAATTTAGTATCGAGGCTCTTGTTCGAAAGGTACGTGATGTGCGCCATCATGCGCGCGACGGCGAGGCCCACGTTGGGGCCTTGGTCGGACGGGTAGTCGCCGTGGTTCCACGCCGGGTCCTGCATGATTGCGCTGCGGCCGACCGCGTTGAAGGCGATGGCTTGCGTGCTTTCGCGCGCCGTCGTGGCCATGGCGATGACCGCGCGCACTTTATCGGGAAAATCAATCGCCCATTGCAGGGCGATCATCCCACCCATCGAGCCGCCCACGACAGCTGCGAGGCTTTTCACGCCGAGGTGCTCAATTAGCCGCGCGTTGGCCCGCACCATGTCGCGGATGGTCAGCGCGGGGAAATCGAGATTGTAGCGCCGGCCCGTTTGTGGGTTGAGCGAAGCGGGCCCAGTCGAGCCGCGGCAGCCGCCCAGGCAATTCGTGCAGATGACGAAGTAGCGGCGCGTGTCGATCGGTTTGCCCGGGCCGATGATATTGTCCCACCAGCCGGGTTTGCGATCTTCCGGAGTATTGCGGCCCGCGCAATGGTGGTCGCCACTCAAGGCATGACAGATAAAAATCGCGTTCGTACCGCTGGAATTGAGAACGCCATAGGTTTCGTAGCGCAGCGTGAACTCGGGTATTACCGCGCCGCCATCGAAGATGAACGGTGCGCGGGAGACGAAGTCCTGCGCGCACACCACACCCACGTCGCCATCAGCGGCGGCGTTAGGCGGGGTGGGGGCGGCTGGTTCTACGTCAGTCATCTGGGCCAGAATGCAGAATGAAGGCCGGGGGATGAAGCTAAAAACAGCAGTCGCTAGTCCGAACATACCGATTGTTTGGCCCATGCGGACCTAAAACGCTGGACTAGGCTTTGCCTGGGCGAGGCACCGAAATTTGCCGCTAAAGGGGCCAATTACCTCGAATTTGGGCAAAAAAAACGGTCAGGCACCCTACGGCACTCGCGAAGCCTGGTTACCGTTGCTCCCTTCCGGGCCTGGCGGAGTTCACCGGTTCTACGTTGCATAGGACCCGACCGCCCCCAAGGTCTCACAAACGACCCCGGGGCGCAACTTTAATGTGCACTGGGTTTCCCCATCCATTTGGGTGCTGTAAACAGGAGGGAGATAAAAACGCCATAATCCAGCAGCACCTTACCCATGGGCATGGGCGCGAGCCACGCAACCAGAAGAGGAACAATCAGCAGCACAGAAGCTGCGCCAAACGCCCAAGGCAAATAGACGCGGCCGGAAGCCAGCGGGCCGTCATTCCGGTCTTCGTCCTGCCGGTCGCGCGATAAATCCAGCAGCGCGATCACCAAAGCGATTCCCGAGGCGAACATTGAATAAACCAACCAGGTGAAAAAGGCAGTCCACTCCATCGCTAGATTGGCCGAATCAGCCACCATGGCGAATGGCACAATGACGACGAGGTTTCCGGCCCAGATCCAGGGATGCAGCGCCTGCCAGACGGCACGCATACGATGAGGCGGCCCAGGAAACTCTGCCGCGACGTCGAAGTGCGCTTTGGCGCGTTTGGCCAGCGACTTCGAGGCGTTCACGACGATGATGCGGCGCGAGCTTTGCCACACCGGCCAGTCAATATGCGAATTGCCGGCGTAATCGTAGCCGCCTTTTCCAAAGCGCGCAACGAGGGCGGCAGTCTTTTGCGCGCCACGCAGGTTTACCTGTCCATCGCTGCCCATCGCTTCATCAAAGAGGCCGGTGTGTTTTGCGACCTGCTCGACCAAGGTGTGTTCCGATGCGCTTACCAGTAGGAGTCGGCGTCCGGATTTTTTTTCTGCCCGCAAGTATTCACAAAACGGCTCGTTATAGGGCAGTAGGGCGGGATTGCACGTCACCAGTGCGGCGACCTGGCGTTTCAGGTTAGCCCGGCCTTTAAGCAGCCACCACGGCACCAAGAACATGCATAAAAAATTACTCCGCAAAAGCACCGCCAGCGATTCCCACAGCATGTCGGAGTAGATCAGGGTGCCGTCCAAATCCACGCAGAGCGGTGGCGCAGAGGCGAGGGCCTCGTCGCTACCGACCGGCCTCGATGGAATCGTGGTGGACAAGCCCTCATCTCAATTCAAAAGTCTGGGAGGCTCAAGCCATTCCCGGTCACGTTTTTGTCCATGGGCGACGCTGGCTTCAGCACCGGCAAAAACTTGCCTCCGCCGGGGGAGCGCGTCATGTTGTCCGTTTTTCCATGAACGATTCAGGCACTTCCCAGGCCCCCGGCGGCTCGTCCGCCCAGCCGGTTTCCGTCTCCGACGTGAGCAATGATTTGCGCGCCGTGCGGCTGTTGCGCCTGCAGGAATTGCGCACGCAGGGGCACGATCCCTTTCAAGCCAATTGGACGCAGTCGCATACCTCTGCGCAAGCGGTGGCGATGTATGTCGAAGGCCAGGATCCTGGGCCCGAAGTATCAGTGGCGGGGCGTTTGATGGTATTTCGCGACATGGGTAAGTCGTGTTTTATTAAACTGCTCGATCGCGATGGGCTCATCCAAGTCTACGTGAAAAAGGACGAGGTAGGCGACGAAGCGTATGCGGCCTTTAAGAAACTCGATTTGGGCGACATCCTCGGCGCAGTTGGGCCAATTTTTAAGACGAAGACCGGGGAGATCACGGTACGCGCGCGCCAGTATGGTCTCGTCGCGAAAGCGCTTAGGCCGTTGCCAGAAAAGTGGCACGGTTTGACCGATAGCGAACAGATTTACCGCCAGCGCTACCTCGACTTGATTGTAAATCCCGAGTCGCGCGAGCGTTTCCTGGCACGCAGTCGCATTGTGCGGGCCGTGCGGGAATATTTGTGGAGTCGCGAATTTGTGGAAGTGGAGACGCCCATGCTGCAAACCGTGGCGGGTGGCGCAGCAGCCCGGCCATTTATTACCCATTTCAACGCGCTTAACTGTGATTTTTACCTGCGTATTGCGCTCGAGCTGCACCTCAAACGCATGCTGGTGGGCGGCTTTGACCGTGTTTTTGAAGTTGGGCGCGTGTTCCGCAATGAAGGTCTGTCGCGCCGCCATAACCCCGAGTTTACCATGCTCGAGGTTTACCAGGCCTACACCGACTTCCGCGGTATGATGGCGCTGATCCACGACATGATTCAGTACATTTGCCGCACGGCGCTCGGCGGGCGCACGTCCATCCCGCGTCCTGAGGGCGGCGAGATTGAGTTGGCGGGCAAATGGCGCGAGGCTAAATACGCCGACCTGATTATCGAGGCCACCAAGGATGCGGATTGGTTCTCCCGCTCGCGGGAGGAAAAACTGGCTGCATGCGCCAAGTTGGGCATCGAGGTCAATCCCGGGCACCCGGATTTTGCGATCACGCAGGATGTTTTTGAGAAGCTCATTGAGCCCACCCTCATCCAGCCGACCTTTGTAACCCATATTCCACGCGAATTGTGCCCCTTGGCGAAGATTACGCCCGGCAATACGTCCACGCTCGATGTCTTTGAGCTCTGCATCAACGGCCAGGAAATTGCCCCCGCCTATTCGGAGCAGAACGACCCCCTGCTCCAGCGCGAGCAGTTTGAAAAGCAAGTGGGTGACGACGTCCAAAAGCTCGATGAGGACTTTCTGACTGCGCTGGAACACGGCATGCCCCCGGCTGGTGGTATGGGCGTCGGCATTGACCGGCTCGTCATTTTGCTGACCGGGGCGGCAAATATCCGCGACACGATTTTATTCCCCTCCCTGAAGCCGCACGAGGAAATTGCCCGTTTACCCAAGGGTAAGACCACAGCCAACCCCTAGGACGGCCGTATTTCAGGGTAAATCGTCGCGTCTTTTCCGGTTTCCTCGTCCCTTTTTCACTATGCCCTGGCCGGTTTACCTCGCTTTTAAACACCTGTTCCCCACGGGGCGGGGATTGTCGTGGGCATCGGTCCGGGCTTCGTTGAAGATCGCGGTCATTGGATCGACTGGGTTCTTTCTTTTATTGATGGCGTTTCTGTGGTGGAATGGGGCGCTTGCTCGTATTTATACGGAATTCTCCACTAAGCTTGATTTTGCCGAGCACTTGGCCGGGGTGTGGTTTTACCTGACGGCCGGGGTCGCCTTTGTGGTTATTCTTTTTCGCTGCACGCCTTTCTTCAATGCCATGTCCATCTTGGGGATTATGCTCGGGGTGACGGTGCTGATTACGGTGCAGAGCGTAATGAACGGCTTTTCCTACCAGTATGAACAAGTCTTTATCGAAACGCAGGGCAACCTGAAGATTCAGACGGACGGCCTGATCCCGCACCCGGATGAGGTAGTGCGGCTGGTGAAGCAGGTGCCCGGGGTGAAGATGGTCGAACCGGTGGCCTTTGGCGTGGTGATGCTGCAATACCAGGATCGCCCGGACTTTCCGCAAGTGCGCAGTTTTGATGTCAACAGCCCCGATGCCGCCCACAATCCCCTGGCCGGAAAGATCGACGGCGCAGCAACAATCGACAACCTCGATGATCAGAGTGTGTTGATTGGCAGCAGTTTGGCAATGCGCCTGGGTGTGCACCCAGGTGAAAAACTGGATATTTCCACGCCCCTGATGCTCGATCAGTTGAAAAAGAATGAAGTGCCCATGCCGTGGGAGCCCACCGTGGCCGGCACATTTACCACCGACTTTGCCATGTATGATGACAACACCATCATTGTCACCCTGCGCCGGATGCAGCTGCTTTATGGGTTAGGGGATGAGGTGCATGATATCGAAGTGCGTCTGGATAACGACGACATCGGCCATACGCTCGACGTACGCGATGCCATCGCCCAAAAGTTGGAGCCTCTTAATAAAGAGCGGGTGGCTGCCGGGCTATCGGGCCCACTCGAGGTGGAGACTTGGGAACAGGCCAACCACGACCAAATGCAAATTCTGGGAGTGGAGAAAATGGTGATGTTCTACATAATGATCGTCATCGTCATTGTGGCGGCGTTTTGCATCCTGTGCTCCCTGGCGACTTCGGTGGTGCGCAAGACGCGCGAAATAGGCGTGCTGGGCGCCCTGGGCGCGCGGCCTACGCAACTGGCCGCCGTGTTTTGCCTGCAAGGACTTATTATTGGAATGGTGGGTACGGCACTCGGGGTCGCGCTTTCCTTTTTCCTCCTGCATTTTCGCCAAAACATCGTGGACGCCTTTGTAAACCAGCGATTAATGGTGGAATTTTACAAGTTCTACGAATTCCCCGTCCGTTACCACACGGCGGATTTTATCAACATTATTGGCTTCACCTTTATCATTACCATTTTGGCTGGCTTGGTGCCCGCCTGGTGGGCTGCCCGCCTCAAACCGGCGGATTGTTTGCGGTACGAATAATTACCAGCCGTTCCCATGTCCGTCCCCATCCTCAACGTCTGCGGCCTTACGAAGAGCTACCCGTCGCCAGCGGGGGCCATTCCGGTCTTGCGCGGGGTGGATATGCAGGTCAATGCGGGCGAGAGTGTGAGCATCCGCGGGGAATCTGGCTCCGGTAAGACGACGCTGCTCTATTGTATGGCGGGCCTTGAGCAAGCGGACCATGGGGACTTGGAGTGGGAGGGCCGGTCGGTTATCGGCCTCAACACGGCGGAAAGGGCACGAGCGCGGGCCGAAGTTCTGGGTTTTGTCTTTCAGTCTTATTACCTGACGCCGGAATTGGATGTTTTGGAAAATGTCCTGCTGGCACGGCGGTTGGCTGGGCGTATCCGCCCCGAAGATCGGACACGGGCGAAGGACTTGCTCGAGCGGGTGGGGCTGGCGGCGCGTTTACGGCATGTGCCCGGCAAGCTTTCCGGGGGCGAGGCCCAGCGCGTGGCAGTCGCGCGCGCCCTGCTGAATCGGCCCCGTTTATTGCTTGCCGATGAACCAACTGGAAATTTAGACGAGAGAACGGCGGAGGAGGTGATATGTCTCTTACTTCGCCTATGCTCACAGGAAGGAACTGCACTCACTTTGGTCACCCACCACGCCGGATTTGCCGGTCGGACGGCTCGCGCTTTGCGCTTGGAGCATGGTGTTCTCGCACCGGCAACCACGGCGTGATGCGGTTAAGTCAAAATTAAAACGGTCGATAGAAAAATTCTGTTGATTTTCAATTCACCAAGTCTAGAACCTCCCAGATGCTCCCGTGTTTTAACCCCAAACACCTTGCGCTGACCGCACTGCTCCTCGCAGTCCTGTCCGCCCGCGGTGCCGATGCCCCTGCCGATACGCAAGGTGGGCCGACGGCGGAGTCAGGCCCCAAGGCACCGGTTGCCGTTGAAGGAAACGGTTCTATTAGTACGCTGGGCATTAATTTCGCCACCCCCATGCAGGATAATTACGCGCATGGGAACTGGATGGTCATTGAAGTGGACTTCGGCGGCAAAAGCCCGCCGGGAGCCATACCCAAGTGGGCGGACAATGTGGACATCACCCTCACCCTCGGCTGGGGCAAGGCTCCCCAGGGTCAGCCGCCAGAAATTGATTTGGCGATGAATGCCACTGTCCACTTGCTTTCCGTGGATCCCGGCAAGAAGAACGTCGTCTTTTTCTTTGTCACACCGGAAACGCTGGCCCGTGGATTCAAGGGTATCGCGATCGACGCCAACCGCGCACCCACTTTCTATGTGGTAAAATACGGTGTGAGTGGCGCCCCGATCGCTTCCGCCAAAGCGGATTACTCTTCAACACTGCTCAACAATACTTGGGTGGAGGGCTTTCTGAAAAATGCCAGCGCCAAGTTTGTGCCGGGGCTGTTGTCCGAAGCCACAGTTCCCGCTTATGTATTGAATTCTTCGCTCGGTCGTGTCGGCCAAAACGTCTTCCCCACCTATGTTTCTGCATCTTCTGATGCCGGGCATTGACACGGTGACGGTCTTGTGTCACGCATTTCCCTCCCCCGATTAATTTTGCCATACCCCTTTCCGGATGAGTTCATCGAAAACCCTCGTCATTAACTGCGGAGCCAGCCATGTGGCCGCCGCAGTCTTCACCGCCAACAACGGCAAGCTCACGTTGCAGGATTTGGATACCCGTGACTTGCGTTACGACGTCACCAAGGATGAAGCGTGGCTACCCGCCCTGGCGGAAGGCCTGCGCGACCTCTCCCGGTCGAACTCGAAATTCCGTGGCAAGGCCACGTTTATTTTACCGGGTTACCAGCTTTTAATTAAGCCGATCAAGGTTCCCCACGTCGAGGCGGCCAAGCAGTCGCAAATCGTCGCTTTCGAAGCCCAGAACAACATCCCCTTCCCGTTGTCGGAAGCCGTCTGGGGCAGTCAGGTCGTCGCCGATGATGGTGTGGAAACCGAAGTGGTGCTCGCCGCTCAAAAAGCCGAGGTTGCCAATCGTTTCTGCGGACTGATGTCCACCATTGGTTTTCAGCCCATTTCTTTGCAGCCTGGTTCGTTGCTTGATTATAACGCCTACAAGTTTGTTTACGGTGGCGAGCAGGAGGATACCTTGGTCGTCAACATTGGCGCCCGTTCGACCAACCTGACCTTTATCAGCCCGGCCGGTCTCTTCATCCGTAACGTCACCCTCGGCGGCAACTCCTTTACTCAGATGGTGGCAGACGTCGTCGGCAAGTCCTTCGCCGAAGCGGAGGACGTGAAGCTTGCGTTCTATTCCGGTCAAACGAGTTTTGACGCCGACCATCCGGCCGTGGCACCCCTGCAACTCAAAGCGCAGGACTTTATGAAGCGCCTGAGCCAGCAGATTACGCAATCCATCATTGCCTATCGCCGGGCCAGCAATCGGGCTGCTCCTCAGCGCGTGCTCCTCACCGGTCGGGGCGCTCTCTTGGCTGGTATTCCGGAATTTCTCAGTGAATCGCAAAAGGTATCGGTGGATTACTTCAATCCCTCCGGCGCCCTCTCCCTGGGTGCAGCGGTGGATAAGAGTGTTATTGAGCAGTACTATTACCAAGTCAGCGAAATGGTGGGCGAAGCCTCACGCCTGGTGAAGCCGGATGCCATGGGCATCAACCTGTTGCCGCCGCTCATTCGCGAACGCCTGGCCTTCCAAAAACAGAAGCCTTTCCTCGCGCTGGCCGGAGTTTGCCTCGCGCTGGCGCCGTTGCCGATGTTGTACAAGTATCAGCAAGAGGCTGCGGTCGTCAAATACCAGAAGGACGCTGTGGATGGCCGGACCAGCCAGTTGAAAAGCCTTTCCAATGACATCCGCCAGGCCTCCGATGACGCCACGGCCACCCGCGCGAAGATTGCGCAATACCAGGGCCTGATGACATCGCGGTTCAATTGGATAATCTTCTTCTCGGATTTGCAGAATATTCTCGTCGGTGTTAAAGACGTGTGGCTCGACAATTTGGCGGTACAGCGCCAAGCCGCGCACGCGCCCGCGACCAATGGGATGATGTCTACTCCGGCCGCCGCCCCGGCGCCCGGTGCTCCGACCGATCCAAACGCCGCCCCCGTCGCGTCCACCACCACTTACAAGCTCAACATCAAGGGCCGTCTCCTCTTGCGCGATACCAGCAGCGATTCGCCGGCGAGCGCCAAAAGCTTCCAGCAGGCCGAGGCCTCGAAGCGCATTCACGATATTGAGGATGGTTTTGCGAAAATTCCCTTCGTCAAGCAGGTTGACCAATCCAGCGAGAAATTCGACTTCATCACCGATCCGCGCATGGTGGGCTTTGAATTCACGGTGGACATTGACCCCAACAAGCCGCTCTAAACCAACCGCCTGCTTTTCGCCCCCTTTCCCCGTCAATCCCCTTTTCCCTGCCGCCCATGGATTTCGTTAAACGCAACCCGATTTTGACTGCTGTGCTGGCCATTTGTGTGGCCGCGTTTGCGGTGGAGTCGTTTTTCCTCGTTCGCTTCAATAGCGCGGTCACCGTTGCCCAGCGCAACCTGCAAACCAGCGACAGCAACGCCAAGAGCGCGGTGAGCCAGCAACCGGCCCCCACTGCGGAGAACAAAGCCGCTGCGCAAAAGAACGTGGCCGACCTCAATGATGATCTTCAGCACATCGTCTCCACTTTGCAGGACACGCCGAAGAAAATTCCCGCCGCCCCGAGCAATGGGGCTGACTTGCTGGCTGCCATCAACGGCTACGTGGTGAAGTATGACGATCTGGCCACGCAAAAAGGGATTACGCTGCCCAGCCCGAAATTCACCTTCGGCATGGCTCAATATTTCGGCCCGGTGGCCGCTCCGCCGGCGGATAAAATCAACGCTGTCTTCACCCAACTCTCGGTTCTGGATTACGTCATGGATATCATGATGAACAAGGCCAAGGACGAGAATCAGAAGATGATCATGGTTTCCGTCCAGCGCGAAGACGTGACTGCGCCAGCCTCTGCCACAACTACCGTTTCGGCAAGCACGGACACTGACGATGCGAAAAACGAACTTTTCCGGGTTGACCCCCTGGTGTCGGCGCGTGGCCCCGGTGTGAATACGTACCCCTTTAAGATCCGGTTTATCGGCTACACCGACGCATTGCGCATTTTGTTGAGTGAGCTCGCAAATTTTGAGATGCCTTTGGTCGTGCGGAGCGTCGAAGTCGAACCCGCCACGCCGGATATCCTCAGCGCATTTTCGACTCCTGGCTCGACCACGAGCGGAGGAGACACCACGACCCGTACCCTCAGTACGATGGGCTCCGGCAATGCGGCTGCTGCAGCTGCCGCAGCTAATGCAAACCGCAAGCCGGTTGTCGCCGAAAATCTTTCCCAATTTACCCTGATTATCGAGTATATCGAGTTGCCGTCGACGAAACCTGCGGACGCCGCGGCCCCGGCTGATGCTTCCGCTCCAGCGGCTGCCTCCCCCGCCGGTAGCACCCCCGCTACGGCCACCAGCCCTGCTGCTGAGCCGGCCAAAGCAACCTCTCCATAATCTTCCCTCTTTCGGCTATTTTCGCCCCTTCTAAACTTTAACGTCATTGTCAGGCATGAAAAAATATTACGACAAGGTGCTTTTCGGTCTCGCCCTCGTGGTGCTGGGAATCGGAGCAACCATATTCTACCTCAAAGGTGGAGTGCCCCAACGCACGGCCGATCCCCTCGTGTCCGCGCCTTTGACTGGCAACACATTTGAAAACATTCCGGCCCCCGCCTTTGAAGACGCCCATGCGGTTTGGGACAGTCCGCCGGATCAAGGTGCCGATGGCGACCCGGGTTGGATTTACAGTGTCTTTACCCCCCCGAAGATCTGGTGGCAGGATGGCGACTTTAGCCCGCAGCCGCCCAAGCCTTTGCCGCCCAATCCTTTTGGCATCCATCTCGTTGGCTTGAAACAAGACCTTTACCGCATTCAGTTGGTGGCATCTTCCGGTGCTGGCGATGACAAGGACGTGGTCAACTTCGCCGACATGGAAACCGGTTTTGATTTTTACCTCCACCCTGGCGAGGAAA
>Ga0206886_1174_pt1 | contig 11494 bp, 3 predicted proteins | sample Alteio_BWOrgHeat_92_FD_152952 | JGI IMG/M metagenome (GOLD analysis project Ga0206886, IMG submission 152952) | Enriched cells from forest soil in Barre Woods Harvard Forest LTER site, Petersham, Massachusetts, United States - Alteio_BWOrgHeat_Nextera2 ... | reverse complement strand
CGCCGCCATAGCGCGAGGCCATTCCACGGGCCGCGTCGGCGATCCGCCGGGCGGCGTCATTGGCCGGATCGAACAATCGCCCGCCGGCCATCGGGCTCCAAGCCATCGGCAAAATGCCGGCTTTCTCGCATTGGGCGAACGTACCGTCGTAGATCGGGTCCATGTGCAGCAAGTGGAATTCGAGCTGATTGGTTGCCAGTGGCCGTTCCATCCGGCTGGCCAATAGATCGAACTGGGCGACCGTATAGTTGGAGACGCCCGCCGCGCGGATTTTGCCATCGCGAACGAGCGCGTTCAATCCCGCGGCCGTATCGTCGGCGCGAGTGAGCCAATCGGGCCGATGCACGAGCAGCAGTTCGACATGGTCCGTGCCCAAGAACCGTAACGATTTCTCCACGCTCGTGACCATCCGCTCGCCAGTTGCGTTGTAATGCGCGGTGCGGCGCTCGGGATGATATTTGCATGGAATGTAGATGCCCGCCTTCGTGACGATCTCTAGTTTGTCGCGCAAGTCCGGCGATAGAGCCAACGCCGCGCCGAGCGCCTGCTCGACTTCGTAGACGCCGTAGATTTCCGCCGTGTCGATCGTCGTGATGCCAAGCTCCACGCAGGCCTGAAGCCGGCGGTTGATCTCCTGCGGCGTCGGCTGGTCTCGCAGCAACCGCCACGTCCCAAATATCACACGTGAAAACTCTGGACCATCCGGCGCAATCGGCAGCCGCGGCATCGTCATGGAACAACTCCTCAAAAGTGAAAACGGCCAGTATAGCATGAACAAATCGTCGGCAATAAGTGTCCAATCAAGCAACGGCTTGCCGTCGGCAAAATGGCATGGTAGACTCAACAACAAGGTGCGCGGGCGTGGCGAAATTGGCAGACGCGCCAGACTTAGGATCTGGTTCCGAAAGGAGTGGAGGTTCAAGTCCTCTCGCCCGTACTCGACATAAAGCCTCGCATATCAAGTAGTTACGCAAGGCTTTTCTTTTGCGCGTGTGCAATACCATAAAGAGTGGTTAATCTACGTGCTACGCCGGTGCTACGGCCGCGAAGAAAAATTGTTAACAAGTGGCAAGAATCGCTTGCGTCGCCGCGGCGGCTGTGATGCACCACGATTGCGACCGACGCGCGCACGGATCGCGGCCGGTGTCATTGGACGGTCAAGCGGACAGGCCTTCGGAATGCGTCCTACGCGGTCGGGCGAGCCAAGAAACGACAACAAGGCCGATGGGTGCCGGTCTCGGCGGCGTTGCTGCGAAAGCTAGAGAGGGCAACGCCGGCCTGGTCCGCTTGAATCTGCAAGGATGCCGCCTACGCCCGAAGAACATGCGGCTTTCCCGCCTGCGACCGATTGCCGTTGAGCCCCAGCGTCTCGACGTGCGTTTTGATTTCGGCAAGGAGCGATCGGCGAGGCGCGCGTGGCCGCCCCCTGAAGGTATCTGTGCCATCGTTGTTGGAAACCTCAGATTTGACGGCGATACAAGGCTTTGATTGACGAGACGGCGGTCTCGGAGTAGTCCGGCCGCAAAAGTCCGGAGCAACTTCGAGTCGTCGGCCTATTGCCGGAAAGGAAAGGTTAGTTGGAACACCATAGAATTGCCGAAAGAGCCATTCAAGCCATCTGAAAGCCCTGGATGGCGCCGGCCCCGAGTCGAAGGAAAGAATCTTTGCAAACTTGTCTAAGCGGGCAGCCGACATGCTCCGTGAAGAAATGGAGTACCTCGGTCCGGTGATGCTTTCTGCCGTAGAGCAGGAGCAGCAGCAGATCATCGACAACGTGCGTCGCCTGCAAGGTGCCGGTGAGCTCAACACGCATGCCGACGAGCACGAAGAGCAGCTAGTGAGTTGAGCGAGCCGTTGTAGTTTTGCCTTCAGGCGGCTTCTTTACAATTTGCCTCATAAATGTGGAACTGTAGCGGGCGATCGGCTTCGCGCCTCCACGGGCTACTCAATCGTTTGGAACCTGCCTTTCATGGCGTTTTGCCATTTTGCTTGTCTTATTTCTTCGCGTGCATTAAACTGGGGCGAATCGGCGTTTGGCTGATCAACGCTTCATCAGGTCTGTTTGACGGGGAGTTAGCCATGCGGCGAATATTGGCTTGTGCTTGGGGAGTGTCGACGGCGGTGCTGCTCGCGGTGATCGCAACGCCGGCGCAGGGAACCAATTACACTTGGCAGGCAGCAGCCAGTAATTGGAACTCCCCCGGCAACTGGGGCGGCGTTGGCGTGCCCAGCGGCGATGACGCCTATATCAATAACGGCGGCACGGCCACGATCATCGCGGGTGTCTTTGCGAACGTAGCCACGTTATACCTTGGCTTCACCTCCGGAGGCGCGGGCAGTGTGCAACTGCAAAGCTCTGGCAGCCTTGTCGCCGGGGCCGAATCAATCGGTCACGCAGGCCGCGGCAGCTTCGTGCAGGCGGGCGGCACGAACAATCCCGTAGGAAATCTCTACCTGGGGTTGGCCGCCGGCGGCAGCGGATCGTACAACCTCACCGGCGGCGCGGTGACCACGGCGAACGAGTACATCGGCTACAGCGGATCGGGAAGCTTCACGCAGAGCGGCGGCAGCCACACGGTTTCCGGGGCCCCCGCCCTGACGCTTGGCAATATGGCAGCATCATTCGGCAGCTACAATCTTTCGGCGGGCACGCTGTCGACGACTTACGAGGCGGTCGGCAACGCCGGCTCCGGCAGCTTCACGCAATCGGGCGGGAATCACATTTTCGCCAACAACTTAGTCGTCGGACAATTGTCCGGCGGCGTAGGCAACTACACTCTAACAGCCGGATCGCTTTCGGGCGCCACTGAGTACGTCGCCTATGGCGGTACGGGCAGCTTCACACAGAACGGCGGCATGCATTCTGTCACCAACGTCCTCGACGTTGGCGCGCTGGCAAGTGGTTCGGGCACCTATAGCTTGACCAACGGCACCTTGACGACCGTCAGCGAGTATATCGGGGACTACGGCTCCGGCAGTTTCTCGCAGTCAGGCGGAACGAATGCCAATTTCGGCACCATTCAAATTGCAGTGCAGCCCAGCGGCAGCGGATCGTACAACTTCAATGGCGGGGCGCTTACTACGGGGAGCTTATATGTTGCCGCGGGCGGTTCCGGTAAATTCACGCAGAGCGGCGGAACCGTCGTAGCACCTGGTCTCTATTGTGGATATGCGCTCGGCGCTTCGGGGAGCTACAGTCTCTCCGGTGGATCACTATTATCGCAGACCGAATACGTTGGTTACAATGGCACTGGCAGCTTCGCGCAATCCGGCGGCACGAACACCGTCTTGTTCAACATCTACGTGGGAGGTTCTGGCACCAGCGGATCATACAGCCTCAACGGCGGCCTCGTGACGACGCCCGGCGCATTTGTCGGTGATGCCCCTGGCACGACTGGCAGCTTCACACAAAGCGGCGGCACGATATCAGCTATCAACGCCATCGATATTGCCGAATATTCTGGCGGGCTTGGAACCTATACGCTAACGAGCGGCTCGTTATCGACTTCAACGGAGAACGTCGGTGTTGGGGGAACCGGCGTCTTCACGCAGTCGGGCGGCACGAACACGGTAACTGGACTGGCTTTAGGGACCGCGGTATCCGGCAATGGATCATACAACCTTAGCGGCAGCGGGTTACTGCTCTCCACTTCACAATCTATCGGCGCTGCCAATGCGGGCAGCTTTGTGCAATCCGGCGGCACGAACTCGGTAACCTACCTCATCAGTCTCGGCGCTAATATACAGGGATCGGGCACGTACAGCCTAAGCGGCGGTTACCTGACATCCTCAGTGTTGAACATCGGCGACGCGGGCGCTGGCAGCTTCACGCAGACAGGCGGATTGAACTCCCTTGGCTACCTTAATCTCGGCCTTGCTGCCGGCAGCAGCGGATCGTATAGCCTCACCGGCGGCTCCTTGTACTGCTCGCCCTACGAGAATATCGGCAACAGCGGTTCCGGCAGTTTCTCGCAAGCCGGCGGCATTAATTCCATGTACGAACTTCATGTCGGGCTCTCGGCAGGCGGCTTCGGCAGCTACAATTTTTCCAGCGGCACGCTTTCCGCAACCAACGAAATTATTGGCTACTTCGGCCCGGGCATTTTCGCGCAGTCTGGCGGAACAAACTCCGCTTCAAACGACCTTGCCCTCGGCTTTGCTTCTGGCGGGAGCGGATCATATTCTCTCAGCGGCAACGGCTTGCTGACCACACAACATGACCTTATTGGCGATGCCGGCATTGGCGTCTTCACGCAGTCCAGCGGCACACACTCTGTCGCGATGGATTTCAACCTTGGTGTCTTGGCCGGCGCGAACGGGTCGTACAATCTTACCGGCGGCTTGCTGACCGCGCAGTTCGACGTTAGCGGCGATAGCGGCACGGGCAGCTTCACGCAATCCGGCGGCACGAATTCGGTATCGACCGAAGTTGACGTGGGCTACTACGCCGGCTCGCTCGGCGGCTATTCGCTCAGCGGCAGCGGCTTGTTGACCACGCCCACCGAACAAATTGGGCTCTCTGGTCCTGGCAGTTTCACGCAATCCGGTGGAACCAATACAGTCACGGGCCTGTTGCAACTTTCCACGCAGGCCACCGGCAGCGGCGCGTACAACCTGGTCGGCGGCCTGCTGCAAGTCGCAGGACTGAGCATGGGCCAGGGGACGATCGGCGCGACGTTCAGTTTTGGCGGCGGCACGCTCCAGGCCCTCGCGCCCTTCACCTCGAACCTGTCCTTGCAATTCACCGGTTCGCCGGCCGGCACCTTTGACACGAATGGCAATGCGGTCACGCTGGCCGCGGTTCTTTCCGGCAGCGGCAGCATCAGGAAGGCAGGCGCTGGGACACTGACACTTGCGGCAATCAACACGTATACCGGCGGCACCACAATCAACGCGGGAACGCTCGCGCTCACGGGCACTGGATCGCTCGGCGGCGGCAATTACGGCGGCGGCATCGCCATCGCTGCCGGCGCTACGCTCAACTTCAGCAGCGCGACGCCACAAACGCTCAGCGGCGCGATCAGCGGCATCGGCGCAATCAGCCAGACCGGCGGCCTCCTGACGTTCACGGGCAGCAGCACGTTTGCGGGCAGCGCGACCGTAAGCGCCGGCACGATGCAAGTACCCTCGGGCCAGTTTTCAACCGGCACGGTTTCAGTAGGGACAGTTTACGGCTCTTCGGCAGTGTTCGTGCAAAGCGGCGGCACGGTCACGGCCGGCTCGTTCACCAACCTCGGCACGTTCATCGCGAATGGCGGAACAATGAACGGCCGCCCGGCGAATAACGGGACGATGCTCGTCAACGGTGGCTACTACTCGACTCAAGGCATTGAGAACGACAACCAGATTACGGTTTCGCCCGGCGCGGTCTTGGGAGTGATCGCCGGCAGCGCGACCAGCACACTGGACAACGAAGGGACAATCAGCCTCACCGCCGGCACGCTGGCCGGCGGCACGGCGGCGGGCAACGGCGGCCCGATTGTCAATAACGACACGATTACCGGCTTCGGTGGCCTGTCGAGCAACGTCGGCATCACCAACAACGCCCAGCTCACGCAGAGCGGCGGCAATTTAACGATATCCGCGGGCACCGCCGGCATGGATAACGAGGGCACGATCGCGCTTGCGGCGACGTATCAGCTCCGCCTCAGCGGTTCAACGCTCACCAACGCCGGCAGCATCAACCTCAACACGGCGACCGTGGCGGGAACCGGTCTGTTAAACAACACGGCCGGCAACATCTCCGGGCCGGGCACGATCACCGCCCTCTTTCAGAACTCCGGCGGTCTCGTCATTGTGCCGCCGGGAACGACGAACATCACCCATGCTTTCAATAACTCCGGCGCGATCCAGTTGGGCGGCCTTACTGCCGTACTCACCGGCGGATCGATCGCCAATACGGGAACGATCCAGGGCCAGGGCACCGTCGCCAACAAAATCGTGAACTCCGGCACGATTCGGCCCGACGCCGGGGAAATCGTCCTCTCCGGTGCGGTGACGAACGCGGCGGCCGGCACGATCCGCGCGGCGGCCACGTCGTCGATCCTCATTACCCAGCCGGGCTTTTCCAATAGCGGCGCGATCGACTTGACCGGCGGCGCGCTGGACGCCAACAACAACGCCATGACGAACTACGGTACGATCCTAGGCAGCGGCACGTTTTCCAGCGGCGGCCTGAGCAATAGCGGCGTAATCAGCTTCGCCGACGCCAATACGAGCGTCTTCGGACCGGTGACCAACGGCGGCACGCTGAACACTGCTGGCACGAGCGCCACGGTCGTAACCTTTTTTGGCCCGGCGAGTAACTCGCGACTCATCAAAATCAGCGGCGCGACGACCCGCTGGCTCGGTGGTCTGACCAACAGCGGCACCTACACCAGCGACCCGGCCGACAACTACTTTACCGGCCTAGCCAACTCCGCGCCGGGCTTGCTGCAAGGCGGCAACGGCGACCGCTTCTTTGTCACCAGCCCCTTTACCAATGCCGGCCACATCGACCTGGGCGGAACGAGCCAGATGGTCGTGAACAACGGCACGGGCCTGCTCACACAAACCGCCGGCCAGCTCGAGCTGGGCACGAGCGCTGCACTTTCCGCCGGCACGGTTGCGATCAACGGTGGCACGCTTGTTGCCGATGGCCCCGCAACGGTGATGACGGCCAGCCTCGTCTACGGCAGTTCGTCACCGAGCAACTATCAGGGCGTTCTGGCTGGAAGCGGCAATCGCCTGACCGTGAACGATCCCGCCGCGCTGCTGCTTCTGAGCGGAGCGAGCAATTCCTACACCGGCGGCACGGTCGTGACCGCGGGAGAGCTAATCGTCACAAACCCCGGCGGCATCCCCAGCGGCACGGCATTGAGCGTCGGCAGCGGCATTTCTGCCTTTGGCGCGCCAGTCGTGCCGGCGGCCACTGCCGCGCCGACGAGCCCTGTGCCCGAGCCGGGCACGCTGGCACTACTGGTCGCTGGAGCGACGCTGTTGGGAATGTATCGCAGGCGGCGTTAACGGTCGAATCATGATCGGACGGGGTTCGGATGACTAACTTCCCGGGAAGTCATTCCTTTTACAACACTTCCCGTTAAACCACCCTATTCTCGGAGCGTGTTTTAATCTTCCATCAAACGTTGCCGCCGTGCAATCTGGGCAGGAAGCGGCACCCCCGGTTGGAAAACGCCGGCGGGAGGTGCCGTTAAAGGAACCATTTGTGACACGGTGTCCGGCGTGAGTACAAGGGGGGCTACGGAGTCGGCCGGCAGCCGAGAAAGCCCGCGTGGTACAGTCTCGATGGCACGGCGTTCAAACAAGTCTCGATATCCCGCAGGCTCTCGCGGTAGGTCAACTGAGCGAAGGCCATCGCGAGGAACTGATCGCGACAGGAGAAGTCGCGGACGCGGTAGTTGCCGCGATAACGCTTTACGCATTCGTCGTATTCCCGCTTGGGAAAGAAATCCATCAACTGAGCAAAGACAAGCCTTCGCTCGTGCGTCGCAATTTCCTTTGCACCTAACAGTGCAAAAGAGACGCGGAAACGCCAGGGGGCGTCGAAATCGAGTACAAGCCGAAATCGCCAAACAACCCTAGAAATCAAGATACTTTCAACCACCTAAACTTCGCTCAACCGGACAGTACTGAAGCTGGGATGCAAAATCGTTGCTTAGAATTCATGATAACGCTATAATCACGGATACTGGGCTCGGTGGGTTGGCTGCACCGAGGCGGGGTGCGCTATAGATCTTTTTTCTAATCGGAGGAATAGCTGTGTCTGCAATCGGATGTCTTGCGGAGCTGCGCGTCTTCGTCTCTGTTTTGATGGCCCAATTTCGGGAATTGATTGTGTGGCGAAGCCTTGGTGTTGCCGGAGTACTTGCGCTGGTCGTGCTAAGTTGGATGGCGCTCGATTGCCCTTCGGCGTCCGCGGCGGCGTACACTTGGGACCCTACCGGCTCGACTTCGCCGCCGACCAACTTCGGCGGTGGCGGCACGTGGGATCCATCGTCTACCAACTGGTGGGACGGAACGACGACCGCGGCATGGTCGGCCGGTAATGACGCGTGGTTCACCGGCCCGAACCCAGGGGGTACGGTTACGCTGGACGCTCCGCAAACTGTTGGAAACATCGTATTCAGCGCCAGCGGCTATATCCTTTCCGGCAGCACGATGACCATTTCGCCAGCCAATCTGACGTCGGGGACCATCACCGCGAATCAGAACGCCACGATCAATGCTAGCATCGCCGATAATGGCCTCGGCGTGACGTTCAACGGCGCTCACGTAATGGCCCTGGGGGCCGCTGGCAATACTGGGTTGACGGGCGCGGTGACCGTCAACAGCGGCACGCTCGCCGTTAACGGCTTGAACCAGGTCCAGGGAGGGCTCGGCGCCGCAAGTGCGATCGTTATCAACAGCGGCGCCACCGTTTTGGCCAGCTCGAACGGAATCTCGAATTCGCTAATTGGCCGGCAAGGCAGCGCCCTTCAGACGATCCAAATCAATGCCGGCGGCCTGCTCTCAAACCCGCTCAGCAACGGCAGCACGGACCACCTCAATGCCTTGCTCATGGGCGGCGGCACGCTCTTTGCCAGCGCGCCGAATACTGCCTTCGGGACATGGAACTTTGACGGCGGCGTCTCCACCGCTGGCAGCGGGAACACATCGTACATGCTCGGCGGAAACGCCTGCCTGACTCAGAACTCCGGCGGCGGGACGCAGTTCAATGTCGCCGCCGGCGATACCCTCAGCGTCCTCACGCAGATCTGCAGTGGCACGAGCTTCACCAACGGCACGAGCCAGTTCCCCCTGGTCAACGTGGGTGCGGGCACATTGGTCCTCGCCGCGTCGAACTCCTTCTCGACGAGTACCTTGATGGACAACGGCACACTCTTGCTGACCAATACCGCGGCGCTCTCAGCCAGCCCGTTAAACATTAACGGGGGCACGGTCGGCTTTAGCGGCATCACGCAAACCGTTCCCCTCGTGAGCCTCGCGGGCATTGGCGGCACTCTGCTGTTGGCCAACACCAGCGGTTCGCCCGTGAACGTCAGCGTGGGCGGCGGCGGCGTGACGAACTATTCGGGGCTCTTGACCGGCAGCGGTTCGTTCACCGTCGCCGGCGGCAATCTGACGCTTGGCGGCGGCAACAACTACACCGGCCCCACGATCCTCGCCGGCGGTGTTCTTACGCTGGGCAACCCCGCCGCTCTTGGCAACAGCACGATCCAATTCAGCGGCGGCACGCTGCAGTATAGCGCTGCCGCCAACAACGTCGATTACTCATCGAGCTTCGGCTCGGCGTCCAGCGAGAAGTTTAACATCGACACCAATGGCCAGAACATTACTTTCTCAAGCAATATCAAGGGCTCCGGAGGGGTCCTCACGAAGTTCGGGCTTGGAGAGTTGACCCTCTCGGGGAGCAACAATTACAGCGGCGGCACCAATATAAACGGGGGCCTGCTCCAGTTTACAGCCTCGGCCTCGGTCCCCAAGTTTGGGACGATATTCATCGGTAGCGGCGGCGCGCTGGTGGCCAGCTCAGGAACCGTCACTACGGTCAACGGCTGGCTGGGCACCGGCAAGATTCAAGCCGGCTCGAACGGCGCCATGGCGCTGACAGTCAGCAGCACGGACACGTCCGTCAACTTCACTACAGGGTCGGGCTACAACAACCTTTCCTTGGGGGCCGTGGGAACGGTCACCTACGCCGGGAGCATCACTCCGGGCAGCGGCGGCTACAATCTCAGCGGCGGCGGCGGCACGCTCTATGTAACCACCAAATTGACCAATACGGGCGGCCAACTCCCCACCTCGCTCACGGTCGGCAATGGCGGCGGCGGCACCGTGGTGCTCGCCAATTCCAGCGACAATTGGGGTGGCGCGACAACCATCTTGTCGGCCGGGACCCTGCAGTTGGGAGACGGCGTAGCCAACCTCATTACGCCTACCGGAGCGATTACCAATAACGGGACCCTGATACTCCCCAATGCGCCGTCCTTGCCGCAGACATTTGCAGGCGGAATGAGCGGCACGGGCGCGTTGTATGCCTTCGGCTCGTCGGTGTTGACGCTCAATGGCACGAACTCGACCGGCATCTTCTACGCCAACGGCGGGACCGTCAACATCAACGGCCTCTTCAATAACACCGGCAAGACAATCTTCGGCAGCAACCTCGCCACCGCACCTCTGGGGACTACGGTGGTGAACTGGAACGCCAACGGCAGCGTGAACTCTTCCACCGCCGGGAACTACTTCGGCGTTGCCGACACAGGACAAACCGCCACATTAAACATCAATGGCGGCAGCCTCGCCCTCGTCAATGTCAAAGTTTTCGTGGGCAACACCAACGGCGGGGGCAATGTCGGCACGCTCAACGTATCCGCGGGCACAGTCACAGTCGGCGGCGGCCTCGAGTTCGATATCGGCGGCATCAGCGCCGGGAACGATAGCAGCGTCGGCGTCGTGAACGTCGGTGGCGGCCTGTTGTCCATCCCGTCCGGCGGCACCAACGCCGCCCCCGGAGGCAACAACGCGATCACGATGGCTTACGGCACCAATTCCAGCGCCACGATCAACCTCACCGGCGGCGTGCTCGCGACCGGCCGAAGCTTCGTCTTGGGCAGCGGCACGGCCGCCACTCTCAATCTCAACGGGGGGACGCTCCAAGGCACCGCGACCAACGGCAATTGGTTCCAGGGTGTCGCCGTCGTCGCCGGCGCCGGCGGGGCCATTATCGACACTCAAGGCAACACCATGACTGTTTCCTCGACGGCATCCATCAGCGGGCCTGGCAGCGTGACCAAGTATGGCGCGGGCCAACTTGTTATCAATAGTGCAAACAACTACACAGGCGGCACCGTCATCAATAACGGACTTGTCCTGGCGCAGTCGGAGTTGTCGCTTGGGCCGGTGCCGGCAAGCTTCATGTCCAACAACATCACGCTCAACGGCGGCTTGTTGCGCGACGCCAGCAACGGCGGAAGCCTCTTCCTCTCGGCCAATCGCGGGGTCGTGCTGGGCCCCGCCGGCGGTGCTCTCCGCGCCGGTTGGTCCAACACCACGACTGTCACCGACGTCATCAGCGGCGGGGGCTTGACGATCGCCAATGACGGCCAGGGCTTTTCCCCTCCAAGCAACGTCTACCTGGCCAACACCGCCAACACGTACACGGGATCGACGACCATCGGCGGTGGTGCCTTGCCCAGCAATTATAATTTTCAAGGTCTTTCCAGCCTCAACGTGTCGCACCTGGCCAACGGCGGGCAAAACAGCAGCATTGGGGCTTCGACCAGCGCCGCCTCAAACCTCATTTTCAACTCCTTCAACCCGTCATTCGCCAGCAGCGGCGGTACGGGCATTTTGAATTACGTGGGCACGGGCGACAGCACCGATCGCCTGTTCACGATCGCCAGCGGCAACGCCGCGATCAACTCTTCCGGTTCGGGAGCGCTGAGCTTCACCAACACGGGAGCGATAGCGTTTACCAATGCGAATGCCTCTACGC
>Ga0206886_1173_pt1 | contig 11494 bp, 9 predicted proteins | sample Alteio_BWOrgHeat_92_FD_152952 | JGI IMG/M metagenome (GOLD analysis project Ga0206886, IMG submission 152952) | Enriched cells from forest soil in Barre Woods Harvard Forest LTER site, Petersham, Massachusetts, United States - Alteio_BWOrgHeat_Nextera2 ... | reverse complement strand
TTTACGTAGCGCACTATGAAATCGTTTGAATTTTTCGGAACCGCCCGGCAGATCGATCACATAAACCGGTTTGCCGGTTGAGCAAGCTTCAGAAACCATATTCACACTGTCACCGGTGACAATAATATAATCGGCCAGTGCCAGTATGCCGTAATAAGGATTATCCCCCTGCCCGTCCCATATGTAAGCCGGAACATTCCCGATCGCTTTTTTGAACCGCGCAAGATTGGCTTCACCAGTTCGGCGCGATGGCGTGACGAGTAAGCTGCCGCCGGTTGTGATCACCCCATCCGAAATCTGCGCAGAAAATTTATCGATCGCACGCGGTGTCATCCGATAAGCCCCGCTATCGCCGCCGAGCAGCACGGCGATGTAAGGCTTCCGCAGCGATGCTACCTGAGGAGCAAACTTTTCTCCCTCGCGCGCGAGCATCTCCGGCGTCACGCGATGCAGACCACCGCGTGTACTCATCACGTTAGGTCCTTTCAACTGATCATGCGCGGGAGCCACCACCAGATCGAACTTCGAGAGATCAATCGTCGGGTCCTGCAGTTGAACGGCGAAGGTTTTTGGGTTGCGGCGCTTGATATAGAGGACAGCCGGCAAGCTAAGGCGGCCAGTAGCGATTACCAGATCCGGCCAGGGCGGCGCTATCGGGTCGCCCCCACGGCTAAAGGCAAAACCGAGGCCAGCCCTCAAAAAAGGCGTCAGGGAACGCCACGGAAAACGCAGTTTGACGCGCTTGACCGTGGGCGCTAAACCTAGCGCTTCGGCGAGACCAAGACATTGGTTCTCCATACCGCTTTTGCCGTCGGTAACGACCCAGCAAGTGGTTTGATTGTCGAGAGACATAACAAGAGTACCCGTGCCAGTTGCACATTCTCAATAAAGGCAAGCATGAAGCACGTCAAACTTGATCGCATCGACCTTCGTATTCTTCGCGAATTGCAGAAGGATGGCCGCATGACCAATGTCGAGCTTGCCAAACATGTAGGCATTTCGGCACCTCCTTGCCTGCGCCGTGTGCGCGCACTGGAAGAATCCGGTTACATCCGCGGCTATCATGCCGATGTCGCGGCCGAGAAGCTCGGATACGGCATTACCGTCTTCACCCTCGTTTCGCTCACCAATCACACCGAAAGCGATCTGAACAATTTCGCCAAAATGTGCGAAGGCTGGCCCGAAGTCCGCGAATGCTACATGATGACCGGCGATGCCGACTTCATCATCCGTATCGTCGCCGAGGATTGGGAAGCCTTTCAGAACTTCCTGACCCACAAACTGGCCGGCGCCCCCAACATCGCGCACTACAAATCCGCCCCCGCCATGCAACGTACCAAATATGAACCGGGCGTGCCGATCGACGATAAGAGTGGGGTCGCGCCGAAGAAGGAATAGACCCGCTTTTCGGTCCTACACCCGATACCAATAAAACTTACTATCCACCGCCATAACCGGAAACGCAGGCGATAGAATTTCCTTGTCAATCTCTATAAAACCATTCTTTTCGTAAAAACGGTGCGCGGCAAGAAATTGTGCCGTGGTGCCAAGGAATATGTCCGCAGCCTTACGTTCTTTCGCCCACTGCTTCGATACATCGAGCAGCGTTCGAGCGACACCCTTATCCTTGCCGCGATATTCAGCATTTACGAACATCTTGCGTAAAGCGAGCTGCCGGTTGCCGATATCCTTCAGCCCGACCGAACCGACCACTCGTCCATCCGCGACGGCGGCCCAGAAATTGCCATTGCCTTGCTGATAAAATTCGGAGATTTGCGCAAGATCGGGCTGATCGGCACGCGTGATCTTGATACCGAACTCCTGCTCCTGAATAGGCAGGATCAAATCGAAGATCTGCTCAGCGTGGTGCGACGAAAAAGGCTCGATTGTGACCGCAGCGGGCATGGTATCGTCCCTTTATATGAATATGGCTTGCCCAATCGGCTATTTTTGTTTCTATCGCTTTTTCATCAAACTGTTAAGACTATCCCGCCTATGTCCCGGAGATTCTATTGCTCACCACTTTCCTCGTAAACATCGTCGATCTGAGCCGCCGCTTTGCGGTCGCGGTTACGCTTCTTGTCCTGCTTGCCAGCGCGGGGCTCGGCTGGTTTGTGGTGACGCATTTCCGCATCAACACGGATGTCAATCAGCTGCTCGCTTCCGATCTGCCATGGCGGCAGAATGAAAAAGCAATCGAAACGGCCTTTCCGCAGAATGTCGATCAGCTTTTAGTCGTCATTGATGGTGACACGCCGGATGCCACCGAGGATGCCGCCGCCACGCTGACCAAAAAGATCCAGGCGCTGCCGGAACGCTTCACCTTTGTGCAGCGCCCCGATGCGATCCCGTTTTTCCGCAAAAATGGTCTCCTGTTCCTGCCGACCGCCGAGCTCGCCGATATCCTGAACCAAATGGTGCAAGCGCAACCTCTATTTGGCGCCCTTTCAGCCGATCCATCCCTGCGCGGCCTATTCGGCATGCTCGATCTGCAAATGCAGGGGCTCGAACATGGCATGCTGGACTACAGACAAGTCGATAAGCCCTTCGCCGCCATGTCAGCGACCATAAACGCCGCGCTCGCAGGGCAAGATAAGCCAATGGCCTGGCAATCGATCATGTCGCAATCGCCGCCCCAGCCACGCGACCTGCGGAAACTGATCCTTGTTAAGCCGGTTTTGGATTATGGCGATCTTGAGCCCGGCCGCAAAGCAAGCGAGATCATCCGTAGTTTAGCGAAAGGTCTGCAAGGCGTACGCGTGCGACTGTCAGGCCCCGTCGCGTTAAACGATGAAGAATTCGCCAGCGTCGCCCACGGCACCGGCTTCGCGACCCTCTTATCGGTTGTGCTGGTCGTGGTGATTTTGTGGCTGGCCCTGCGCTCGGCGCGATTGATCATTCCTATACTGCTAACCCTCTTCGCAGGCCTGATCGCCACCACGGCCGCAGCGCTGGGCGTAATCGGCTCTCTGAACCTAATCTCGGTAGCCTTTGCCGTGATGTTTATAGGCATCGCGGTGGATTTCGGCATTCAGTTTGGCGTGCGCTATCGCGGGCAACATCATGAGGAGCCTGATCACGTGAAGGCGATGCAAAAAACCGCCCGCATCATCGCCGCACCTTTAGCCATGGCGGCAGCTTCAACTTCGCTCGGGTTCCTTTCCTTTATGCCCACCGACTATCGTGGCGTTTCTGAGCTCGGCTTCATTGCCGGCGTGGGCATGGTCATCGCCTTCGTACTAAGCGTCACTTTGTTACCGGCCCTGCTCTCGCTCGCCCGTCCACCGGCTGAAAACGAACCGGTCGGCTTCGGCTGGATGATGCCCGCCGATCGCTTTGTCGCCAACCACCGGCGCGCGATTTTGATCACGGCGGCGATTGTTGCCCTGATCGGCGCCGTGATCGCTTCACACGTACGGTTCGACTTCGACCCGCTTGATCTTAAAGACGCGCATACCGAATCCGTCTCGACCTTATTCGATTTGATGAAGGATCCGGATTTCAGCCCCTACACTTCCGAAATCCTGCGGCCATCTCTGGCTGAAGCCAAAGCCATCGCCGACAAGCTCCAGGCTCAACCGGAAGTCGATCATGTGATGACGCTGGCAAGCTTCGTGCCCGATGATCAGGATGCCAAGCTTTCGGCCATCAGTGATACGCGCACGATTTTGGAACCAACACTCTCCCCTCCCGCCGTACAGCCCGCGCCCACAGATCAGCAAATTATCGACACGCTAAATAAGATCGCGCCCAAGTTGAAAGAGATCGGCAAGCAGCATGAATCTGCCGCTCAACTCGCCCAGGCGCTTGATGAAGTTATCGCGCACCACGATCATGCGCTGTTCGAACGCCTGCAGAATAATATGATTGGCGGCATGCAGACGATGATCGCCATGGTACGCGAAAGTTTGCAGGCTTCACGCATCACGCTCGACAACATAACGCCCGACTTACGAAATGATTGGGTGACAGCCGAGGGGCACGCATTGATCCGTGCCTATCCGAAGGGCGATGCGCATAATCAAAATGCTTTGGTTGCCTTCACGGATACCGTTCAGCGAATCGCTCCCGATGCTGATGGCGCCGCGATTTCGATTCGCGAATCGGGAAAAACAGTCGTTTCAGCTTTTATCCACGCCGGTTGTTACGCGGTAGTGACAATTGTGCTTCTAACGCTTTTGATACTGCGCCGGCTGCGCGATGTCGCTGCTCTGATAGCGCCTTTAATTCTTGCTGGAATCTTAACTTTAGCGACAATTGTTGTGATTGGTTTGCCACTCAATTTCGCAAATATTATTGCACTCCCGTTGCTTTTAAGCCTCGGTGTTTCCTACGCCATTTATTTTGTAAGCTACTGGCGTTCGGGAATGACGAATCCACTGCAATCAAGCATGGCTCGGGCGGTTCTGTTCAGTGCCGGAACGACTCTTGTTGCCTTCGGAACTTTAGGACTTTCTTCACATCCGGGCACTGGCGGAATGGGGAAATTATTAACCGTTGCGTTGTTATATTCCCTCACCTGTACCTTTTTTGTCCTGCCGGCCTTGCTCGGTCAAAACAAAACAGATAAACAAATACGAGAGTGAGTCATGCCAATCCCTTCCACTACCCTTGACGCCGATAAAAATCCAATCCGGCAATCGCAATTCGCGCAACCGAGGTCCTTGATGTTATCTCTTCGCCGCACGGCCATCGTTCTTACCCTTCTCACCGCTTCGGTCGCCTTGTCGGCCTGCGCCGACATGCCAAATTCGCCTCAGGCGAAAGCGGATTACGATTCAACCAACGATCCGCTGGAAGGCGTCAATCGCGTCATCTTCGATGTAAACGATTTTCTCGACCGGCTGTTGATCCGACCGATCGCCGAGCTTTATCGCGCGACCGTGCCGCCGCCAATTCGTGATCGAGTGACCAATATCCTCAGCAACATGCGTGAACCTGTTATCTTCGCAAACAACTTATTGCAAGGTGAAGTCACGCGCGCCGGCGTCACGGCCGAACGCTTTGCCATCAATACCACCCTCGGTATCGGCGGCGCCTTTGATTGGGCCAACGACTGGAAGCTCTATCAGCAAGTCGGCGACTTCGGTCAGACACTCTATAGTTGGGGCGTCGGACCTGGACCCTACCTCGTGCTGCCGCTGCTCGGGCCTTATAACACCCGTGATGCGGTTGGCTTCGGCGTAGATTCCGTGATGTCACCCTGGCAATACCTCGCCAACGATGGTGGTAGCCAAACCTACTGGCAATACCAGTATGTCTCGACCGGCATGGATGGCGTGACGAAGCGCGAGCAAAACATCGAAGGGCTTGATGCCTTGCGTAAAGGTTCGCTCGACTTCTATGCCCAGATGCGCAGCGTGTATCGCCAGTATCGCGACAAACAACTCGGTGTGAAGGGCACAGCCGTCCAGGCGCCGAAGTTCGAAGATTACGAATAAGGGTAAAGTTGGGTGCCTATGAGTTTGCGGCGGTTCTTTCGGGAACCGCCGTTCTCATTTCTGCAGCAGCGCGAACCACTGCTCGCATAATACGAGCTCTTTCCGAATACCCTCGATGCGCAAGGCAATCTCCGGATCATCGCCCCATTCCTTCATCTGATGCGCCGCATCGAGCTCGGCCGCATGGCAGGCCTCAGCGGCATTCAAATGCCCAGCCTCCATTGCCAACCCCAGCACGAGAGATCCACAGGCGCCTACCGCAGCGCTTAGCCCGGCAATACGAAACACATCCTGCTCTTCAATAGCTTTGTGGAGAGCCGCCACGCTATCCGGCGGCTGGATGATGGGCATAATGCCAGTGCCGGTGTGCAATGGCGCTTTAAAGCGCTCTGCACACCAATCGAGCAGCGGCTGCCAGATTTTTTCCTGCTCCTCGACAAGCGCGGATGGTCTTTCGGCACGATGACAAAGCAATTCGCTGCCTGCATAAGCCAAAAGGCGGCTCACAGCCTCCTCGCGCTTGGGATTGACGATATCGATCGCCGTCATCGCCAACTGCAAAAGCGGCGGGACCTTTCTCCCGATACGGACCGGCTGATGGTTGGATAATTCTTCAGCGAGCGCTTCCGCCAGCGCTTTGGTGGGCACGATCAGCATGCCGCTGGCTGGCGTCTTGAAGGTCAGGCCATTATGGCAGACCGCAAATCCATCCGACGCTTCTTGAACCGCATAAGCATTAGCTACAGGACCTTTGGTCATCGATGGATTAATGACCCATTATTCCCTGCAGCAGCTGATTGCCGAGCTTCTTGGCACTGCTGGCCGGATTACCCAGCGTGTTCTGTATCCCTTTATTCTGCGTCGCCGGTGTAGCTGCCGTGGCAGCAGGAGCCGCCGATTTATGATCGAGCGAATAGATGCAGGCATTCTGCCCGTCCGGCGCCGTCTGGATCGGCGGGATCGTGTTCGCTGAGCCATTACCGCCAAGCGCGCCACTAATGGCACCGGCGATCTTATTGCCCTTCAGAAAATCGCCAGCCACATTCTGCGCGGTGCTGGCGGCATTGATGCCAATATTCGGCCCCAACAATGGCCCGCTCACCAAAATCGCCGGCATCAACCCGCGCGTATTCACAACCTTCGGCTTCGCATTGAGCGTGAGATCGACATTCTCCTTACCGAGATCGAACCCGCCGAAACCGGCTACGGTCGAAGCGCTGCTATCGGCCAGAATACCATTATCCTTTCCAACCCCATTCGCGACATTAAAGCGAGCGGCGAAGCAGTTCAGCGTCGGATTGCCACTGCCCGGCGAGAGAATTTGCGCGAGGCTCGAGGCAATGCCGCTGGTGGCCGTGCTTGAGATCGTGCCATTGGCAGCCGTGATTGTGATGTGTCCATCCGTGCTGGCCGCCATATCATGCAAACTGCTGCCCGAACCCGAGAGCTGAATATCCGCATCGCCCTTGCCTGTCATGAAAGCAGGCGCTCCCACAGCCTCCCACAAATTGGCGAGATCGACACCAGGCGCCTTGAACGCGAATGTGTATTGAGCTGGTGATACAGCCGCATTCAGCTTGATATTCGCCTCAAGCGCGCTGGTTCCCATGGTTCCCTTCAGCGGATCGAGCGTAAGCACACCCCCGGCAAGCGCAATCTTTCCATTCGCTTGTTTCAGCGTCGTTTTTCCGACTTTCAATTCCTCAATCGCAACATCGATCGATGCTTCTGCCGATTTAAGCGCGCTCAAATCAAGCGGAGCGGTGCTGAATAAGGGGCCAGAGCCGCTTGCTGTTTGTTGCGCCGAACCAGACGGTGCATTCGCAGCCGCAGAACCATCCGCAGGTGGTTTTAGGTCAGCTGTGTCTAGCTTGTCGCCCATAACCGAGCCGCGCACTTTCGTTTTCGTGCCACCAAAATCAGCCATCAGCTGGCCATGCAACGAGGAATTGCCAGTTGTGAATTCGTAAGGATTAAGTTCGATCTCTTTGCCGGCCGTATCGGCAGTGCCCTGCGCATGGAGATGATACGCTGCGTAAGTCAGATCGGCATTATAAGGCCATTTGCCACCCGCCAGCAGATCATCCGTGGTCGCCTTCAGCGTGAGTTTGATCGGCGTGCCGTTGTAATCGGCATCGAGAGAAACACTGGTGCTGTGCCCTTCGGGCGTCAGGGTCATTTTGCCGACTTTGAAGATGCTGGTCTTGCCGTCCTTATCACGCATAGCGAGCTGACTGTTCATGATCGAAAGCTCGTTTACACGAACGCCGACCGCGGCTGGTTGCGCTGGATTGCTGGCAACCGCTGGCTCGTTGGTAACCGGCGTTGCCGCCGTTGATGGTTTCAGATCCCAGTTATGTTGATTTTGCGCATTGGTCTCGAGTTGAATGTCGGCATTACTGACATCAAGTTCAGAAACAACATATTGGTGATTAAGCAACGGCATCAGCGCCACGCCGAGATTAAGTTTGCCGATGCTGGCCATTTGCGGCCGGCTGGCCCAGGACGGATTGCCGAGAGAGGCATTCTCGACCGCGATGCCGATACCGTGAGATGTGACAGCCAACTTGATCGGACCGCCGAATTTAACCGTGCGGCCAGTCTGCTTGCTCAACGCGTCGGCGATTTGCTCGCGATATTGATTAATATCGACCGTATTGATAGCAACGGCCACAGCCGCCACAACCAGCACAACGATCACGATCAGGGCCACGAATATTTTTTTGATAACGCTCATAGCTGCGCTCCATGCTTCCGTCGGGGGTCATTTGGCATCAGAAAAATCGGGCTCTGCACTCATGTCGAAGCCGAACCAATCCCAGGTTTGTCGCATAGCGGGCGGCAAGGGCGCAACTACGTCGATAGTGCCGCGTCTCGGATGCGGCATTATGAGGCGGCGGGCATGTAAATGCAGGCCCTTACCAATTTCATCCACAGGCAAGGCATTAGGCTTACCTTCGCCATAAAGCCGGTCGCCAATTAGGGGTGCCCCCACATAAGCCATATGCACCCGCAATTGGTGCGTGCGACCGGAAATGGGCCATAAAGCGACAAAAGCCGCCAATCCTTTGGCGCTCTCGACCACCTGATAAAGTGTGGTGGCAGATTTGGCAAATTCGTCTTCTTCGTCACTTTCAGCAACCTTCATTAGCTCGCCGACTTTCAAAAGCGGCGCAGAAATCTTGCCGCGCATCGGCTTCGGCACGCCTTGCGTAACGCCCCAATAAATTTTCTGTGTATCGCGATGGCGAAAAGCTTCCGTCAATTTCGTCGCGGCAAAAGTGGTGCGGGCCAGCAGTAAAACGCCGCTCGTGTCACGATCCAGACGATGCACAAGCTTCGGCTTCTTATCGCCCTTACGCGCAAGCCCGACCAGCATATCGTCAAGATTTTCCCGAAGCCCCGTACCACCCTGAACCGCTAGACCGGGTGGTTTGTTGATGGCGATCACATCGTCATCCTCAAACAGAACCAGTTTTTTAAGATCGCTGGATATCTGAACCGCCTGCTTTTTCAGAATAGTGGCCTGAATGGCCTGTGGCGGCACCCGGATCTCCTGCCCGGCCTCAAGCCTCGCGGAGGTTTCGGCGCGCTTGCCGGCCACCCGCACTTGCCCCGTGCGCAGCAGTTTCTGCAAAACCCCATGCGAAAGCGCCGGAAAATGCCGCTTGAACCACCGGTCAAGCCGTATGCCGGCCTCATCTTCGGTGACGGTGTGGGTTTGAAGTTTGTCGGTCATAATACCAAAATAACAACATTGTCATTCCCGCGTAAGCGGGAATCCAGCAACGCGCGTCATCGCGTTAATGAATCTACGAAGTTAACGGATAGCACAGTTGTTGTTCGCTCGCTGCCGCTCACAGCTGGATCCCCGCTTTTCCGCCTACGCCAAGAGGCTTCGGCGGACAAATATCCTCGACCCACCGTAGCTTCTTAGCGAAGGCGAGCGCGGGGATGACAGCAGAGTTGTCACGACCCATTATCACCTTTATAGTCCTGCGCCAATGGCTCGCAAATTCTCACATCGTCATTTGCTGGATATCGAACGGCTTTCGGTTGCCGATATCGATGCCATTCTCAATCTGGCCGAACGCTGCCACAAATCGAAAACCACGAAGAAGTCCGCCAAATTCAGCGGCCGGACGCTGGTTAATCTGTTCTTCGAGCCTTCCACCCGCACGCGCACCTCATTCGAGATCGCGGCAAAGAAAATCGGGCTCGAAGTCATAAATATTCTGATCGACAGCAGCTCCACCAAAAAAGGCGAGACGCTGCTCGATATGGTCGAAGCGCTGGATGCGATGCGCGTCGATGCCGTTGTGGTGCGCCACGCCGAAGACGGCATTCCGCAATTTCTGGCCCCGCACGTCAAAGGCTCCATCATCAATGCCGGCGACGGCAAGCATGAACATCCAACCCAAGCCCTGCTCGATGCGCTGGTGATGCGCCGTCACAAAAAGAAATTGAAGGGCCTCACCGTGGCGATTTGCGGTGATATTCAGCATAGCCGCGTAGCGCGCTCCAATATTTATCTGCTCAATAAGTTCGGCGCCAAGGTGCGCATCATCGCCCCCTCCTATTTCATGCCGCAGGATATCAGTAAGCTTGGCGTCGAGGCTTTCGACAATATGAAAGAAGGTCTTTCCGGCGTCGATGTCGTTATGATGCTACGCATTCAACATGAGCGTTTAGGCGAAGGTGAATTCGCCGTCTCGCTCAAAGAATATCACCGCGACTTCGGTCTCAATCACGAGAAGATCAAATTCGCCAAACCGAATGTAATCGTCATGCATCCCGGCCCCGTCAATCGCGATGTCGAGATCAGTGGCGAGCTGGCGGACGATCCCAAATATAGTGTCATCCGTGAGCAGGTCGCCGCCGGCGTACCCACACGCATGGCCGTCCTTGAGTTGCTACTCGGCAACCACAAAAAATAATCCGTATCCCGTCTGCCCGGGTACGAGTCATTTCAATGGGATAGGATGTACCGGCCTTGCCCGGAAAACTTCAAAAACGCCTATTCTTCTTTCTCGCGCCACAGAAAATAGGTATTCTACAGTCCCTTCCAGACGCCCCTCCTCTTCGAGCCCGCCATAAACAACGAAGCAATCGAGGCTGACTCATGCCAATCATCATCATCCTGTTCGTTGCCTTTTTTGTTGCCGTGCTCGCCTGCGGCCATGAGGCCATCGCAAAAGGATTACTGGAATTCACCGAAATGGCGACGCGCTTCATCGGCGCCGCCTTGCTCCTGACCTTCGGCATCGTGGCACTGTTCTGGTCCGTCGAATTGCTCAAACACTCCCACACGCGGCCCATCGTACGGACAGAAACTGCTTTCATTATCGCCTATCTGTTGGGCAGCATTCCCTTCGGCTTGCTACTAACCAAATTCGCCGGCCTTGGCGATATCCGCAAAGTCGGCTCCGGCAATATCGGTGCGACGAATGTTTTGCGCACGGGCAACCGTGAGCTCGCCGGACTAACCTTAATGCTCGACATGCTCAAAGGCGTTGTCGCCGTTGTGCTTGCCGAAACCATTCATCCCTGGCTTGGGCCAGTGGCGGCTTTGGTCGCCATGCTAGGCCATATGTATCCCGTATGGCTGGCTTTCAAAGGCGGCAAAGGCGTGGCCACGGCGATTGGCGTTATCAGTGCACTCTCCTGGCCTATCGGCCTGGCTGTCATAACACTATGGCTGCTGGTCGCGTGGCTCTTCGGCTATTCTTCGCTTGCGGCTATCATTTCCATCGGCTTCTCGCCGCTTTTCGCCTATTTGCTCAAACGTCCGGACCTGATCTGGATGACAGTGGCGGCTGTATTTCTGATTGTTTTCCGTCACCGCGACAATATCGAGCGATTGATAGAAGGCAAGGAACCGAAGATCGGCAAAGAAAAAACCACAACCCGCAAGCGGCGCAAAAACGGGGACTGAGCATGCAACGTCGGCCTCTCTCCGAGGCAGAACGTCACGATTGGCTGCGTCTCACGCGCGCCGAAAATGTCGGCGCGATTACATTCCGGCTTCTCCTGCAACGCTACGGCACAGCCGC